>PJTZ01000202.1_pt1 | contig 22669 bp, 22 predicted proteins | sample 1512131 | NCBI WGS metagenome assembly PJTZ01 (sample SAMN08177679, study PRJNA422409) | Soil metagenome, whole genome shotgun sequencing project. | reverse complement strand
GATGTTCTGGTTCTTTCTTTCTCATTGGCGGTCTAAAACCACCTGATCTTTTTAATGCCAAATGTTTAAATATTAAACGGTTATTTCTTTAATTAATAATTCCTTAAATGCCTGTGGACTCATGGAGCCTAGATCTACCGACCCGTGTTTACGAACAGAAACTGTGCCATTTTCCACCTCTTTTTCCCCTACAATCAACATATAAGGGATTTTTTTCACTTCCGCATCACGAATCTTTCGACCAACCTTCTCATCACGAACGTCAATCAGTCCGCAAATATCGGAATTATTTAGCGAATCTAAAAGAGTTTTTGCAGTTTCTTCGTATTTTTCGGACACCGGCAAAATTATAAATTGCTCTGGAGCAAGCCATAATGGAAATTGCCCCCCACAATGCTCTATAAGCACCGCAATAAATCGTTCCAAGGACCCAAACGGCGCGCGGTGAATCATTACCGGACGATGTTTTTGATTGTCGCTACCCGTATATTCCAGCTCAAAACGTTCCGGCAGATTATAATCTACTTGAATGGTACCCAACTGCCATTTTCGCCCCAAAGCATCCTTTACCATAAAATCAAGTTTAGGGCCGTAAAACGCCGCCTCACCATATTCAACGACAGTAGAAAGCCCCTTCTCTGCAGCCGCTTCCATAATTGCCGTTTCCGCAAGGTTCCAATTTTCATCCGTGCCGATATATTTTGTCTTGTTCTCCGGATCACGCAAGGAAACTTGGGCTGTATAATCTTCAAAACCCAGTGCATTAAACACATACAACGTCAAGTCGATTACCTTTTTAAATTCCTCCTTCACCTGGTCTGGCCGACAGAACAAGTGAGCATCATCTTGTGTAAATCCCCTTACACGCGTTAGACCGTGTAATTCGCCAGATTGTTCGTAACGATAAACGGTACCGAATTCGGCAAACCGTACAGGCAAGTCTTTATAGGAGCGAGGTTTTGTCTTATATATCTCGCAATGGTGCGGACAGTTCATCGGTTTCAGAAAAAACTCTTCTCCCTCCACCGGTGTCTGAATAGGCTGGAACGAATCTTCCCCATACTTCTCGTAATGTCCCGAAGTGATATACAATTGCTTATGTCCGATGTGTGGTGTCACAACAGGCTCATAACCTGCCTTTACCTGCGCCCGTTGCAAAAATTCCTGTAATTTTTGACGAAGAGTAGCTCCCTTAGGCAACCAAAGTGGCAACCCCGCTCCTACTTTTTCGGAAAAAGCAAAAAGCTCCAATTCTTTTCCGAGCTTACGGTGGTCACGCTTCTTCGCTTCCTCAATAAATTTTAGATACTCGGTAAGCTCAGATGCTTTCGGAAAACTAACGCCATATATACGGGTCAGTTGTTTACGTGTTTCATCCCCCCGCCAATATGCCCCAGCAACATTTGTCAATTTAATGGCTTTAATAACCCCCGTGTGCGGAATATGCGGTCCACGGCAGAGATCTGTAAAATTGCCCTGTGTGTAGAATGTAATTTTACCATCCTCCAAATCCTTGATCAAATCTAGCTTATACTCATCGCCTTTTTCTGTGAAATACGTCAAAGCATCTGCTTTCGAAACGGACTTCCGTTCAAACGTTTCTTTTTGCTTCGCCAGTTCCAACATTTTGTCTTCAATCTGCTTGAAATCGTCGGAAGAAAATTCCCGGTCGCCAAAATCTACATCGTAGTAAAATCCCGTTTCAATTGCCGGACCGATCCCAAATTTTGTCCCCGGATACAATGCCTCCAACGCCTCTGCCAGTAAATGGGCAGACGAATGCCAAAAGGTAGATTTTCCTTTATCATCGTTCCAGGTCAATAATTTAACAGAAGCATCTACTTCTATCGCTCTGGATGCATCCCATACTTCACCGTTTACTTCAGCACCTAGCACATTTCTAGCTAGACCTTCAGAAATCGACTGTGCTACCTGCATAGCCGTAGTTCCTTTTTCATACTGACGGACAGACCCGTCAGGTAACGTAATGTTAATCATCTACGAATATGATTTTAATTTATAAAAAAAATTGAAATTTAACCATTTACAGACAGCCAGCATACTACGCTGTAAATTATCTATAAAGTCTCAAACGCAAAGATATTCAATATCTACAAGAAACGGAAGCCGTTTTTTCGTACCTTTGTTCTCTCAAAAGGAAAAGCAATGTCAAATCAAGTTCCGGAAGACGGCACGCTACTTCCGCTCATGGAAGAATTTTACACGATACAAGGCGAAGGATATCATACGGGAAAGGCGGCATATTTCATTCGTTTAGGGGGGTGTGATGTGGGATGTCATTGGTGTGACGTTAAAGAAAGTTGGGACGCCGAACTGCATCCGTTGACATCCGCAGATCTCATCGTAGAAAATGCAAAAAAGTTCCCTGCCAAAACCGTGGTTATCACCGGAGGCGAACCCCTACTCTATAATTTAGATTACCTCACAAGAGGATTAAAAGATGCCGGCATACAAACCTTTATAGAAACATCGGGTGCTTATCCCTTATCTGGTTATTGGGACTGGATATGTTTATCGCCTAAAAAATTCAAAGGCCCACGCCCGGACGTATTAAATGCTGCCGGCGAATTAAAGGTCATTGTTTTCAATAAAAGCGATTTTCAATGGGCAGAAGAACATGCACGGTTTGTCGGTAAAAATTGCAAGTTATACCTGCAGCCCGAATGGTCTAAAATGACGGAAATGACCCCCTTGATTATCGAATATGTAAAAGAGAATCCACAATGGGAAATTTCGCTCCAAACACATAAGTATTTGAATATACCGTAACGTGTTACTTGTACTTTTTTAGAAAAAAGTACGCAAAAAATCTTCGCTGAATAGTTTAATACGACACCAAGTGTTAAAGAGGGGATAATACTATAAAATCACAAAACCACCGGTTTTCACGGACTCATCGCAGGCAAAAGCAATTCGTAAGCTGTTGACCGCATCCTCCATAGATTTTGAGAGTTCTAAGTCTTCGCGTATTGCCTGCAAGAAATGGATTTGTTCCCTGTCGCAGAGTTCTTGATGAGTAGGCTCATCCGTCAAATCTATCCATTCATCAGGTCTAACGAATCTGTTATTTTTATCTATATCCGCATAATGTACCCGTAATGATTCTGTTTGGGTATGGGCTTCCACGGAATCAGATTGACCTCCTCCACCAGCTTTATGGGCAACAATGGATACCGCACCTTTAGGACCAATCACATCTTTGACAAAAAAAGCGGTTTCGCTTATCATCGGTCCCCACCCAGCTTCGTACCAACCTACCGAGCCATCATCAAAATGAATCTGCAGTTGCCCGTAGTTATAATTTCCCAATGGAATATCTTCGGTTAAACGAGCACCAATAGCAGACACTTGAACGGGACGAGCCTCCGTCATCTGACACATCACATCGATATAATGCACGCCACAATCCACAATAGGGCTTAAACTTTTCATCAGATTTCGGTGCACATCCCACATATACCCTTGGCTTTGCTGGTTTAAATTCATGCGGAACACCAACGGAGATCCCAACGTTTTTCCTATTTCGATAAATTTAATCCAAGATGGATGGTAACGTAGAATATACCCCACTACAAGCTTCTTTCCCGCATCTTTAGCTGCCTGAACTACCCGTTCTGCCCCCAACACACTATCCGCCAATGGCTTTTCCATAAAAACGTGCGCTCCGGCCGTGAACGCCTTCAAGGCATACGTTTCATGTGTATCGGGATATGTAGCAATACATACCGCGTCTGGCGCGGTTTGACACAATGCGTCATCATAATCGTCGAATGTCGGGTAAGCGGTTTCCAGCATCTTGTTAACACGATGTTTACTATCACCTCTGGCTACCAGGCCGACAATCTCAAACCCGTCCAATTTATGATAGGCGGCAGCATGTGATGCTCCCATATTACCACAACCTACAACCAATACTTTAATTTGCTCCACAATTACATAAAGTTATAAATAAGCCAACAATCCCCTCCAAATTACCATAAGCGTAGCGACTATTATGCGCTCTTCTTGATAAAATATCTTATATGTTACCGTTTCAAAAAAAGATTGTATAAATTCACGAGCAATTTAGCAATTACCGGAAAATATGCAAAATGCTATCAGAGAAGTTACGCCTCTCCTAGAGGATAATGCTGCTGTACTGGGGATATTAATGATCGTCTTAGGTCTTGTGTTTTACACAGCGAGCCTGAAAAACAAATACGTTGTCAAATTTTATTCCGTCATTCCGCCATTGTTACTTTGTTATTTTGTCCCCGGTCTGCTCAATTCTGCCAACATCATCGACGGCGAAAACTCTCCTCTTACGGGTATCGGCAGTCGTTTTTTTCTCCCGGCTTGCCTCATTCTTTTCACATTAAGTCTAAACCTTCGGGAAATGTGGAATTTGCGTAAGGGTGTAGGCTTGATGTTTTTCACCGGCATGGTCGGCATTATTATAGGCGGTCCGCTAGCGGTTGGGATAACTTCTCTCTTTGCACCAAGCGTTGTAGGTGATGCCGGCCCCGATGAGGTCTGGCGTGGGTTAGGAACACTCGCCGGTTCCTGGATTGGTGGCAGTGCCAACCAAGCAGCACTTCGGGAAATACTCCAGCCTTCACAAGAACTATTTTCCGCCACTATTACCGTTGATGTATTTGTTGCCTATATATGGATGGCATTCCTCTTGTATGGGGCATCGAAACAGCAGAGATTCAATGCGTATTTTAACGCCGACACCGCGGAGTTGGAAACCTTGACCAAGAGGATGGATCAACAACAAAAAGCAAATATCCGTATACCGGAAACGAAAGATTTGGTATTCATGTTATCACTTGCTATAGGAGGTACAGGATTAGCATCGCTCTTGGCGAATCCCATCACATCCTACATGGAAATCCATTTTCCGGAATTGGAAAAATTCTCGTTAACAAACAGCTTCTTTTGGCTCATATTATTTGCGACTTTGATTGGTATTATCCTTTCTTTTACGCCGGCTCGTAAACTGGAAAATGCAGGAGCCTCCAAAATGGCCACCGTATTATTGTATATGTTGATTGTCACCATTGGCATGCAGATGGATATTACCGCTATTTTGGAAAACCCGGGTCTGTTTATCGTCGGCATCATCTGGATAAGTATCCACGCGTTGCTCCTGCTATGGGTAGGAAAATTGATGAAAGCACCTTTTTTCTACTATGCTATCGGCAGTATGGCAAATATTGGTGGCGTAGCTTCCGCCACCGTTACGTCCGCGGCTTTTCACCCTTCTCTTGTCTCCGTAGGTGTTATTCTATCGGTATTCAGCTATGCTATCGGTACTTACGCCGGATGGTTGACAGCCATACTGATGCAATTGGTATCTCCGGGTTAGGTTTTACAAATTCCGAAGGGTTCATCGAAGATAACCGAGCTTGCGAGCTCACCGAAGGTAACCCCGAAGGGCTCATCGAAGATAATTACAAACAACGAAACAAAAATAAAATGGAACAAAATATCTATTACGAAGGACAGGTACTCTGGGCTCAGCTAGACCCAAACATGCATCTTAGGCATTCCGCCTACGCCGATTTTTGTGCACAGGCGCGAAGTAATATGCTAACCAAAGCAGGGCTTTCGCTAGAGGAATTTGCCAAATATCATATTGGTCCTATTTTGTTTAGGGAGGAGCTCGTCTATCATCGAGAAATTGGGCTTGATGAACGCATAACCGTAAAGGTAGAAATGACCAAGCTCAACCTTAAAAATTTTCGATTCTCGTTTCGGCATGAGATTTATAAAGAGAATGGAATAAAAGCAGCAACGGTGGAGATAGACGGTGCTTGGTTAGACCTCCATAAACGAAAACTGACCATCATCCCAGACGAATGGCATTCCATTTTTAACACTATTCCCAAAGCGGATGATTATGTAGAGACGACGGGATAATAATGGTAGTGAATCTCCTTATTTTAGGAGATTCACCTCATACAAATCCTTTCTTCTATCCTTCAGTATCTTTACTGTACCATATTCGTGCAAATCCCGAAGAGCATATAAATCGACATCCGCTATCAATACCATCTCCGTATTCGGTGTAGCTTCAGCTTTGATACCATTGTTGGGAAACGCAAAATCTGACGGCGTAAAAACCGCAGATTGCGAATATTGAATATCCATATTATTGACGCGCGGTAGATTCCCTACGCAACCAGCTATGGCTACATAACATTCATTTTCGATAGCCCTCGCTTGGGCACAGGCCCTTACCCGCATATAACCGTTTTGCGTATCCGTCATAAACGGTACAAACAGAATTTGCATGCCCTGGTCGGCCATAATCCGGCTGACTTCCGGAAATTCCACGTCATAGCATACCAAGAGACCAACCTTTCCACAATCCGTATCAAAGACCTTGATCTCGCTCCCGCCTACCATCCCATAATATTTAAACTCATTGGGCGTGATATGAATCTTTTTATGTACATCCACGCTCCCATTCCGATGGCATAGATAAGAGGCATTATAGAGCTTTTTATACTCCCTGATCGGCATAGATCCAGCGATGATATTCACATTATAGGATACCGCAAACTCTTGTAGCTTTTCCACGATTTCAGCCGTCAATTCCGAAAGTTTCTCCATGGCAGCGTGCTCCGGCAGATCGTTGTAGGGGCTCATCAACGGCGTATTAAAAAACTCCGGAAACATTACAAAATCCGATCCATAGTCGCTCACCGCATCCACAAAGAATTCCACTTGATCGTAGAAGTCATTGATATCTTTAAATAACCGCATCTGCCATTGTACCAAACCCAATCGGATCGTTTGTTTTGAAGTAGAGGAAGATTTCGCATCGGGATCATAATAAATATTATCCCATTGCAATAGTGTCGCAAATTCATTTGACTCTTTATCCTCGGGAAGATAATTTTTCAGAATCTTGGAAACGTGAAAATCATTTGATAATTGAAACGTTAGTGTGGGATCAAAAATCTCTTTCCGCTTTACTTTTTCGATATAGGTCCGTGGTGTTATTTTATCCGCATACGTATGGTAATTCGGTATACGTCCGCCCGCGACAATACCTCGAAGGTTCATCTGCTCACACAGCTCTTTCCGTGCATCATATAAACGTCGCCCTAGCCGCAATGACCGAAAGTCAGGATGTACAAATACCTCAATACCATACAGGATATCCCCTTCATAATCATGGGTCGAAAATTTGCCATCATCTATAATTTCATAATATTTCTTATAAATATTGGTTTTCTTCGAATCGATGATCAGTGACAGCGCGCAGGCAACCACACGTCCATCGACTTCCACACACAATTGCCCTTCCGGAAAGATTTCGATCAAGTCTACAATGTTTTCCCGCGTCCACACATCGCCTGTATCCCCACCGTAAGCCTTCTCCATCGAGCGCTTTAGATCCTTGTAGTCTTTAGTCGTTAAGTTCCTAACCTGTATATCCATGCTATGCTTCCCCTTTTGGGCCTCCGAAATTCAGTGGCAGCCCCGGATCTCCTGCTTTGATAATACCATTGGCCGCCTCGAACCGATTCACATTATCCTGTAATGCCCCTAATAGCCGTTTGGCATGCTCTGGTGTTAAAATAATTCTAGATTTAACCTTTGCTTTAGGTATCCCGGGCATGATGCGAATAAAATCCACTACAAATTCAGAGCTAGAATGCGTAATAATCGCAAGGTTACTATACGTACCTTCCGCAATCTCTTCACTCAATTCTATACTCAGTTCATTATTCTCTGCTTCTTCGTTGTTATTGTTCTTCAAGTCCATAAAATTAACGTCCATTTTTATTCTTTATAATTTTGATATTTTTATTTACACCGTAAACGATCTAAAGTCTTGCCCGTCTTCAATCTTAAGAAGCGCCGCATAAATAAGCCGTATAACATTATCCAGATCTTCTTTATGCACCATTTCGACTGTCGTATGCATATAACGCAATGGCAAGGATATCAAGGCAGAAGGTACCCCTCCATTGGAATAAGCAAAAGCATCGGTATCCGTTCCGGTGAAACGGGATGATGCCTGTCGCTGAAACGGAATGTCGTTCTCCTTCGCTACGTCGATCAACAGTCGGTTCAAATTGATCTGTACTGCAGGTGCGTAAGACAATACCGGACCTTGACCACAAGCCAAATCGCCCTGCGTAATTTTATTAATCATAGGCGTTTGTGTATCGTGCGTTACATCCGTCACAATCGCAAGATTGGGTTTAATGTAATGGGTAATCATCTCTGCCCCACGTAAACCGATTTCTTCCTGCACCGCATTCACGATATATAAACCGAAAGGTAGTTTTTTCTTATGCTGTTTTAACAAACGCGCTACTTCCGCGACCATAAAGCCTCCGGCACGGTTATCTAATGCGCGTCCTACGTAATAGCGATCGTTAAGCACCATAAATTCATCTTCATAGGTCACCACACAGCCTACATGAATCCCCATCTCCTCTACCTCTTCTTTGGAAGTTGCACCACAATCCAAAAAGATATTCTTCAAGGAGGGCGCATCCTCCTTCTCGCCCGAACGCGTGTGTATAGCAGGCCAACCAAAAACCGCTTTCACCGTTCCCTTATCCGTATGAATATGTACGCGTTTTGACGGTGCAATCTGATGATCAGAGCCACCATTCCGGATCACGTATATCAGCCCGTCTTTGGTGATATAATTAACAAACCAAGATATTTCATCGGCATGGGCTTCTATGACTACTTTATACGCGGCTTCCGGATTGATGATACCCACCGCCGTACCGTAGTTGTCGATATAAGTTTTGTCCACATAAGGTTTCAGATAATCTAACCATAAGCGTTGGCCTTCCCATTCAAAACCGGTTGGTGAAGGGTTATTGATGTATTTTTCAAAAAACTTTAACGATTTATCCGTGACAACGGAAACATGTTTCTTTTTTTCTTTTTCTTTTTTATTTGCCATATTATCATTTCATTCAATTACCAGTGATCAGTGACTATATAGTTACTAGCCTCTACTCGTCACTCATTACCCATCCTATCAAAGTTAGGAATTTCACCCAAATAGCATAAGAAATTTAATGCAATATTGATTTTATAAAGGATAACCTTATATTTTCTTTACAAAATAGCCCTTGATGGCTGAGGAGAGCAAAACATATTTATTTTATATGCATACACACTTATATTGCATATAAAAATAAATTTATTTAGGTTTACCGCACAATTGAAGACTTATGCACGCAATATTAAATGTTATCCACTGGAATATAGATCCCATCATTTTTGAAATAGGTTCTTTTGGCTTGCGCTACTACGCGTTATGCTTTTTAGCTGCCTTTGTAGTATCCTATATCCTCATGTTAAAAATTTTCAAAAGAGAAGGGAAAACCCAGGAGCTGCTCGATCAATTAAGTATTTATATCTTTTTAGGAACGTTAATCGGCGCACGATTGGGCCACTGTCTTTTCTATGAGTTTGACTATTACAGCCAACATCCACTGGAAATGATTCTCCCTTTCCGCATGGTTGACGGAAGTTTTCAGCTGACCGGCTTTCAAGGACTTGCCAGTCATGGTGGTGCTATTGGCATTCTGTTAGCGTTGTGGTTGTTTTCCCGAAAAACGAAAACAAATTTCATGTGGATTACCGATAGATTGATTATTGTCGTCCCACTAGCAGGTGCTTTTGTCCGGTTAGGCAATTTTTTCAATTCGGAGATTATCGGACTTCCGACAGCGATGCCATGGGGCGTTGTCTTTGAACGGGTCGATATGGTAGCGCGCCACCCGGCCCAACTGTATGAGGCAATTGCTTATGTTATTATCTTCATCATTTTATGGACGATGTACCAGAAGAATGCAAAACCCAAAGCAGGTTATCTGTTTGGCATATTCTTGGTTCTGTTATTTGGTGCCCGGTTTGTGCTTGAATTTTACAAAGAAAACCAGGAAGCTTTCGAAGACAGCATGAAGTTTAATATGGGGCAATTATTAAGTATTCCCTTTATGATTGGCGGTCTATACCTTATTTTCCGAAAGCCGAAACAGAAAGCATAAATCCATTGGGGGAATAGATGGTCTATAAAAAACTCTCTATTCCCAATTTATAACTATTTAGGCCAAAACCACAAATTACCCCGACACAGTTTTGGGCAAGATAGGAATGATGCCGAAATGCTTCGCGCTTGTGCACGTTGGATATATGAACTTCAACCACAGGGGTCGTAATACCAGCAATAGCATCACCAATGGCTACGGAGGTGTGTGTATAGGCTCCTGCATTAAGCACGACACCATCATAAGAAAAACCAATCTCATGCAATGTATCGATGATACCGCCCTCGTGATTGCTCTGAAAATAAGAAAGCTCCACCGCTGGATACTGCTGCTTTAATGCTTCAAAAAAGGATTCGAAATCCTGACTTCCGTAAATATTTTTTTCCCGTATCCCTAATAGATTTAAATTAGGACCGTTTATGATCATGATCTTCTTCATACTATTGCAAAGTAAAAATTAAAAAGTAATTTTTACTTATATATCGCCATAAAAATTACGAAACGAAGACCGAAGACCAAAACTGATAACACCAGATTTCTGCGTAGGTGATTCAGCTATCTGGTTATAACGCTGCGTATAGCCTACTTCGAAACGTAAGTTATATTTCGGATTCAATACATACGCCGCTTTTACATCGGCATAGTAAAGGTCGTTCTTTACACCTTGCCCAATATAATTTCCATGCATATCGGGGATAGTTCTATAAGACTGAAAAATATCACCGCCCATGTTTGTCAAATGATCAGGATCGGTGCCATACCGACTATAGAGGCCCTGTATCGAAAAATCGAAACGATTCCATGAATAATTGACCATACCAAGCAACTCTCTAAAATTAGCTCCTCTGGGGTGCGCTAGCGGTTCCCCGTTATTACTATAATTAGAAATCGAAACAAAATGTTGATAGGTATAAGGTCTTACGACATTATATTCCGCTATAAAATTAAGGTTCTGCACCTTAAATATATTAAAGCCTTTCACCCCTAACTGCGTTCCCCATTTGTTATGCGCATAACCGTTGCCCGCAAAAAACTCTTTGGCGGTAAACTCCCCTAACAAAAATTGTCCGTAAGCCGTCATATTATCCAGTACTTTATATTTAGCATTCAGCCCCAAGAACATTTTATCAGGCGAAGTCGAGTTGTTAGATTCCACCGGACGCAAGAAAATAATAGGATTAGCATAGTTAAAATCAAAACCACGATGCCCCGCTTCGTTACGATTCGCCCACACAACCGCTTGGAAGAAGCCAACCGACAAGCGATTTGTGGCATTATAATCCAGATATTGGAAAGCTCCCCATTTACTACCGTCACCAAAGCGGCCGCCGGAATTGAGCGAATCTATGCGTGGATTTCTCGGGTCGTTCATATACGCCCAAATCGATGTATACTGCACGTTCCCGATCTTACCAGTGAATTTCAAATGTGCGTAATTTGAAGAAAAGTCCGATAATAACAAAGAACGATAGCCATCTCCGATATGGTTCTTGTCATACGCCAATGTTGCCTGGAAGTAGTCGCTGAAGTCATAGCTTAAGTTCGCTGTAGCATACATCCAATCTTTTTTATGACCAGCTAAGTCTTTCACATGTCCCTGTCCAGGAATCACACCTGCTCTATCGATATAATCCGTAAGATAATTTGGAAAAACACCTTGATTTTCAAATGCATTCGCGTAAAACGTAAACTTATCCTTAATATTCAATCCCAACTGTACACCTCGGGTATTTAACCAAGTCGTTCTTTTATCCGTACCAATCATTTCTTTTCCGATGACGAAATCCGGCAAAAAATCCAAATAAAAGCTATGATCTTCTTTATGAATCTCCACCAGATGTTCATTGAATATCTTCCGCATGAAAATATTGTCCGAGTCCACTTGATTTAAGCTTTGGATGGAATCATACTTCGTCAATAAATCCCCTTTAAAAAGAAAAGGTTTAGTGGCCGTATGCATCCGTGTATTGGGGGAATAAAGAAGTTCGTCGTATTTCTGGTAATGTTGGTATGAATAAGGTTGATTCTTAACCTGAGCTTCCGCCACTGACGTCGCCACCATCCATACGCATGATACAAAAACGAGAACGTAATAAAACTTCATAGATGAAAATATATTATACCTGTTCTTCCTAACAATTATTATTCCTAATTTCATTCCACATCAAAGGTAACGATATTATAGTTGGAAAACTTACAAAGAAAAACCATCTTTGCTTAACAAAAGAAGCCGGTGAAGATATAATGATAGATACAACAAAGCAAGGCCCGATTGGTATATTTGATTCTGGCTACGGTGGATTAACCGTATTTCGTAAAATTAAGGACGCTTTGCCATTATACGATTACATTTACTTAGGAGATAATGCGCGTGTTCCTTACGGCACACGTCCATTTGAAGAAGTTTATGATTTTACAAAAGCTTGCGTATTTAAACTATTTGAGTTAGGTTGTAATCTTGTCATTTTAGCTTGCAACACAGCTTCCGCAAAAGCACTGCGAACTATTCAACAGCACGATCTCCCACCGGGAAAGAAAGTATTGGGGGTCATTCGTCCAACTACGGAATCCATACATCAATACACCAAAACGAATGAAGTCGGTGTGCTTGCCACACAGGGCACGGTATTATCGGAGTCCTATAAAATAGAAATCACAAAATTCCATCCAGAAATAAAAGTATATCAACACGCTTGCCCCTTATGGGTACCACTTGTTGAAAAAAATGAAATAAGCGGTGAAACAGCCAGTAAAATTGTCCAAAGGGATATAGCGCAGTTACTTGGACAAAGCCCGCAGATCGACACACTTATTCTTGCCTGCACACATTACCCCTTATTATTACCGCTTATATGTCAGCACACACCATCTGATATACAAATCTTGCCGCAAGGCCGGTTGATTGCCCATAGTTTGGATGATTATTTTAACCGACACCCCGAAGTGGAAGAAGCATGTTCAAAAAACAATCGTATGTGTTTTTTTACAACGGATAATCCCCTCGACTTTGAAGAGAAAGCAGCGATATTTTTTGGGGAAAAAGTACACGCACAATACATTTCCGTATAGATACAGAAAGTATCTTAATCTCTCATTTGCAACGCCACGGCGTACAATTTCATTTGCTTTACCATAGACAACAAACCGTTCGCACGTGTAGGAGAAAGATGTTCTTTCAAGCCGATCTCATCAATGAAATAAAGGTCTGCCTGTGCAATCTCCTGTGGGGTATGTCCGGAAAGTACCTTTACCATTAAACTTACCAAACCTTTCGTAATAATGGCATCACTATCCGCGGTAAAATACACCTTCCCGTCTCGCAATTCCGGATATAGCCATACTTTTGATTGACATCCTTTAATAATATAATCGTCTTTTTTATATTCGTCTTTAATCAATGGAACTTCTTTTCCCAATTGGATGATGTATTCATATTTTTCCATCCAGTCTTGATAAAAAGAAAAATCCTCAATGAGTTCGTCTTGTATTTCGTTTATCGTCATTTTTTTATACTAACATTCTCAACGCTCGTTGCAAACCTTCTATTAAGATATCCACCTCTTCTTTCGTATTGTACATCGCCAATGACGCCCGCACGGTACCCGGTATATCAAAAGCATTCATGACCGGCTGCGCACAGTGATGCCCCGTTCGTACAGCCACACCCAATTTATCTAGTATCACACCAATATCATAAGGATGCACACCATCCACAACAAAAGAAATAACAGAAGATTTATGTGCTGCTGTGCCGATAAAGCGGATTCCGTCGATTTCCGACAAACGCGATGTTGCGTAAGCCAACAGTTCTTCTTCATAATCTTTGATCGCATCTAAGCCGATACTTTCGATGTAATCTATAGCATCCCCCAGACAAATCCCTGCCTCGATATTAGGTGTCCCTGCCTCAAACTTAAAAGGCAACTCATTATAGGTGGTTTTTTCAAAAGTAACGTCCTTAATCATATCGCCGCCGCCTTGATAAGGAGGCATTTTATTCAACAGCTCCTCTTTCCCATACAATACGCCGACACCAGTCGGGCCATACATCTTGTGTCCCGAAAAAGCAAAGAAGTCCACACCCAGTGCCTGTACATCGATGGCTACGTGCTGTATCGCTTGTGCACCGTCGACCAGTACGGGTACATCGTGCTCATGCGCAATATCAATCATCTCCTTTACAGGGTTCACGGTTCCCAATGCGTTGGACACATAGGTAAAAGAAACGAGTTTGGTCCGCTCCGAAAACAGCGATTTGTACGCTTCTATATCCAGCTCTCCACGATCATTCATCGGAATAACACGTAGCTTACACCCTTTTTCATCGCAAAGCATTTGCCAAGGCACAATATTCGAATGGTGCTCCATGGCGGAAATAATAATTTCATCTTCAGCATTTATAAATGCGCGCCCGTAGCATGAAGCAACAATATTGATAGCCTCCGTCGTTCCTTTGGTAATAATGATTTCGTGTTCATGCTTCGCATGGATGAATGCCTGCACTTTACGACGTGTTATTTCGAAAGCGTCAGTGGAAATCTGACTTAAATAATGCACGCCACGATGCACATTACTATTCATATCAGCGTAATAACGTGTAATGGCATCAATAACCTGCTTCGGTTTTTGTGTCGTGGCACCGTTATCAAAATAAACCAATGGTCTGCCATTCACTTCTCTACCTAAAATCGGAAAATCTGCCCGTATCTGCTCTATATCAAAAGTTCTCAATGTCTATACTCCTTAAATATCCTACAAAGTTAGTATATTAAGTACGAAAACACGTCAACGGGATGTATTCTTTTTTTGTGCTCAATTACATATCTTTGTACAAGCTATGCAAGAATTACCATTAAATATACCTGAGGGCTCGAGAAAAGAGGTTATGGCATATTTAGAGCCGTTCATGTTAAATGAAATGAGCGAGTATCTAAAGCCGGTAGAGGAAATGTGGCAACCAGCTGATTTCTTACCGGATGCTTCGCGCGATACTTTTTTCGAAGAAGTGCGGGATCTGCAGGAAAGTGCGAAAGAACTTCCATATGATTTAGTTGCTGTGCTTATCGGTGACACCATTACCGAAGAGGCCCTTCCCACCTATGAGTCTTGGTTGACGATGGTCGAGGACGTCGAGAAAAATGAACAAGGCGGATGGATGAAATGGGTAAGAGCATGGACTGCCGAAGAAAATCGTCATGGCGATTTACTGAACAAATATCTGTACCTATCGGGCCGCATCGATATGCGGCAATTTGAAATATCAACCCAATATTTAATACAAGATGGATTTGACATCGGCACAGGTGCTGATCCCTACCGCAATTTTATCTATACCTCATTTCAAGAGTTAGCGACTAACGTGTCGCACCGTCGGGTAGCGGGCATTTCCAAAAAATCAGGGGATAAACTACTGGCAAAAATGTGTGGCGTCATCGCTGCTGATGAAGCACGGCATGCCAAAGCTTATATGTCGTTTATAACCCACGCCATGAAGGTAGATCCCAGTGAAGTCATGATCGCTTTCGAGGACATGATGCGTAAAAAGATCGTTATGCCAGCCCATTTTATGCGGGAAGCCGGCGAACCCCAAGGCGAAGCATTTGCACATTTCTCCGATGCAGCACAACGTATTGAAGTATACACGGCCTTAGACTATATCGATATTCTTCGGGAACTTAACGGCGAATGGGCTATCGACAAAGTGACGGACTTGAACGAAAAAGGGGAAAAAGCACGAGACTATCTGATGAAATTGCCCGATCGTTTGACAAGGTTAGCAGAAAGGACAAAAATTCCCGAGATGCAATATAAATTTAAATGGATCCATGGATAATATCAGAAAAGGCTTAGACAAAATCTAAGCCTTTTTTTGTAAAATATTAATCTTTTCGTAAATTTACTTGTCACACTAATAATTGTCATAAAATCTACATGAATGACCATGCAAAAAAGAAACATCAATCATTCATTCATGCAAGCTTCATTGCCATAAAAACAGACTATTTGAATGAAAAAAGAACAATATACCCAGTATTCTTTCTTGTTGGATCGAACCGCCAGACGGGTAAAACAATATGCACAAACCTCCTTTTCAGAAAAAGCTTTCGATATAACCATCGATCAATGGTCTATCTTGAAAGTCTTATATAATGAGGCCCCGATTACGCACAAGGAATTGGCGGAAAAAACAGGAAAAGATCAACCTACTTTAACCCGCATCGTTGATATTATCATAAAAAAAGAATTAGTGGAACGTGTAAACCACCCACAGGATAGGCGATGTCTGCTTATACAGCTTACCGCTAAAGGCAAAAATAAAGTAAAAGAACTTTCTCCCGAGATAGCCCAGATTCGTATGAAAGCTTGGGAAAATCTTTCCGAGGCGGACTTCAAAAATTTCACCAGAATACTGGATACGATATATAATAATTTGAATATATAAATATAATCGGCAATCAATATCCCGATAATTAAATACAACACACCATGATAAAAACAGATATATGCATTATAGGGGCCGGCCCGGTTGGTTTATTCGCTGTATTCGAAGCTGGCTTATTAAAAATGAGATGTCATTTAATCGATGTATTACCTCAAGTTGGCGGACAGCTTTCGGAAATATATCCACATAAGCCGATCTATGATATTCCGGGCTACCCTAGTATCAAAGCGCAGGAGCTGATCGACCAACAAATGGAACAAATTGCACCCTTCCAGCCCACATTCACACTAGGGGAACGCGTAGAAAGTTTGCAAAAGCAAGACGACGGCTCTTATCATGTCATCAGTTCCGATGGTACAGTCATTCATTGCCAAGTGGTCGTCATTGCGGGCGGACTGGGTTGCTTTGAACCGCGCAAGCCCGACCTGGTCAATCTAGCACTTTATGAAAAATCACATGTTCACTATATGGTCAAAGATCCGGAACGTTTCCGTGACAAGCGTATCGTGATCGCTGGCGGCGGAGATTCCGCACTCGACTGGACGGTCTTTTTGGCAAATGTGGCAAAAGAAGTCACGCTGGTGCATCGCAACGATTCTTTCCGGGGTGCTCCCGATTCTGCCGATAAAGTTTATCGACTTGCACAGGAGGGAAAAATAAATCTGCTGTTATCACATAATCTAGTTTCTCTCGGGGGAAATGGTCATTTGGAACACATTCATCTGACCAATAAACAGAAAGAAAATGTTATCGTATCCACCGAAGACTTTATTCCGTTATACGGGTTAAGCCCAAAACTGGGTCCGATTGCAGAATGGGGATTAAATATTGATAAAAATGCGATCGAAGTCGACACATTTGACTATGCGACCAATATAGAGCGCATTTATGCCATCGGCGATATCAACACCTACCCGGGAAAACTTAAATTAATTTTATGTGGATACCACGAAGCTGCTTTGATGTGCCAAAGTGCTTTCAAATATGTTTATCCGGATCAAAAGTTAAGTTTCAAATACACCACCGTAAACGGTGTTAATGCATTTTAAAAATGGAAAACATCATTCATATTACCGTCGAAGACCGGGATGGAAAAACGCAGAACGTCGAAGTTCCTACAGACATCAATTTAAGTGTGATGGAAATATTGAAGGCTTCCGCATATGACATTCTTGCGACCTGTGGTGGCATGGCCTTATGTGCAACCTGCCATGTACAGGTAGTAGAGGGCGGCGACGCATTGCCGGAGGCTACCGATCAGGAACTGGATATGTTAGATACCTTACCGGATGCCGATATGGAAAGCAGGCTAGCCTGTCAGTTACATCTTACAAATAACAACGATGGATTGAGATTAAAAATCAAAGGTGCATTACAATAACAAAAGCACGTTTTTTTACGCTATGTTTTCGTACTTTTGCCCCAAAATAGAACAAAATTAGTTTATGATGTTATTAAATCGTTCTGAAAGAAGCTTTCCGAGAGTCATCATCATCGGAGGTGGTTTTGGTGGCGTAGAAGCTGCCCGGCGTTTAAAAGATAAAGAAGTAGAAGTGCTGTTAATTGACCGGAATAACTTTCATACTTTTCAGCCATTAATGTATCAGGTGGCTACCGGAACATTAGCGGCAGATGCTATTTCTTTTCCTATCCGTAAAATGTTCAAATCACAACAGAACTTTCGGTTTAGAATGGCGGATGTCACGGAGATAGACCATGTGCAGAAGATTGTTAAAACATCGGTAGGCGACTATGATTACGATTATCTAGTTATTGCGACAGGTGCTACCTCCAATTTCTTTGGCAATAAGCAAGTAGAAAAATATGCTTTGCCGATGAAAAGTATTCATGAAGCTTTAAATATCCGCAGCTACGTTTTGCAAAACCTGGAAGAGGCCGTGCTTCGCAAGAACTCCCATGATCGGGAACGCTTCCTTAATTTTGTGGTGGTCGGTGGTGGCCCTACAGGCGTAGAGCTTTCCGGCGCAATAGCCGAAATCCAGCTGCACATGCTTAAAAAAGATTATCCGGAGCTATCGAAAAATGAAATGAAAGTATACCTCGTAGAAGGTACCGGAAAAATATTAGCGGCGCTATCCGAAAAATCTTCGCAAGATGCGGAACGCTACCTACAGGATCTTGGCGTAAATATATTACTCAACACACAGGTAACCGGCTATGATGGTGACACGATTACGTTTTCCAACGGAGAAAGTATCCCAACGAAGACGGTAATATGGGGTGCCGGTGTGATGGGGCAATTCCCAGCAGGAATACATCCGGAAATTATTCAGCGCGGTAACCGTATACAAACAGATGGCCAATGCCGCGTGGGTGGAATGGAAAATGTCTATGCTATCGGCGATGTGGCCGCAATGATTACGGAAGATACCCCTAGAGGGCTTCCGGGCGTGGCTCCTGCGGCGCAACAACAGGGTGCGTATGTAGCAAAACATATCCTCCAAAACATGAACAATCAGCAGACGACAGCTGATTTTAAATATTTTGACAAAGGCTCCATGGCCACCATCGGACGAAACAAAGCAGTCGTTGATATGGGAAGTTTCCACATGAAAGGATTTCTCGCTTGGTTGACCTGGATGTTTGTCCACTTGGTTTCTATTTTTGGATTTAGAAATAAACTAGTAACCTTTGTAAACTGGACAATCAAATTTTTCACTAAAAACAGCGGTATTCGTCTCATTATCCATAAATATAAGCGGCCCGATGTAGAAAAGGAAACGGAAATCGAATATCATTCTTAATCATCATGGAAAACAAAGCCATAGCCAAAACTTTTAAGTTATACAGTCAACTCATGGAGTTGTTTAACGAAAATCCATTTCGAACAAAAGCGATGGCTTCTGCTTCCTTTAAGATTGATAAATTACCCTTTCCGGCAGCAAGCGCTACCATCGATCAGCTCAGTACACAACCGGGCATTGGTAAAAGTACAGCCGAAAGGATTATGTTGATTCTGGAGACCGGTTCATTTCCCGAATTGGACAACCTTATTGCCCAAACTCCGGAAGGTGTCTTGGCTATGCTTACGATAAAGGGTCTGGGTCCCAAAAAGATTCGATCCATCTGGAAAGATCTGGAGATTGAATCTATTGGCGAACTCCTCTATGCCTGCAATGAAAACCGGCTAATGGAAGCAAAGGGTTTCGGTTTGAAAACACAAGAAGAAATTCGTAAATCTATTGAGTTTTCCAATGCCAACCAAGGTCTGTTCCTGTATGCAAAAATCGAAAAAATTGCAGCAACCTTTTTGGGCAGCTTGGTTTCTCGTTTTCCGGATCAACAACATGCTTTCACAGGAGATTTTCGACGTAAATGCGAAATCATTGCTTCCATTGATATATTAACGACCACGCCTATCCAAGAGGTGGTGACCTTTATAAAAGACACACCCGCCTACGCGATCGAAGAACAACTAGAGGCGACAGTTCATGTAAGCGACGAGCTGGGTGTTCGTTATCATATCCAATCGACAACTAAAGTGTGTTTTGCGCTTGACCTCCTACGCACAACGGGCAACGATACACATATAAAAGAACTGCAAACCATACAAGCAAATTTACCTAATCTGGCATCCGAGGAGGCAATCTATGAAGCATTGGGATTATCGTATATCGAACCCGAATTAAGAGAAGGCGCGGGAGAAATCAATTGGGCGAAAAACGGACAATTGCCCGAGCTGATCACGTACGCCGACTTAAAAGGCACATTGCATAATCACTCGACGTATAGCGATGGTGTCCATTCGTTAGAACAAATGGCCACATACTGTAAAGATGAACTGGGCTTAAGCTATTTCGGCATCTGTGACCATTCAAAGACGGCAGTCTATGCAAGTGGCCTTAGTATAGAACGCGTAAAAGAGCAGTGGATGGACATCGAACAGTTAAACAATAAATTAGCTCCTTTTCGGATTTTCAGTGGAATAGAATCAGATATCCTCTCTGACGGCAGTCTGGATTACCCCGACGATATCCTTGCAAAGTTTGATTTTGTTGTTGCTTCTATCCATAGCAATTTACGCATGGATGAAGAAAAAGCTACCCAACGGCTGATTACGGCTATCGAGAATCCATATACTACTATCCTTGGGCATCCGACAGGCCGCTTGCTACTCAGTAGACCGGGCTACCCTATTGACTACAAGAAAGTAATAGATGCCTGTGCGGCAAATCAGGTGGTTATCGAGATTAATGCTAATCCATTGCGGCTCGACTTGGATTGGCGTTGGCAAAGATATGCCCTGGAAAAAGGTGTCTTGCTATCGATTAATCCCGATGCGCACCGCATGGAAGGCTTAACAGACATGCAATATGGTGTATATGTTGCACGAAAGGGCGGATTATCTCCCGAACGCTGTCTAAATGCTTTCTCACTCGCGCAAATAGAACAATATTTTGAACAGAAGAAACAAGAAAGGCCTGCATAACGCAAGCGTTTACTTTTTTCACCAGATATTATTTTATCGCTTATAGTATTGCATCGCCTGAGGGATAAGTTTCTCAATATCGGCCACCCGCCTGGCATCACTCGGGTGGGTACTCAAAAATTCCGGTTGTGCATTAGCTTTTGATTTCGCCGCAGCCATACGTTCCCAAAAAGACACCGCATGCTGTGGGTTATACCCAGCCATCGCCATAAACATCAAACCGAGTTGATCCGCTTCCGATTCGTTGCTACGGGAAAACTTCAACGAAGCCAATTGACCTCCGATACCGTAAGCGTTGTTTACCAAACCTTGTACAATGGAACTTTTACCTGAAGTGGCCACGCCCAGCACCTGCGCACCTACCTGCAACGCGTATTGGTTAGACATCTGCTCCATGGAGTGGCGTGCTATAGCATGTGCTATCTCATGTCCCATTACCGTAGCCAAACCATCTTCATTGGCTGTAAACGGCAAAATACCTGTATATACTGCCACTTTCCCGCCAGGCATACACCAAGCATTCACATCCCCACTTTGCACCAAATTAAATTCCCAATTGAAATTAAACTGGTCTGAAAGGCCTTCCGCCTTCAAATACTGATTTACAGCCGCAGCGATATTATTCCCCACTCTTTTCACTAATGTCGCATCCGATGTACCGGTAACTACTTTTGTATTGGGATCACCCAAAAATTCCTTATACGCTACAGCCGCTTGCTGCTGTATCTGGTCATCACTTACCAATGCTAACTGTTTTCTACCAGAAAGTGGTACGGTAGAACACGCCGCCATAATTGCTATAAGAGCCGCTAGAGAAGTATATTTAAAAATCTTTTTCATAATCATTTAGTTTGTCTACAAACGTAACAGATAAAAACAATATAATACAAATCCTATGCCTAAAAGCTAAATATATGACATTTTTCAGCTACAAAATACGGACATCCTCCTTCACTTTCGCCAACCCTCCTTAACACTCCTCTTTCTAAAAAAAGGAAGATATAATCTTACACCTTCTTCTTCTTAAACAAATAAATCCTGGATTCATGTCCTTTCAGAAGCCTTTCAATGTTTTTTTGATGGGTGACCAATATCAACGCACAGATGGCTATCCCATAGAGTAACACGGCCGGAACAGATGTATGGAAAATAAATGCGATACTGAAAGGAAAGGTAAAACCTGCTAATATCGAACTAAGCGATACATAGTGTGTGATGAGCAGCGTCAACAAAAACACCGTGACACAACATAGCGCTGCCTCCGGATGAATGGCAATGACCATCCCGAATAGCGTCGCTACGCCTTTACCGCCCCGAAATCCCGCAAAAATGGGGAAAAGATGTCCCAATACTGCAATAACGCCTAATGCTAATTGGAAGTTCACAAATTGCATAGAACTAGGTATACCAACAACAGTAGCATCTAAAAGAAAAGGTAAATTGGTGGCTGTCCAGCCTTTGAATATATCGACAAACATGACAATCGACCCGGCTCTTTTACCTAATACCCGAAAGGTATTAGTCGCCCCTGCATTCCCACTTCCATACTCCCGCACATCTACCCCATAGAAAGCCTCACCAAACCACACCGCAGATGGAATGGAGCCAAATAGATAAGCTAAGATAACTATGCCTATTAGATAAATCGAAATCATATATTAATTTAAGCTTCCTAAAGATAACTATACAATTTTAGCTTTTAAGCTTAAATCCAAACTTTTTACAGAATGTGTT
>PJTZ01000201.1_pt1 | contig 22732 bp, 21 predicted proteins | sample 1512131 | NCBI WGS metagenome assembly PJTZ01 (sample SAMN08177679, study PRJNA422409) | Soil metagenome, whole genome shotgun sequencing project. | reverse complement strand
TCCTTTGCACCTATGCTGGCACGTTTCAAAAAAATATTTTCACGTGAAAACGTCATTCCAAAACAAGCAAGTGCAGCCGATGGTCCAAGTAAAGTGTTTGCCATCAAAAAAAAGAATATAAAAAGTTTTCAAGTAGACGCTAGCACCATACACGAGGATTTCCCATTGTTTAATGTTGCGGCTGTTATTCCCGGAAAATCTAAAGCAAACGAATTTGTAGTTTTCTCCGCACATTACGACCACATCGGTATCCTCGACCCAGTAGGAAAAGATTCCATCGCCAATGGGGCAGATGACGATGCTTCCGGCACGACTGCCATGATTGCATTGGCCAAACACTTCAAAAAGGAAGATATTAACGAGCGTACCTTGATTTTTGTTGCTTTTACTGCCGAAGAGATCGGTATGTTTGGTTCTAAATATTTCTCTAATAATATCGATGCTGATAAAGTGGTTGCCATGATCAATATCGAAATGATCGGCAAGGATTCAAAGTTCGGTCCGAATACCCTATATGTAACAGGATACCATCATTCCAATCTCGCAGAACTGATGCAAGAAAACCTAAAAGGAACGGCTTTTACCTTTCATCCAGATCCTTATCCCCAGCAAAACCTCTTTTATCGGAGTGATAATGCGGTATTAGCCGCTTTGGGAGTTCCGGCACATACCTTTTCTACTTCGCAAATTGATAAAGATGAATATTACCACACGGTAAAGGATGAGCTTTCGACATTAGATATCCGAAATATAAAATCCAGTATCGAAGCCATTGCTAAAGGTGTAGTTGGGATCATCACCGGAGAACAAACGCCGTCACGTGTGGAGAAGTTAACGGACTAGTTTCTGCATGACATAATCATCTAGGACGTAACCATAATAAGGTATATCCACTTCCTCTATAACTTGAAACCCTTGTTTGAGATAGAAGTAATATGCCTTGTTACCCCTGTTTACATTGAGTTCAACGACTGAAAAACCTCGTTCTTCTGCTTGATCTACCGCGAAATCAATTAACTGTTTACCTAACCCCAGTCCTTGGTTGTTTGCCAAAAGGTATAGTTTTTCTATTCGCAAAATATCTTCACTTTTCTTTTGAAGAGCAATAAAACCCAACGGCTGTGTCTCTTGTTGAAAAATAAGATAAAAATCTTGCCCATTTAACATAGATTGTTGAATGGCTTCAGGTCTATAATTTTTACGCAACATGAAATCTATTTGATCGCGACTTAAAATAGCTGTATACGTCGTATGGTATACTTCCGTCCCTAAATGATGGATTACCGCAGCTTCTTCCTTGCTTACTCTTCGAATAGTGTACATTTTAAATTTCTTCGCCTATACAAACATATTCATCCGAATTAAATTCCAGATAGATAAAACCGTCCTGTTCTGTTATAAATTCATTCCGATTTATATGCTTAATGCCAACCAATGATTTGAGGAGATTTTCTGGAACGAAAATACGAGCACCCGCTTCCTTCCATTTCTCGTAACGATGAAGAATATATACATATCGTATACCGTGAGACAAGACTACGATATTTATTAACCCACTATAGGATGCTAATATGTCATCCGACATATCGCAAACAATATTAACAGCTTTGTGGTTGTGCTGAATAAGGTAATCCAGGGCATCTGCTATAAATCCCTTTTTTATCGGAAAATTTCTGACCTGCTCTTGTTGGTATGCTCTTTCTTTCGTGCTGAATACTACATCCACTTTGATGTCTGCGGCTAAGAAGAAATCTACGGTATCATCGTTAGCTATTACCGTAGGACTCCACTCCAGAAGTTGCCCTATGTATTCTTCATCGAGCGCTTCATAAGATGCCACGATCAACGCTGGTTCTTGATTTTCCCTAATAATATGATGTGAGGACATTTTTATTTCTCGCCAAGTTGTCGCAACGTAATATACGACATCAACCCTATACTCACTTTCAGTGCATTTTCATCAATATCAAAGGTTGGCGTATGCACAGCTGATGAAATTCCAGCCGCTTTGTTTCCGGTTCCTAATCGATAAAAACAGGCGTTGGTTTCTTGCGAATAATAAGAGAAATCTTCGGCAGCCGGCCATATATCCAATTCAACGACGTTTTCTTCGCCGAGGTATTCCACAGCAAAAGCGCGGGACGACGTTGTTAATTTCTCCTCGTTAATTAGGAAAGGGTATCCTTTTCGAACTTCGAAATCACAAGTTGCACCCATACTATCCGCAATGCCTGTTGCCATCTTGACCATACGCTCATGGGCTTCCGCCCGCCATTCTTCGTCAAACGTACGGAACGTTCCCTCCAAATATACCTCATCAGGAATAACGTTGGTTGCGCCATTACCCACAATCTTGCCCCAAGACAAAACCGTCGGTACCCTTGGATCCGCATTCCGGCTGACTACCTGTTGAAGAGCGGTAATAATTTGCGCCGTAATGGCGATTGGATCTATATTTTGATGTGGGTGTGCACCATGTCCGCCCCTACCCTTTACGGTCATGAAAAGTTCATCACAAGATGCCATGTATTTTCCGGCGCGAAAGCCCACTTTGCCTGTTTCGATAAAGGGCATCACATGCTGCCCTATAATACCTGTAGGCTTGGGGTTTTCCAGCACACCTTCTTTAATCATAATGGACGCTCCGCCGGGTAGACGCTCTTCCCCGGGTTGAAAAATAAGTTTTATGATACCTCCAAACTCGCTTTTTAAAGATTGCAATATAGACGCAACACCTAGTAATGAAGAGGTATGCACGTCGTGCCCACAAGCGTGCATAACGCCAAAATTCTGTGAACCATAACTACGCCCTTCCACCTCCTGTATAGGGAGGGCATCCATATCCGCACGAAGAGCCAATACCTGTGTCGAAGTCTTCTCTCCATGAATCAGCCCGACCACTCCTGTATTTGCCATATCCTCATAAGGTATGCCTAAGCGCTCCAGTTGCTGTTTGACAAAAGCAGATGTCTCGTATTCTTCAAATGATAATTCAGGATGTTGGTGCAAATGGCGTCTAAACCCCACCGTTTCTTCAAAGAAGTCTTCGGCAAGCTGTTTTATCTTTTCTTTCAACATAGACATGATTTTTCTCCTTATTCGTACGCCCAAACGTCTTCGGTGAAGACGAAAACATTACTATACTGGGAACGTAGCTCCCGCATAAAATTTGTCGCTTCGGATCGACTTCTAAAATCGCCGACCTTGACTCTGTAATTTGGCTCGTCATAGGTTACATAACTTCCTATGTCTTTATAAGACGTCTGAAACCTAGATTGTACGGCATAAGCATCACTTCGGCTCGATCCAGAAAATATCTGTACACGAAACCCACGTACTTTTACCCGCTTACCACTTTTTTTATCGACTACTTTTGATCCCAAGCTGATCATACGGGCGGTAGTCGGATTGATACCGTTTTCTGCTCTGAATTCCTGCAACAGGTTAATCAAAGAATCCTTTTCCACTTCAACGATTCCCGATTGTGCCTTACTAATTTGTGCTAATCCAATGAGTATGAAACCAAATATCAATCCTTTATATAACATCTTCCGTGAAATTTTTTAACTGTTTTTTCCGTGACAGTTTTTATATTTTTTGCCCGAGCCACAAGGACATTCGTCATTTCTACCTACAGTTTGCGTTTTGCGTATAGGTTGTGTTACCTGCTGCTCACGCGTATCTTTATCTTCTTCAGAAACCCCTGTCGGCGATACCAGTTCTGCTTTAGTTGCTTTAACCTGCGCTGGCTGCGGCTGTACCGGGCGCGCTTCCCGCACATTTTGCGGTTCTTGTTGCTGGCCTGGAATTTCTCCTTTAAATAAGAAGCTTACAATCTCTTTATTCATCGAAGCAAGCATGCTCTTGAATAGGTTGTAGGCCTCCATTTTGTAAATAATAATAGGATCCTTTTGCTCGTAAACAGCATTTTGTACAGATTGCTTTAAGTCATCCATTTCACGTAAATGCTCTTTCCAAGCTTCGTCAATCAACGCTAAAACAATTCCTTTTTCAAAAGATCTGAAAACTTCTTTTCCATTAGACTCTACTGCCTTCTGCAAATTTGTCGCAACTTGTATGCCACGAATACCATCGGTAAACGGTATAACGACATTTTCTATCATTCCTCCACGTTCTGCCAAAACGTTTGTTAATACAGGAAGCGTTTGCTCCGCGATTTGCTGTCCTTTATTTTGATAATGCGTGATAACCTGTTGGAATAGTTTATCAGTCAGCGTAGCTACGCCACTTTGCGCAAACTCTTCTTCCGTAATTTCGGGATTTAGGGCAAACAAGCGGATAACTTCGATTTGGAATTCTTCATAGGTTCCGCCCTCTTTCGCTTCGGAAACGATATCTTCTACCACATCATAAATGGTATTATTCAAATCGACATCCAGACGTTCACCAAACAAAGCGTTCTTACGTTTCGAATAGATTACGGTACGCTGGGAGTTCATTACGTCGTCGTATTCCAACAACCGCTTACGAATACCAAAGTTGTTTTCCTCCACTTTACGCTGCGCTCTTTCAATAGATTTCGTCAACATACTGTGTTGCATCACTTCCCCTTCTTCCACGCCCATTTTCACCATGATGTTGGAAATACGCTCAGAAGCGAATAACCGCATCAAATTATCTTCCAAAGACACAAAGAATTGTGAAGAACCGGGGTCTCCTTGACGGCCCGCACGACCACGTAACTGACGGTCTACGCGACGTGATTCATGCCGTTCTGTACCAATAATCGCTAAACCTCCGGCTTTGATAACTTCTTCCGTTAATTTAATATCCGTACCCCGACCCGCCATATTCGTAGCGATCGTTACCTGTCCGGGGCGTCCTGCTTCTGCAACGATGTCAGCCTCCTTTTGGTGGAGTTTCGCGTTCAATACATTGTGTTTGATACCACGCAACTTCAACATGCGGCTAAGCAATTCGGAAATTTCTACGGAGGTCGTACCGACCAATACTGGTCTTCCTGCCTCGGTCAAGGCTTGAATTTCCTGCGCTACGGCATTGTATTTTTCTCTCGCTGTGCGGTAAATCAAATCTTGACGATCATCCCGCTGGATCGGTCTGTTTGTCGGGATCTCAACCACATCCAGTTTATAAATCTGCCAAAGTTCACCTGCTTCTGTAGATGCCGTACCGGTCATCCCTGCAAGTTTATGGTACATGCGGAAGTAATTCTGCAAAGTAATCGTTGCGTACGTTTGCGTGGCATCTTCTACTTTTACATTTTCTTTTGCTTCAATCGCCTGGTGCAAACCATCGGAATAACGGCGCCCTTCCATGATACGGCCCGTCTGTTCGTCAACAATCTTCACCTTCCCTTCATCGACGATATACTGATCATCGATTTCGAATAAGGTATAGGCTTTAAGCAATTGATTTATAGAGTGGATACGCTCTGATTTAATAGAGTAATCCCGCAATAATTCTTCTTTTTTCTGCGCTTTTTCTTCTAAAGATAGGTCTGATTTTTCGATATCAGCTATTTCCGATCCCACGTCAGGCATAATGAAGAAGTTAGGGTCTTCACCCGAAGCGGTAATCAATTCGATACCTTTTTCACTGAGTTCTACTTGATTATTTTTTTCATCAATCACGAAGAATAACTCCGCATCCACTTTAGGCATGTTGCGACTTTGCTCTGCCATATAGTAGTTTTCTACCTTCTGCAACAATTGTCTGTGGTTTCCTTCGGATAGATACTTAATTAAGGCCTTGTTTTTCGGCAAACCACGATAAGCGCGCAATAATGCCATCCCGCCACCTTCTACATCAGCATCACCGTTGGCAATGGCTTTTTTCGCTTCGTTAAAAACGGTATTTACATACGCCTTTTGTGCATTTACTAATCGCTCAATCCGTGGCTTCAGTTGATAAAACTCATGCTGATCACCACGAGGGATCGGACCGGAGATAATCAATGGAGTCCGTGCATCGTCAATCAAAACGGAGTCCACCTCATCAATCATCGCGAAATGTAGCTTGCGCTGCACCATAGAATCTGGTGTCTGTGTCATATTGTCGCGCAAATAGTCGAAACCAAATTCGTTATTTGTTCCGTATACAATATCCGACAGATATGCTTTTCTACGCTGAGGTGAGTTAGGTTGGTGCTTGTCAATACAATCGACACTTAATCCATGAAATTCAAATAATGGTCCGTTCCATTCGGAGTCACGACGTGCCAGGTAGTCGTTCACTGTTACAATATGCACACCCTGTCCGGATAATGCGTTTAGGTAAGTCGGCAGTGTACCCACTAAGGTTTTACCCTCACCGGTGGACATCTCGGCAATCTTACCCTGATGCAAAACGACACCACCGATAAGCTGCACATCATAATGCACCATGTTCCAGGTCACTTCCGTACCAGCTGCTATCCACGAGTTTTTCCATACTGCTTTATCACCGTCAACCACCACGTTGGGTTTACGCGCCGCCAGATCACGGTCAAAGTCGCTTGCTGTAACCTCAATTTCTTTATTTTCTGTAAACCGACGAGCAGTATCTTTCACAACAGCAAAAGCTTCGGGTAGGATTTCCAACAGTACTTCTTCCAACTTCTTATCTCTATCCTTGGATAGCTTGTCCACCTTCTCATAAAGTTCTGTCTTTTTGCCCATATCGACATCATCCTTATCAGCTTCCGCTTTAAGAGACGCGATTTCATCGTCAATATCGGCTAAATATGCTTTGATTCGGTTTTTAAAATCGGCTGTTTTCGCCCGTAATTCGTCATGGCTTAACGACGATAACTTCTCGTACTCCTCTTTGATCTTATCTACAATGGGCTGTATGGATTTGATATCTCGCTCTGACTTGCTGCCAAATAGTTTACTTAAAAATTTTAACATAATATTTTATCTCCGTATATCGTTGTGCAATAATGACTCCAACACACTGTTTACAGACATTTTGACACTAACCCGGCAAATTTAATTATTACAGATGATAACTAACAGGATTCCAGTTTATTTTTTTGTAACGAAATGGAAATTTCGGTACGCTGGTTTTAAGGTGTTAGGAAAAGCTTTTTATCCGAAATCGGTATCAGTTTTAGCCCATGCGCTTTATCGAATAGCTGCTGAATCGCTCTGCGTCCTTCATCGCCCAGATGCTCCGAATATTTATTGACATATAGCTCAATATGCTTATACATCACTTCTTCTTCCATTTCCTGCGCATGCGAACGGATATAATCCAACCCCGATTTTGGGTTTTCAAAGGCAAATTGTACACTTTCGCGAACCAATAGGTTGATTTTAAGCTTGAGCTCCTCGTCCAAATCACGTTTCACTACAATTCCTCCCAAAGGTATCGGACTATTGGTTGTTTGTTCCCAAAAATCACCTAAATCCACGACCTTATGTAATCCCTTCGCCTGATAGGTAAATCTGTTTTCATGAATGATCAACCCTAAATCAATCGCGCCGTTTAATAGTGACTGCTCGATATCGGAGAAAACCAATTCCACTTTATTCTGCAAGGCGGGGAAAGCCAAACCTAATAAGAAATTGGCAGTGGTGTATTTTCCGGGAATACCAATTTTCAAATTACTTTGGTGCGGACTCCACGCTGTCCCCTTTTCTAACACCTCTCGTAAACGGGCTGCAAGCTGAGGGTCTTGCGCGATGAGCAACGGTCCTACTCCGGAACCTAATGCGCTCCCGGCATCTAGCAACTCGTAGTCGTTTACGGCATATGCGAAAGCGTGGTAACTTAACTTGGTGATATCCAGTTCCCCTTGAAAAGCTTTTTGATTCAACGTTTCTACATCGTGATATTGTACATCAAATTCCAGTCCTCCGGTATTGATTTTATGATGGATCAACGCATCAAAAATAAAGGTATCGTTGGGACAGGGCGAAAAGCCTAGCGTAAGTTTCATTTTATATATTCAATTTATGAAAATACAAAAATACTAACATTCCAAGAAAGGTCACGAGCATAACGCCTCTTGCTGCCTTCTCCTGTGGCATCGTCTTTCTATAGAATATTCGTACCAGTAACAGGTTGATAGCCGCAGCAACAACATATGCTATGAGGGGTTTCGTTGGAAAAAACCGTTCAGGAAAAGACGTATACGTTGTTAGCAGGTAGGCGGTTAAAGGACATATAAGCCCAATCGCCATACCTATCCAGAAGTTATTTTTCATTTTTTCACATCAAAACTCCAGGAATTTAATTCCGTAATAGTATGATGAGCAGTCATATCAAACTGGGTAGGAACAATAGAGACGTACCCGTTGCTTAGCGCATAAGCATCCGTATCCTCTCCTCTGTCCAGCAATTGAAATTTGCCCGTCATCCAAAAATATTCTCTATTATATGGATCTAAGCGCTCATCAAATTCTTCAAACCATTTAGCAGTGGCCTGTCTACAGATTTTTATTCCTTTTAATTCCTTGCTGATATGTGGGAAATTAACATTCAATAACGTGGCTTTTTGCAATCCGTGATCCAGCACCTGTTGTGCTATAGCTCTTACATAGGGTCGGCAATGGGAAAAATCGGCGTGATGGGAAAAGTCATCCAACGAGTACCCAATCGATGGAATATCTTCTATAGCTCCTTCAACGGCGGCAGACATCGTGCCCGAATACAGCACATTGATAGAATAATTCAGTCCGTGGTTGATACCCGATACGCATAGGTCCGGCTTTTTGCCTTTAAAAATTTTATTTACCGCAAGCTTGACACAATCCACAGGTGTTCCTGAACATTTATACATTTCCACACCTTCATACAAATCGATTTTATCTAAACGGAGCGGTTTGCCAATTGTAATCGCATGCCCCATCCCTGATTGCGGGCTGTCGGGAGCCACCACCACAACATTGCCTATTTTTTGCATTTCCTCTAACAGCACCTTGATACCTGGGGCGGTAATGCCATCGTCATTGACGACCAAAATCGTCGGTTTCTTTTTTGCCATAGGGCTAAAATAAGGTTTATGTTCTTTTTTTTGCTTAGTTTATGAAAATTTCATCATTTTACTATTTGTTCTTGTACACGTAAAGTATAACTTTGGAAGTCAATTAAAAACAGATATGCAACAGAAATCAGATATAGGCGTCATTGGTATCGCCGTTATGGGAGAAAACCTTATTTTAAACATGGAAAGCAAAGGTTTTCATGTGTCTGCCTATAACCGTACAGTAGACAAGGTAGAACATTTTGTCAATGGTCGCGCAAAGGGAAAAAACATCTATGGAGCTACTTCCATCGAAGATTTAATCCAGTCATTAAAAAGTCCGCGGAAGGTGATGTTAATGGTAAAAGCGGGTAAACCTGTTGATGACTTCATTGAGCTGCTGATTCCACATCTGGATGAAGGCGATATCATTATCGACGGCGGAAACTCCCATTTTCCGGATACCGAGCGGCGAACCAAATACGTAGAAAGCAAAGGTCTGTATTACATCGGAACCGGTGTATCGGGTGGTGAAGAAGGAGCATTATTGGGCCCGTCGATCATGCCAGGCGGTTCTTCGGCAGCATGGCCTGTTGTAAAACCAATTTTTCAGTCGATTGCCGCAAAAGTTGCCGATGGTTCTCCCTGCTGCGACTGGGTAGGTTCCGGCGGCGCAGGACATTTTGTGAAAATGGTGCATAACGGCATCGAGTATGGCGATATGCAGCTGATCAACGAAACTTATCACATCATGAAAGATGTGCTGGGTATGACACCCGATGAGATGCATGAAGTGTTCAAGGAATGGAATGAAGGTGAGCTGGATAGCTATCTGATTGAGATTACCCGTGACATCTTAGCATTTAAGGATGAAGACGGGGAACCGCTAGTGGACAAGATTCTTGATACCGCCGGACAAAAGGGTACCGGTAAATGGACAGGAACGGTAGCGCTTGATCTGGGCATACCGCTTACACTTATTGCCGAGTCGGTATTTGCGCGTTGTTTATCGGCACTGAAAGATGAGCGCGTAGCAGCTTCTAAGGTGTTACAAGGACCAACGCCATCTTTCGATGGAGACCGCCAAGCGTTCATCAACGATCTACGCGACGCGTTATATGCGGCTAAAGTTATCTCCTACGCACAGGGATATCAAATGATGGCCGCGGCTGCCAAGGAATTTGGCTGGGAACTGAACTACGGCAGTATTGCGCTCATGTGGCGCGAGGGATGTATCATCCGTTCTGCTTTCTTAAGCAAGATCAAAGAAGCCTTTGATAAAAATCCGGCATTGCAAAACCTGATTCTAGATGATTTCTTTAAAGATAAAATTCAAACAGCCCAGCATGGCTGGCGTCGGGTGGTTGCAACGGCGGTTACCAACGGTATTCCTGTTCCTTGCCTCAGTGCCGGGTTGATCTACTACGATGGCTATCGCTGCGAGCGTCTGCCGGCAAATCTGTTGCAGGCACAGCGAGACTATTTCGGTGCGCATACCTACGAGCGCCTCGACAAGCCACGTGGCGAGTTTTTCCACACCAACTGGACAGGTCGTGGTGGGGAGACTTCCTCCACAACCTACGACGTATAAATCTAACATTTTATTTAGATTTTCTTTTCATGCGCTGGGGCTTCCTCAGCGCATTTTTTTAAATATAAACCCGTATCTTCATTAAAAATCATGACTATGGAAAGAAGAAGCTTTTTAAAATCAGTGACTGCCGCAGGTTTAACCGGTACGTTGCTTACATCCTGTGCCTCTCCGGAAGAAGGCGCAAGGTCTGCTAACGGAATCGAGAATGGTACCATTTTACATAGTGTATATTTCTGGTTAAAAGAAGGTCTTTCCGAGGACGAAGAAAAGGATTTCTTAAATTTTTTCGAAGAACTCCGTAAAGTGCCGGGCGTACAATCGTTAGATTACGGAAAACCGGCACCCACCAATCCTCGGCCCGTTGTAGACAATTCATTTCAATATAACCTGCTGGTTACCTTCCTAAACATGGATGATATTAATACCTATGAAACACACCCTAAACACACAGCTGCCTCAGAGAAATACAGTAAATTTTGGGTTAAAGTAGAGGTTAGGGATGCTATCGTTTTGTAAACGTTTCCGAAGATACGCTTCCTTAAGCCGACTTTAAGCCTTAACTTAGACACATTTATCAGTTTAATCATTATAATACTATGGCAAAGCACACTGTCTTCGAAAGTCGATATGCGATTGGACCCAATGAAACGAAATCATTGGATACCAAAGGACTTCGTGAAAACTTTCTGATTGAAACCGTTTTCGCACCGAATAAAATCCATTTTGTATATTCCCACTATGACCGTTATATGGCTGGTGGCGCAATGCCTGTCGACGGGCGCTTGCAACTGGAAACGATTGATGAACTCTTAAAGGAACCCTATTTCCTTTCCAGACGTGAATTAGGCGTTATTAACGTAGGTGGCGATGGAACGGTAGAAGTAGATGGTACAGTCTATGAAATCGGGCACAAGGAAGCTCTATATGTAGGAAAAGGTGCAAAAGAGGTCTTTTTCAGCAGCAATGACGCCACTAATCCGGCGAAGTTTTATCTGAATTCTACGCCGGCACACCACAGTTTTCCAACAAAGTGCGTGACCAAAGCCGAAGCAAATAAAATAGAACTCGGCGCGATGGAAACAGCAAACCACCGCGTTATCAACCAGATGTTATTACACAAAGTTTTGGATACTTGCCAATTGCAAATGGGGATGACGGAACTACAACCAGGTTCCGTTTGGAACACTATGCCATCCCATACGCACGATCGCCGTATGGAAGTATACTTTTATTTTGATCTACCAAAAGACCAAGCCGTTTCTCATTTTATGGGACCAATTGATGAAACGCGTCATATTTGGATGAAAAACGAGCAAGCTGTTATTTCCCCTCCATGGTCTATCCATTCGGGCGCGGGAACTAGTAATTATACGTTTATCTGGGGAATGGCCGGTGAAAATCTGGACTACGATGATATGGATAAATGTGCGATAACGGATTTAAAATAGAACAGCTATGCAGAAAACGATATGGTCGATCCTTGTTTGTGCTTTGTTAAGTGCGGGCTGCGCTGAACAGCAGAAAGGCATCGTCGTAAGTAATCCAACGGATATTGCTCGCCAGGAGCTCGTTAGTATTCCCTATTCAGAATTTACGAAGCATTTCGATGTAGATTCTATCTTTTCGGTCAAGCTGATAGACGCCGAGACGGAACTTCCGTATCAACTGGAAAAAATAGGAAATACCACCCCTGAAAACGTTTTGATTTTAGTTCCTATAGACGCAAAAGGTGAGGTTACGCTATCCGTAACAAAACAAGATTCCAAACCGGATTTCAAAACACAAACTTATGCCCGTTTTGTGCCCGAGCGTTTTGACGACTTCGCCTGGGAAAATAATGTGCTTGCTTTCCGTATGTACGGCAAAGCGTTAGAAGGCCGTCCCGACGATGCGCAGGGAACGGATGTATGGGCAAAACGTACCGAAGAGCTGGTCATTGATAAATGGTACAAAGAAAATGATTATCATACTGATCATGGCGAAGGGTTGGACTATTATTCTGTCGGGCAAACACTCGGCGCAGGAGATGTAGCTCCCTACTTTGATAACAAGATACATTTCACCAAGCATTATCGGGAATATCAAATACTAGACAATGGGCCGCTTCGAACAACATTCGTGCTTAGCTTTGAACCGGAGGAACTAAACGGTGAGACCATTTCCTTGACCAAAACGATATCTCTGGACGCAGGTCAGCATTTTAATAAAGTGGTGGTAGACCTTAAAAATCAACAGTCGCAAAGCACACCTGTAGTTGTCGGATTAGCAAGACGCGGAGAAAGCGAACCGCAATACGACTTTAACGAATCAAGCCGTAGCTTAGCTTATTGGGAGCCTGATGTACAAGGACATGGTCAAACGGGAACAGCATTGATCCTACCTGAAAGCCAACCTACCTTTATCGATAATGACAGTACACAATTTTTGTTAAGCGTAGGAATTCAGCAGAATCAACCCTTTGTATATTACAATGGTGCTTCTTGGAATAAAGCAGGACAAGTGACGTCTGCCGATGAATGGAAAGGCTTTGTCGAAAAACAAGTAGAAAAAATAAATAATCCTTTAGTTGTTAAACTAAAATAAAATATAAAAATGTCTGTCTTAAATACATTTGATTTATCCGGAAAAGTAGCCCTGGTTACAGGCTGCAAACGCGGAATTGGAAAAGCGCTAGCTGAAGCGCTGGCTGAAGCGGGTGCCGACGTTATCGGTGTTTCTGCGACATTGGAGTTAGAAAACTCAAAAGTTGCACAATCTGTAGAAGCTATTGGAAGCAAATTCTATGCTTATCAATGTGACTTCTCCAACCGGGAATCTCTTTATCAATTTATCACCCAGGTCAAGAAAGATCATCCGGTCATCGATATCTTGTTTAATAACGCCGGTAATATCTTGCGCAAACCCGCTGCGGAGCACCCGGATGAATATTGGGATCAGATTATCGAAATCAATCAAAATGCCCAATTTATACTGACCCGAGAAATCGGAAAAGACATGATTGCCCGCGGGTCGGGTAAAATTATCTTTACCGCATCGCTGCTGACATTCCAAGGTGGTATTACCGTACCGGGCTATGCGGCATCCAAAGGGGCTATCGGCTCCTTGACAAAGGCTTTTGCCAACGAATGGGCATCTAAAGGTGTGAACGTGAATGCAATCGCTCCAGGTTATATCGCCACAGATAATACAGAAGCACTGCGTGACGATCCGGAACGCTCGGCCTCTATCCTCGGACGTATCCCCGCTGGACGCTGGGGTGAACCGGAAGACTTTAAAGGTCCTGCCGTATTCTTGGCCTCCAAGGCTTCGGATTATGTACACGGTACAATCCTAACCGTCGATGGCGGCTGGATGGGCAGATAACACACGATAAAAATACGGTATGGTGCAGCAGAATAAAATGTCTGCACCATTTCCATTTGTTTCCATACCATGGTGTCAAACGGCAATACAATAAATCAAAACATGCGTACCACTTCATTCTACCTTACCGCAACGAAGCCATAAAATCGTGCAATGCAATAAGCCAACCGTACTATTTCGTCTGACTTTACTTCAGGAACAGCTTTACTTTGTGCGGCGGTAAGAAATAGTTGCACAATAACGTCTCGCTATTGTCTAATTAAGCAAAATACTTGCAAAGCTTTTTTAGGGCATCACACACTTTTTATAAAAAACCGTACTATAATCCTGCGTTGTTGTACAAGTTTTCAAAAAACTTGTGCGTTTATTATTTTAGGATTCCTCATCTCACAAACGAATAAAAACAACCTTTAAAGCACCAAATACCCTGTTTTTTTACTTAAAAATTGACCTCAATAAAAGTTTTTCATATGGTAAAATCCTGCCAAAAGTTTTTCGGGGTAACCCCAATTTTGGCAGGATTTTGCCATATCGGCGCCAAACCAATATCTTATGTTTGTATCGTTGCAACAATCAAAAAATAATATTTAATGCTTTAATTTTAAAAATCATGAGAAACCAACAACACAATCGCATTTATTAGGCGATGATGCCATGATGCAATATGTAGAGCACATTATTACAAACATGAAGGACGGGAAAGACTTATTTCCCGCACCTGTACCGTCGTTATCCGTTGTGGAAGCAGCTCTAGCTACATTCCGCCATTCGGCCACGGAAGCGGCTTACCGGGACATTCGGGCGGTCAAGATTCGGAAAGAAAAACGCAAACAACTCGTATATCTTCTCCGCGAGCTATCTAAATACGTCGATACCGTAGCAAAAAAAGATGTCACGGTTATTCTAGCAGCGGGATTTATCCCATCCAAAGACCCGGAATCCTATGCCGGTTACATACCAAAGGCAACTCGCCTCGTGGCTAAGCCACAAGAAGTCGGATCTTCAAGGATAAAGCTCAAAGTAGATCGTTGGCAAGGTGCCCGCATGTATCAATTTGAGTTTCGTAAAAAAAGAACTGAAACGGCTTGGTCGATACAACTCAGTTCCAAATCGACTTGCCTGCTGAAAAGTTTGGATAGGTTTGAGGAATACGAATTCCGTGTCACCTATATCGGCATCGATCCCACACCGAACTACAGTGATACGGTATCAAGCTACGTGGTTTAAACTTAAAAAAATTTTGTAGTTTTGGGTGCGTTTCAATCCGTTTTTGTTTTTCCATAGAACTTATTGCGACAAAATAATGTAATTACACGTGCTTATTGTACGTTGGTTGGTCGGCTACTATTTAGAAAGGAGAGAATGTATGCGGCATATCGACTGCCACGAGGAAAGAATCCATGTATGTGGAAAGATCCAATCTTTTGGATATCTGTTTGTATTTGACAGAAATGAACAATGTATCGCGGCGAGTGAAAATGTAGAGAAACATTGGCGCCATCCAGCACACGACTTCATCGGAAAGAGTATAACCGAACTTTTGGATTTTCTTTTACCCAAACACTCGGAGCATTTTCACCACTTTAGAGATGAGATTGCAGATCCTGTATTCAATCGCTTTGTAGAGAAGGTAGAGTTGGATGGCCACGATTATTATGTTAGTATTTATCGCTATGGAGAAAATTTGTATCTCGAAATAGAACAGAGCAATGGATTTGACCTAAGGCAAACGAAACTTCATTATTACGCTAAACATCTCGAGCGTGGGGGTAGCGACGTATGGAAATCGCTCACACAGCTCATTAAGGAGATTATCCAGTTTGACCGTGTCATGATTTATCGCTTTAAAGAAGACAAAAGCGGTCAAGTAATCGCTGAATCTATCAATAATAATCTGGATTCACTTTTGGGATATCGCTATCCAGAATTTGATATTCCAAAACAGGCGCGAGCATTATATAAAGAGTTTCTAGCTCGTCATACAGCCGATACCGACGGTCCTATTAGTCCATTGGTTCAATCAAAAGAAGAAGAAATAGATCTTACCCATTGTAGTGTTCGGGCGCTATCCCCTATACACCTCCAGTATTTACGCAATGCGCAAGTTCGTGCAAGTGCTAGCTTTTCGATTGTGGTAGATGGTGAACTTTGGGGTCTAGTAACGTGTCAAAACCTACTGCCTAAGCATGTAGACCTTGCCCAACGACATGCTTGTCTATTCTTGACACAGTATGCCGTTAACTACTACCTCTCAACCCGTCTAAAGCAAGAAACGCAATATATCGAGATGACGAGTCAACTAGAGGGGGAATTGAAAGAGGAACTTTGGATCAACAACGACTTACTAGCCACTTTCAATAAATATGCGCACCGATTAATGAATAAACTTGCTGCCGATGGAATGTTTATTGGAAACGAAGAGGAAAAGCTTTCGTTTGGCGAAATACCTGCGGCACACCACATCACTATAATCAAACAATTGCTAGGTCAGCAGCAGGAGAATGTATTTGCCACACATAAATGCATATATCGGGAAGATACGAAAAATGAAGAGACACTATTTCCTGGGGTGATTAAAGTCGATCTCATTCCAAATTCATCATGGACATTACTTTTTTTTCGTAAAGAGCATGTAGTAGAAGAAATATGGGCGGGCAAACCAGAAAAAATAACACCAGACACACTACCGGGACATGAAAATTATCCTTCACCGCGTACTTCTTTTGCAGCGTGGAAACAGATCAATGAAGGCGCGTCACTAAAATGGGAGCAAAGGGAACTGCTGTTTATAGAGCGTATCGCCCTTTTGGTACAACAATCTATAGCTAAAAAGGCTGGTGAGATACAACGTTTGAACGAAGAACTTGTGAATGCAAACAATACATTGGATACGTATAGCTATACATTGACGCATGATCTCAAAAACCCGCTATCTGCTATCCGGCTTTCCGCACAAATGATTCAAATGAAACCCGGTCTAAGTGAGGAGTTTTTGAAACGATGTAGTACCAATATTTTGGATGCCGTGCAGTTGATGTCTGAAATGATGGAGAAGATGCACGAAGAATTTGCAGCCACAGGTTCGGTTGCGTTGAGACCCTATCTCATTGACCCAACAGCACACATTCTATCTATTGTAGAAACAGCCAAACAGGAACATGGCGTACACCACCTACATTTTGAACTTGGGGAAGTCTATCCTGTTTTAGCCGAAAGAACGCTGCTTTTTCAGCTATTCTTAAATTTAATCGGCAATGCCATAAAATACAGTGGGAAGGAACAGCAACCTTACGTGAAAGTATATAGCAGGATTAATGATGCTTATATATCCTATTTTATTGAAGACAATGGCATTGGGATGGACTTGAAAAGTAACAATGATATTTTTGAGATTTTTCTGCGTATGCCAAATTCGTCTGGTTATGAAGGATCCGGGGTAGGTTTATCTATTGTGAAGAGAATTGTCAATAGACTAAATGCAACCATCGCTGTGGAAAGCGAACTTGGCAAGGGCACGTTGTTTCGGGTGGATTTTGTTCGACCTCGATAAAGGAACAGCTTCGTTAACGCAGATAAAGCCCTTTTTTATCAATAAAATCAATAACCTTATCGGGTACATAAAACTGTATACTCTTTCCTGCTTTTACAGCTTGGCGTACAAACGTTGAAGATAACTCCATAACCGGCGTTTCTGTTACTGTAATAGATGGATGCTTTTTAAGCTCTCCCCCATCATAGCCCGGTCTTGGATAGATAACAATTCGGTAATCACGAAGAATAATATCCGCATTTTTCCATTTATGAAAACTGGCGAGGTTATCCTCCCCCATAATCAAGGAAAACTCCCTTGTGGGGTATTTTTCTGCCAAATGGATCAGTGTATCGATGGTGTATGAGGGTTGGGGTAAAGAAAATTCAATATCAGATACTCGTAGCTTTTCGGCCCCTTCGATAGCAAGATTGACCATCTCCAGACGGTCGTACATATTTCCTAAGTTCTTCTTTTCCTTAAAAGGGTTTTGAGGTGATACTACAAACCATACCTCATCAAGCTCGGTATAATTTGCCATGTAATTGGCAATAATTAGGTGTCCAATATGTATAGGATTGAAAGAGCCAAAGAATAAGCCAATCTTTTTGTTTGCCATTACTTATTCAAAAAATTCAAAACCAACTCTTCTGCTTCTGCACACGCAGTTTCCAAATCAAAATTGTTTAATACCACATCAAATTTATCTGCGTAGCTCAATTCCAACTCGGCTTTAGCAAAGCGTTCTTGCAATTTCTCTTCCGAGTCCGTTCCCCGACCTCTCAAACGCTCTTTCAGCACGTCCAACGACGGAGGGTTCACAAAGATAGCTAAAGCTTCTTCGGGATATTTAGATTTCAGACGTAGGCCGCCCACCACATCAATATCGAAAATAACCGACTTTCCCATCGCCCAGATACGCTCTACTTCTGTTCTCAATGTTCCATAAAAAGTCCCGCTATATACCTCCTCGAATTCGATAAACTCCTGTTTTGCTATTTTGTGCAGAAAATCTTCTTTGGAAATGAAATAGTAATCTTTTCCATTTATCTCTCCCGTTCGAGGTTCCCGAGTACTAGCAGAAATAGAAAACGCAATCTTATCTCCATGATTTGATAATAGCCGCCTTACGATAGTCGTTTTCCCTGCGCCAGAAGGAGCCGAGAATATGATAAGTTTTCCACTCATTTTTATAACACGTTAAGTAGCTGTTCCTTTATCTTTTCCAATTCCTCTTTCATCCGGACGACAATCTGTTGAATATTGGCATCATTCGCTTTAGATCCTAAAGTGTTGATTTCCCGACCCATTTCCTGAGAAATAAAACCCAATTTCTTACCATTGGAATCGCTTGCATTTAATGCTTGAATAAAGTAATTACAATGACTTTTTAAACGAACTTTTTCTTCTGTAATATCCAGCTTGTCTATATAATAGATAATTTCTTGTTCAAAGCGGTTCATGTCTACATTTTCCTTTCCAACCGCTTCGTCTAGATAGTGGCTTAAACGCTCCCGTATCAACGGAATACGGTTTCCGTCCACTTCTTCCACTTGCGACAGATACGAAAGAATCAAATGTACACGACTTTCCAAATCTTTCTTTAAAACGTCACCTTCATCCTGTCGGAATTTTGTAAAGTGTGCGATCGCTGTATAGAAAGCCGCCATCAATACCTTGCCTTCTTCTTCATCTACCGCATCTTCGTTGGCATTTACAACCTCCGGCATCGTTAGTGCCATCTCAAAAATGGATGCGTTTGTTTCTCCGATTTCCTCCGCTATTTCTTGTAGTTGCTTATAATATTGCTTTAAAAGTGCCGCATTGATACTAGAAGCCTTCGCTGTTTGATCAACATATTCAACCGATACGGTGATGTTCACTTTACCTCGTTCGATCAGCTTACTGGCTTCGGTGCGAAGCGCCAGCTCCCGGTCAGAAACAACTTTCGGTAAACGCAAGCTAAGTTCAAGAAATTTGGAGTTCAGGGATTTCAATTCGACTGTATATTTGACCGTTCCATTTTCATGGCTGCCCATACCGTACCCTGTCATAGATTTTATCATACGCAAAGGTAAAAACTTTATATACTTTTTTGAGGGAAAAAAGTATCAAAAAACCGACCAGCGGGAGCTCATGAATCCCAAAATAAACAAGGGTTCATAAATCGTGTTAAGGATCGAAGGAATAACTGGAAAAGGAAGCTTATGCTTCCTTTTTAACTTTATTGCTGTTTATCTTTTCTCTAACGACTTCAAAAATAATGGGTAAAATGGAGATGAAGATGATTAAGAGTACTACTTTCGAAAAGTTATCCCGAATAATAGGAATATTACCTAAAAAATAACCTGCCAAGGTGATACCCACTACCCATAAAAAACCACCAACGACATTATACGTTAGAAACGTACCATAATGCATTCTGCCGATTCCTCCCACAAATGGAGCCAGCGTCCGCACAATAGGAACAAAGCGCGCAATGACAATCGTTTTACTTCCATATTTTTCATAAAAAGAATGTGTTTTTTCTATCTGTTCGTCTTTTACAACACGTTTTCCAAACAACTTAAACTTGGTGATCTCCATGCCAAAGCGCCTTCCGATAGAATAGTTCATCGAATCTCCAGCAATGGCGGCAATCAACAGAAGGGCGATCATAATCCATACATTCAATTCGTTGGGCTGTGCGGCCAACATGCCGGCAGCGAACAAGAGGGAGTCGCCTGGTAAAAAAGGCATAACCACAACGCCCGTTTCTATAAAAATAATCAAGAATAGGATAAGGTATGTCCAAGTCTGATAATCATTCACAATCTCCACAAGGTGCTTATCGATATGGAGCACAAAATCTATTAAAGAATATACTACTTCCAAAATGACTAGATTAGATATTGTTCAACATAACCGGCATCACCAACATCAAAATATCTTCGTTGTCTTCTTTTACAGCAGGAATCAATAATCCAGCTCTATTTGGCGTACTCATTTCAATCACGACTTCACTTGAATTTAAGTTGCTCAACATTTCCACTAGAAATTTAGCATTAAATCCAATTTCCATATCCTCGCCTTCAAATTGGCAATTTAAACGTTCGTGTGCTTCATTCGAAAAGTCTAAGTCTTCGGCCGAGATATGAAGCTCGCTTCCCGAAATCTTTAGCCTAACTTGATGGGTTGTTTTATTCGCGAAGATAACCACGCGACGAAGGGTGTTCAAAAATAACAGCCGATCTACCGTAAGTTTATTCGGATTGACTTGAGGGATTACAGCTTCATAGTCTGGGTAGCGCTCATCAATAAGCCGACATATCAAATGAATATTTCCGAATTGGAAAAACGCATTTGTGTTATTGTATTCTATAGAAACAATAGTGTCATCAGATGGAAGCGAAGATTTCAACAGCGTTAATGCCTTTTTAGGTAAAATGAAGGATGTCGGCTTTTCTGAGCTTACATCCGTGCGGCGGTAACGGACTAGTTTATGTGCATCTGTAGACACGAAGGTAATGCTTTGTTCTGCCAATTGCACGAGCACACCTGACATTGCCGGGCGCAATTCGTCATTGCTTACTGCAAAAAGCGTTTTGTTAATGGCTTCTGAAAGAATAGCTGCATTTAACGCTACGGTAGAAACATTATCAACTACCGGAATTTTTGGAAAATCATCAGCATTTTCTCCGCTCAATTTATATTTTCCATCGCCCGCACTAATCTCAATAGCCAATGTATTGGTATCCACAGAAAATGCCACGGGTTGATCAGGAAGGGTCTTTAATGTTTCTATCAAGATTTTAGAGGGCATCGCCACTCGTCCTTCTTCCTTTGCTTCGATCTGCAAAGATGTTACCATACTCGTCTGCAAATCCGTAGCCGAAATGGTCAACAGGTTATCTTTAATTTCAAACAGAAAGTTTTCAAGAATAGGTAGCACCGTGCTGCTGCTCGAAGCTCCGCTAATTGATTGTAGTTGTTTTAATAAAATTGACGTGGATACAATAAATCTCATTTCCTGAATTTTATAGATTTTTATATGCAATATTACACAAAAGAATCTATATTTTATAAACTGAATGCGTGTTAATTCTTATCGCAAATTAATTAATTAGTACCTTTGTAAGGTTAAAAGACATGCAGTTTAAGGATATTATAGGTCATTATACCCTCAAAGCGCACTTGGCTCATACCGTAAAAGACAACCGGGTAAGCCATGCGCAACTATTTCTCGGTCCGGAAGGATCGGGAAGCTTGGCGCTGGCTGTCGCTTACGCACAATATATCAACTGCGAACAAAAGTCTGAAAATGATAGCTGTGGTACCTGTAGCTCCTGTCGGAAATATCAAAAGTTGATCCACCCTGACCTGCATTTTTCCTATCCGTTTTTTGCTAGTGGGGAAAAAGACGTCACTACTACTTATTTGGAAGAATGGCGCACCGCTTTTCTGGATAATCCTTACATGGGGTTGGATTATTGGCGTCATCAGCTTGAAGCAGGAAACAAGCAGGCAAACATTAATATCGCTGAGGCACACGACATCATCAAAAAACTCAGCTTGAAAGCATTTGAATCCGAATACAAGGTGTTGGTGATGTGGCTTCCCGAATACCTCAATACACAGGGAAACGCGTTATTGAAACTAATTGAAGAACCGCCCGAAAAAACACTGTTCCTTCTCGTATCGGAAAATCAAGACAGGATATTGAACACCATCATATCGCGTACACAGCTGGTGAAAATCCCGAAACTTTCACATCATGATATTAAGCAATATCTGACAGAAGAAAAAGCAATCTCAGAAGAACGGGCAAACGAAATTGCCTTTATAGCCGATGGAAATGTACAGATGGCTATAGATCTCCTAGAAGAGAATACGAATCCCTATTTTGATTTGCTCATCCATTGGTTAAGATTCGTTGTAACCGATTCGGGTTTGAATATTATCCGTTTCTGTGAGGAGGATTTTCCTAAGCTAGGGCGTGAAAACCAAAAAAATTTTTTACTTTACGCTATTAATGTGTTCCGTCAGGTTCTATTGATACAAACGGGTCTATCACAATTAGTGCTTTTACAGGGCGAGGAGCTAGATTTTGTGCAAAAGTTCGGTGACAATTTTAAAAGGGAGCAGTTGGAAGCTGCTATTGATTTACTTGAAAAAACACATTATAAAGTAGAACGTAATGCTAATCCTAAAATTTTATTTTTAGATTTATCTTTGCAATTAGTTTTAATATTTAAATATCAAACGTTCCCACAAGGGACTCAATATATATAAAAGGAAAGAATATGGGATGTGGCAATTGCTCATCCGGAGGTGGGTG
>PJTZ01000200.1_pt1 | contig 23038 bp, 24 predicted proteins | sample 1512131 | NCBI WGS metagenome assembly PJTZ01 (sample SAMN08177679, study PRJNA422409) | Soil metagenome, whole genome shotgun sequencing project. | reverse complement strand
ATGATATGTCATACGTCGTGACGTCATCGTAATTGCCCTCTCTCAGACGGACAACCTTTTTATCCAAAACATCAATAGCAGGAATGATATACATATTTTAAAGTAATAAGTTAAAAGTCAAAAATCGTAAAGTCGATCATTAATAATCGACAAGTATAAACAATATCCCCTATAATCGGGAAAAATTAAGCAATATCTGCTCGCCAGCTTTTCCGGATTTCTCCGGATGAAACTGTACACCATAAAAATTTCCTTTTTGTATCGCCGCCGAAAAAATAACATCATACGTGCAAAATGCACATGTATATTGCTCATCCGCCTCAATAAAATAGGAATGTACAAAATAAAAATAGCTATTATCAGTAATATTCTCAAAAAGAGGACAATCCTTTTTAGGCGATATACTGTTCCATCCCATATGAGGGACTTTTTTGCCGATACGCTTATCAAAATGTAACGTCTTTAACGGAACGATATGCAACAGCTCGGCATCACCTTCCTCCGAAAAAGAAGTTAACAACTGCATACCTACACAAATTCCCAATACGGGTTTCTTCAGAGATATAATATCCTTTACCAGTCCGGTTTCCTCAAGCTTTCGCATAGCAGCGCCAGCATGCCCGACTCCCGGAATGATTATACGGTCGTACTGGTCAAAATCATCGACATTATTGATCATACCATAACCTATCCCGATTCTGTCGAGTGCCGCTGTCAACGAAAAAATATTCCCTGCTCCGTAGTTTACTATTCCAATCATTTTGATTCGTGATTCGTGATTTATCTAAAGATCAGCCCCTCGGGGTTCGTGATTAGTTCCGAATTACGGGTCACGAGCTACTATAATACCCCTTTTGTACTTGGCAACTGCATATTTTCCGCATCTCGCCGTACCGCTTTCTTTATTGATTTTGCAAAGGCTTTAAAAATAGCTTCGATTTTATGGTGTTCATTATCGCCTTCCGCTTTGATATTCAAATTCGATTTTGATGCATCGGAGAATGATTTAAAGAAATGGAAAAACATCTCCGTCGGCATATCGCCTATTTTCTCCCGATTGAAAGTTGCATCCCATACGATCCAGTTCCTACCGCCAAAATCTATGGCCACTTGTGCCAGGCAATCGTCCATTGGTAAAGTATACGCATAACGTTCGATACCACGTTTATCGCCTAACACTTTCAGAAAGATTTCGCCTAATGCGATACCCGTATCTTCGATCGTGTGATGCTCATCGATATGTAAATCACCTTTAGCCTTAACCGTAAGATCGATTGCGCCGTGTCTGGCGATTTGATCTAACATATGGTCGAAAAACGGCAATCCAGTATCTATATCCGATTTTCCTGAACCATCAAGATTCAATTGGATAAAGATATCTGTTTCATTTGTTTTGCGATGGTGCTCACCCGTACGCGTACCTAATTTTAAAAATTCATATATGGATTTCCAATCCGTTGTTTCCAGTGCGATGAATTGGCTTTGTACGTCTAAGTTTTCGGCCTTCCCCAGGTCATCGTTATTACGCAACCAAATGGCCTTAGCACCTAAATTCTCGGCTAGTTTTACATCATTGATACGATCACCTATTACAAAAGATTCAGCCAAATTATATTGCGTAACATCAAAATATTCGCTCAGCATACCAATGCCAGGCTTACGCGTTGGTGCGTTCTCATAGGGAAATGTCCGATCGATGTGTTCTTTCACAAAACGGACACCTTCTCCAGCAAACGTATCGACGATAAAATGATGTACGGGCCAAAAGTTTTCTTCCGGATGAGAGGCTGTACCCAAGCCATCTTGATTGGATACTAAGATCAATTCAAAATCCAATTCGTTTGCAATACGTGGTAAATATTGCAACGCTCCCGGGTAAAATTTGAGCTTGGCAAAAGAATCAATCTGCTCGTCTTCCGGCTCTAATATCAATGTCCCGTCACGGTCTATAAACAATACTCTTTTCATCTATTTATTTATAAAACTCCCGAATATTTTCTAATAGCACTATATTTTCTTTAGGCGTGCCGATAGTCAAGCGCAAGCACCCCTCACATAGCTCCACTTTAGAACGGTCGCGTACGATAATCCCTTTCCCCACCAAAAAATTGTAGAGGGCTCGAGGCTCTTCCAACTTAACCAATATAAAATTGGCATCCGATGGCGTCACGTGTGCAACTTGGGGCAACGTCCGTAAAGCAGCAGATAACTTCTCCCGTTCTTCGACTACTTCCTTAATCCATTCGTTTACTATCTCCACACCGTCCAGCGCCTCCAAAACAATATCTTGGGTGGCTTGATTAATGTTATAGGGTGGTTTAATCTTGTTGAATACCTGGATAATTTCACTGCTGGCAAAAGCCATCCCCAGTCGCAAAGCCGCTAATCCCCAAGCTTTCGAAAGTGTCTGTAAAACTACTAAATTCGGAAACTCGGCCAAATCTTGAGTAAAGGACGGTTGCCTCGAAAAATTGATATAAGCTTCGTCTACCACCACAATCCCATCAAAATTGACCAAGATTGTCTCGATATCTTGACGATGGATGCTATTTCCCGAAGGATTATTGGGTGAACAGATAAATATCAGCTTTGTATACGCATCGATTGCCTCCGCAATACCGTCTAAATCCAACTGGTAATCCGCTGTTAAATTTACTTTTTTACAGACTACATTATTGATATTCGCCGAAACTTCATACATGCCATAGGTAGGCGGCACAAGAATAACATTATCCCTTCCTGGTTCACAAAATGCACGGAAAAGAATATCAATAGCTTCATCGCTACCATTGCCTAAAAAGATATTTTCTACCGGAACGCCCTTAATATGGTGCAATTTTTCTTTTACCCGATTCTGCAACGGGTCTGGATAGCGATTATAATTTTTACCATAGGGCGAACCGAACGCATTTTCATTAGCATCCAATAAAACAGAGGCTTCTCCTTTGAATTCATCTCTTGCCGATGAATAAGGTATTAATTTCTTTATGTTATCCCTCAGCAGCAGGTTCAGGCTAAAAGACGTCTTCATATTTTTCATTAGAATAATGTGTTCTTTATGGCAATGAAGCTTGCATGAGCTAAGTTATTCTAGTCCTTTTCTTAGCGGCGGCTCATGCAGGTTTTCATTTGAGCGTGTAAAGATGGGGAAAAATCTACAAAAACCCTATACTAAAAACCACTTACCTTCTTCAGACAGCTCTGTATGGGGAAAAATTGCTCGAGATTCGTACAAAAGAGGTTGTAAATCTTTATAACGGGCGGAGAAATGTCCAAGCAGAAGTTTCTTTGCTCCTACAGTCTGGGCAATCTGTGCTGCTTCCAAACTGGTAGTGTGAAATGTTTCTTTGGCACGTTCTACCCGATCGTGAAGAAATGTCGCCTCGTGGTATAATAAATCCACTCCGTTAATTGCTTCAAAATAGTCTTCATTCATCACCGTATCAGAACAATAGCCATAGCTTCGTGGGCGCGGTGGCGGATAAGTTAAATCTTTTGCTCGGTGCACCGTGCCATCATCTGCTACATAGTCTATGCCTTTTTTTAATAAACGCAAGTAGGGAACAGGTATATTCAGTCGTTCTACTTCTTCTTTTTTTAGGGATGCAGACCGTACTTTTTCTTCAAACCGGAATCCGGTGCAGGCAATACGATGCCGCAAAGGAAAACTGCTCACGCTAAGCTGTGTATTTTCGAATATCACTTCTTGGCGGTATTCATTTGTAGGATGAAAAATCAATGGATAGCGCAGCCGCGTATCTGAATGCTTAAATTGCAAATCTATTATATCTTTTAACGCCGGAGGGCCATAGAGATGCAATTCGCCTCGACGCCCAACTAGATGTTGCGAAGAAAGTAGCCCGACAAGACCCAAATAATGATCTCCATGCAAATGGCTGATAAAAATATGGCTTATCCGGCTACCTTTAATTCCGTAACGGAATAACTGCATTTGTGTGCCTTCACCACAGTCTATTAGAAAGAGCTGTTCGTTAAAGTTTAGAACTTGGGAAGTCGGATGACGACCGTATATGGGTGTTGCCGAGCTATTTCCCAATATCAAAACCTCAAACTTTGTCATGCTGGCTTGTCCTTAAATCCAATCGCAGCTCGTTGCCGAAAATCATGTCTTCGGCATCAGAAACTGTCAGTGCAGTTTTAAAATACCCTTCCATATTGGCCATTTTAAGTAAGTTTACGAGTCTCTCGCTTAATCCCGTAAGAATAAAGAGACCACCCGAGGCTTTACATAACCTGCGCGCCAATAATCCCATACGCAACCCATCTTCATCCGCATCGGATACGTGGCAAAGATTTAACACAATATTACGTTGGCCGCCGGTATGGCGCAACATAAACTCACCTTTCAATTTCGCTGCCGCTTCTCCATCAAGGAAATCTGTAAGTGGTTCAATAACCACATAGCGCTCATGCTTGTCAACCGTAAATTTCATACATCTAATCTATAACAATTTATTTAAAGCTTTTGTCACATTTTGTTCTACCCGCAAAACAGTGTCTTCATTTGCCGAATATTGGAATCTCTCTCCCGTGATATGTTCATAAAGTTCAATGTAGCGTTCCGATATAGATCGAACGATATCATCGGTCATTTCGGGCACGACCTGCCCGTCTTTTCCTTGAAAACCGTTATCCATTAACCATTCCCGTACAAATTCTTTAGACAACTGCCGTTGCGGCTCGCCATTCGCTTGTCGTTCTTCGTAGCCTTCGGCATAAAAGTAACGGGACGAATCCGGTGTATGGATTTCATCCATCAAATATATTTCACCATCTTTTTTGCCAAATTCATATTTGGTATCCACCAGTATCAATCCTCGCTCTTGCGCCATTTCAGCACCTCTTTGGTACAACGCATGGGCGAAGTTTTCTAACTGTACATAGTCTTCTTCACGCACAATGCCCTTAGCCATGATGTCTTCTCGCGAAATATCTTCGTCATGTCCGACATCTGCTTTCGTCGTTGGCGTTATAATAGGCTCGGGAAGCTTATCATTTTCTTTCAACCCTTCTGGTAAAGTTACACCACAAAGGATTCTTTTCCCATCACGATAAGTTCGCCACAAATGCCCTGCCAGGTATCCCCTGATAACCATTTCCACCTTAAATGGTTCGCACTTATACCCTATAGTCGCGTTTGGATCAGGTACGGTGATGACCCAGTTTGGAATAATATCTTTCGTAGACGACAGAAATTTTTCCGCAATCTGGTTCAACACTTGTCCTTTATAAGGAATAGGACGTGGCAACACGACATCAAAAGCAGAAATCCTATCCGAAGCCACCATCACCAGATATTCATCGGCTATGGTATATACATCACGTACCTTACCTTTATAAAAGGCGGTTTGTTTATCAAAATTAAATGTTGTTTCTTTTATTGCGTTCATTGTATTCAATCCTAAATATCCCCATACGCTTCCAAAATACGTCTTACCAGTTTATGTCGAACGACATCTGATCCACTTAGATGGATAATATCTATGCCATTAATATTTTCTAAAAGCTTTACCGCCGTCGCTAGCCCAGACTGTGTTTTCTTTGGCAAATCGATTTGCGTAAGATCGCCCGTAACGATAAACTTGGCTGTTGGCCCCATCCGGGTAAGAAACATCTTTAATTGCATATCGGTTGCGTTCTGTGCTTCGTCCAAAATGACAAAACAATTGTCCAACGTGCGCCCGCGCATAAATGCCAATGGCGCCACCTCTATTACCCGGCGCTCCAAATAATCTTTCAGCTTATCGGAGGGGATCATATCATCCAATGCGTCATAGAGCGGACGCAAATACGGATCTACCTTCTCTTTGAGGTCACCCGGCAGGAAGCCTAGATTTTCTCCGGCTTCAACGGCCGGACGTGTCAAGATAATACGCTTTATCTCCTTGTTCCTTAATGCTCGAACCGCTAACGCTACCGCCGTATAAGTTTTACCTGTACCTGCTGGCCCGATGGCAAACAGAATATCGTTTTTACTTATACTCTCCACCATTTTCAGTTGGTTCGGGGTACGAGCACGAACAATCAAGCCGTTAGGTCCGTAAACAATCGGCTCTCCTTTAAAAGCAGAAGATTCCCCTGTTTTCTTTTCTGACTGTTTTTCAGCCGTGCCATTTATCCCTACCAAATCCTCCAATGCATTGGAATCCAAATTTTGAAATCGGTCAATATGCTGCAATATGCCTTCGAACACACGTTTAAATCGTTTCTGTTCCAACTCCTCTCCCAACACTTTCAATTCATCCCCCCGTGCTACTAACCGAAGCTTCGGGAAGCCTTTTTTTATTAACTCAAAATGTTCATTTTGAGCTCCCCATAACGTTACTAGATTAACGTCCTCTAATGGTATAAGTACTTCGTTCAAATTGTTTGTTTTAATTTTTATGTAATAAAGATAGATGTTTTACAGCATTAATAAACCAAAAATACAAACTATAATTATCTATTTTCACACACATGATAAAAAATGGAAATTTAGCGATGCAACGATTCATATTGCACTTTCTTTTATTACTTTTGTAGTTCTTTTGCGAAGAGGGCATCACCGTATTTTAACGTTTTTAGTATCTTTACAGGTACATAGTGTATGGGAGTAATAACGCTTACAACAGATTTGGGGCACCGTGATTTTTATCAGGCGGCATTAAAAGGCAGTATCATATCGCAATTGCCTGATGTCCGTTTGGTAGATATTACGCATGAAATCCCGTCTTTTGATATACAACGTGCTGCTGTCGTACTCCGCAACGCTTTCCGTTACTTCCCTAAGGGTACGGTACATCTTATCGGGATCGACACTGTGTTTCAAGAAGATTCCAATTATGCGATGATGAAATTTGACGATCACTTTTTCGTCGGAGCCGATAATGGCATTTTTAGCATTATCCTTGGTGAAAGTGACCCACAGGAGCTGTACGAAATCGATATTATGCAGGATTTACGTTACCTGCATTTTCCTTTGGCTGATATACTGTCTAAAGCAGCCTGTCATATTGCTAAAGGGGAACCGTTGTCCGAAATTGGACAGCCTATCGACAAACCTCTTAAAAAGGTACTGGTACAGCCACTGGTTGGGCCCAACACCATAAAAGGTCACGTTTCGTATATTGACGCTTTCGGAAACGTCATCAGCAATATTAGCAAAGAGCTTTTCAACGAAGTTCAAAAAGGCCGAAGTTTCAAATTACATTTCAAAAGGAATGAAACCATAAATAAACTAAGCTGGCATTATAATGAAGTACCGGAAGGAGAAAAACTCTGTTTATTTGGAATCAGCAACTTCTTGGAAATAGCGATCAACAAGGGCCATGCTAGCAGATTATTAGGTTTGCAACAAGATGAAGTTGTCATGGTGGAATTTTTAGACAGTTAAGATGAAACAGCTTTCTTTACTTATTGTCCTTTTAGTCGGCATGCTCCACATGGGCAATTCCCAAACCAACATGGACGCCGATTCTATCAGCTTCGAACAGCAGCGAGAGCGTGTTAACAGCTTACTGGATAAACGCAGCAGGCGTTTCGGCGAGTTTGATAACAGTTTACGTCAAAAGACCGGTGTATTTGGCATTTTCAAAAGAAAAAAAGATATGCAGAAGTCTATCGATATCCTACGGGAGATTGTTTTGACAGACAACGACATCTTTCTGGAAACAAAGAAGTTACTGGACATAAAAGGCAGCGAAAGCAATAAAAATGAAAACCTAGCCGTGGAATATAACAAACAGGTTTCCGGCTACATGCACACGATTACCAAGCTCCAAACAGAAAATGAAAAACTACGCAATCAAATCGATGACCTGGAAGCTAAGCAACGAAACCGCCACACAACCATCCTCATATTGACCATTGTCATTTTGGCGTTAGGCTTTACCTTATATCTACACCTTAGACGGCGTAAGTCCCAAAATTTGACGCAAGAGTGATAAGGGCACATAAATAATACCGTATTTTTGCTCTCTAATAATTCGAGTTGAAGAATGGCGAGATCGCGTTTGAACAGTGGTAATACACAATCAGAAGAATTACCCAAACCCAAGCTTAGTAAAGAATTACTGAAGAAAGCGTTAAAAATTTTCACCTATTTAAAACCATATAGGGGAAAATTTATATTGGGCATGTTTTTCCTTATCCTGTCTAGCTTAACCATGCTGACTTTCCCGGCCCTGCTTGGTGCTATGATCGACGCAGCCCAAGGACAACAGAAATACCCTTGGCTACCTGCCAACCTATTCAGCATTGGCGCGATTTCGATGGTGTTGCTCTTATTTCAATCCATCGTGTCTTTCGGCAGGATACGGCTTTTTGTCGAAATCGCGGAGAAAGCCTTAGCTAGTATCCGTAAAGACAGTTATCATAAACTCATTACGTTGCCAATTGAATTCTTTGCCAATAGACGAGTGGGAGAATTAAACAGCCGTCTTTCTACCGATTTGGCTCAGATTCAAGACACATTAACAACAACGTTAGCAGAAATATTACGTCAGACGATTAGCCTGGCGTTCGGGATATGCCTCCTGGTATTTGTTTCCCCGAAACTGGCGCTAATGAACCTTGCCATTCTACCCGTCATTATTGTCATCGCCATTATTTTTGGTCGCTTTATACGCAACCTGTCTCGTCAGGCACAAGATCAGCTGGCCGACTCCAATACCATTGTACAGGAAACATTGTTAGGTATCAGCAATGTCAAAGCATTTGTAAATGAGTATTACGAGACCAACCGTTATGCCCACAAACTGAGTGCTGTCGTGAAACTGGCTGTCAAAGGAGCAACCTACCGGGGCATCTTTGCTTCTTTTATCATTTTCTGTATTTTCGGAGCCGTTCTTGTGGTTATTTGGTATGGTGCCTCGCTTGTGTCGCAGGGGGAGATTTCCGTAGGAGACCTTACCACTTATATTTTATATTCGATGTTTGTCGCCGGATCGATGGGCAGTTTTCCGGAGCTATATGCCAATATACAGCGCTCCATCGGTGCGAGTGAACGCGTGCTTGATATTTTGGAAGAACAACCGGAACCGATAGACATATCAGCAAACAACAATGATATCGAGATACCCATGCAAGGTGCACTTACCTTCAACCATGTGGGCTTCACTTATCCCTCCCGTCCGGATATACCTATCTTAAAAGATATTTCGTTCCATGTGGATGCCGGAAAAAAATTGGCGTTAGTTGGGCCAAGTGGCACAGGTAAATCAACTATTGCCTCGCTTATTTTACAATTTTATACACCGACATCGGGATCTATTGCTTACGATGGAAAAGAGAGTTCAGCCTATTCGCTGACGGATATCCGTAATCAAGTGGCCATCGTTCCGCAGGACGTGTTATTATTTGGCGGCACGATCCGTGAAAACATTGGATATGGTCGCTTGGATGCAAACGCGGAGGATATCATAGAAGCCGCGAAACGGGCAAATGCGCACGAGTTTATTATGGCTTTCCCGCAGGGCTACGATACGCTTGTGGGGGAACGCGGTGTAAAACTGTCGGGCGGGCAACGCCAGCGTATTGCCATTGCGCGCGCATTATTGAAAGACCCTGCCATTCTCATCCTGGACGAAGCAACCTCCTCTTTAGATTCCGAATCTGAGCGGTTGGTGCAATTAGCCCTGGAAGAACTTATGCGCAACCGTACATCTGTCATCATCGCGCATCGGTTAAGCACCATTAGAGATGCAGATCAAATTGTAGTCATCGAAAACGGAGAAGTATCCGATGTAGGAAACCATGTTGAGCTTATGTCAAAAGGTAGCGGTCTTTATCACCATCTTTATTCCTTACAATCTATACAACAAGTAAAATTGAATTAGCAAAAATCTTTTATAAAAAAATCATCCTCACTAAAACATTTTTCGAACTTTATCTGTTAAGATAACAAAGAGTTACGTATAAATATTATTAAATGAGTAAAAAAAAGGATATTATGAAAAATAAAAATGGACTAATCACATTTGCGCTTGTTGGTTTAGCTGCTGGTGCAGCTGCCTATTATTTCTTAGCAACAGATGATGGTAAAGAACAATTGGAGCGGGCGAATAAAGGTGTTAAAGACCTCACGAAGTCCATTAAGGAACTCTCTAAAAAAGAAGCGAAACGTGCAGCTAAATTTGCTAAATCAGCTAAAGACGAATTAGAGAACTTAAAGGGCAAGGCTGTTGAAAAAGGAAAACAAGTAGCAGACGCAGCCTCTGAGAAGGCTGGAAAATGGGCTGATAAAGCTTCAAAAGCTGTAAATGACGCAGAAGGCAAGGCCGAGGACGTTATTGATAAAGCAAAATCAGAATTAGACAAAGCTTAGTACTTAATTTGGGGTCGGCGCGGTTTCGAGCACAAGTATTTGTATCTTTGCTGCGCGCATGAATACACTCCAACAGGTAAAAACTTTAGTTTATAAAGATATCATTCTTGAATGGCGTTCGAAGTACGCGATAAATGGTATCTTATTATACGTTGTATCTACAGTATTTGTTTGCCATCAGGCATTCAAATCTGTAGATACACTTGTTTGGAACGCCCTGTTCTGGATAATTATGTTGTTTGCCAGTGTCAACGCTATCAGCCGAAGTTTTATTCAAGAGAGCCAAAACCGACAGCTCTATTATTATACACTAATCAGTCCACACGCTATTATATTATCTAAAATAATTTATAATACGCTGGTGATGGTTCTTTTATCGATAATTGCTTATATAGCTTATAGCATCACGTTTAGTAATCCCGTAGGTGATCCTTTCCTGTATACAGCAGCGGTTTTATTGGGCAGCATTAGCTTTGCCTCGGTATTCACCATGGTATCAGGCATTAGCGCCAAAGCAGGCAATAATAGCACTCTTATGGCGGTATTGAGCTTCCCCGTTATCATACCCCTGCTTATCGTCTTAATTACCCTATCTCAAAATGCGCTAGCCGGGGTTCCAAGAGGCGAAAGTACCAATGAGATACTCGTCTTGCTGGCAATTAATGTAATTACGATTACCATTTCTTTACTGTTATTTCCTTATCTTTGGCGTGATTAATTCTTTCGAATCATGAGACAATCTTGGTGGAAAATTTTAGGACTGGTCATGGTAGCTGCTAGTATTGTAGTGGGCTTCCTCGGGCCTGTTCCCGCTTTGTTCCTCTTACACGAGACCATCCGCAATGTGTATTTCCATGTACCGATGTGGTTCGCTATGTTTGCCCTTTACCTTATATCTGTTATTTATAGCATACGTTATCTGAACAGCGGACGTATCAACGACGATTTAATCGCTGTTGAGGCTGTCAATACAGGTATTGTTTTCTGTATCATAGGTCTGCTAACGGGCATGCAATGGGCTAACATTACTTGGGGGATGGCTTGGCCTAACGATGCGAAAACAAATGGTTCAGCAATCGCCACACTGATGTATCTAGCGTATCTCGTTTTACGGAATGCATTAGAAGAAGAACAGAAAAGAGGCAAGATATCCGCGATTTACAATATTTTTGCATTCCCCGTTATGATCGTATTGATGTATATCATGCCCAAAATGACGGATTCGCTACATCCCGGAAGCGGTGGCAATGGAACATTTGGCGACCTCGATATGGATAACCAAATGCGCCCCGTGTTTTATACAGCAATTATCGGTTGGATACTCATCGGTGTTTGGATATGTACCTTACGTTATCGTGTACGCCTTCTGGAAAATAAAAGAAACTTCATCGATTAATCTTATAGTCCCTGATCATCATGAAAAAGATAATTACAATTTTACTGCTCCTCATCACAAGTAATTATATATTTGCTCAAAATCAAATAGAAATGGCGACCGGCCTTCGTAGCTCCGGAAAGATATACGTAGTGGTACTGGTGTTGCTAACCATCTTTGTCGTTTTGGGTATATTCTTATTTATGTTGGATAGACGTATAAAGAAACTAGAGAAGTAATCGGATAATGATCATAAGCCAACATCGAAAATTTACGCCAATCAATATTGTTTTGGTATCGGCTATCGGTTTGGTTTTATGTTTAGGCATTTTCCTTAGCCTTCCGGATCACATCACTCCTATATTATTTGAGCCTGCAATCAACAACCTTATCGGGATACGGATAGGCTCTGGCCTAGCTCCTGGAGAGAATGTGATGATTACCTTGATCCTTACATTACTACAGGCATTTTTCCTAAATCGGATAGTTAATAACTTTAACCTTCTGGGCAAGCCCAATTTTACCCCAGCATTAATGTATATGACGCTGGTTAGTTTGTTTACGCCATTTTTGGTGCTTTCTCCTCCCCTTATTTGTAATTTTATTACGATATGGATGCTTGGCAAACTGTTTAATATTTATAAGCAACATGATATAAAAGGATTGATGTTTGATTTAGGGATGATTGTTGCCATCGGAAGCCTAATTTATTTCCCGTTTATGGTCATGATGTTGCTTTTGTGGATAAGTTTGTTGATCTTTCGCCCTTTTAACTGGAGAGAGTGGATAACGCCGCTATTAGGTTTTTCGACTATATATTTTCTTTTGGGCGTTATTTATTATTGGATCGGGCGTCTACAAGAATTCTTTGCCATTTTTAAACCGCTTGGTTACGCATTTCCTACTGAGTTGTCCCTTAATATGTATGACTACCTCGTTATTATTCCGATAGCCATCGCTTTGTTATTTTTTCTTGTTGTGCTGAAGGAACATTTCTTCAAGAGTGTTGTCCATTTACGCAAATCTTTCCAACTTCTATTTTTTATGATATTGTTGACCTTAGGTTCTTTTTACCTTAACAATCATATCACCATCAACCATTTTTTGCTTTGCGCCCCTCCAATTGCAATTTACCTTGCATTTTATTTCACTAATTCAAAATCAAAATGGATATACGAAACATTATATCTTGTTATTGTAGCCGCCATTATCTATTTCCAGTTTATTTAATATTAAAAGGCTTATGCCTGCTATGTAGCCGTTGCTACACAAATCACTAAGCACCAATCGATTAACCTTTTTTAACAAATAGAACTAACGGAATAGTTAAAAATTAGATAGTTTTGTAGCAAATTTTGACCATGCACAGAAATTCAATAGGAAGTTTTACCAAAATAGCCATGCAGCTGTTGTTAGGATTAAGCTTATGTGGCATCCAACAGGCATATGCACAAAGATCTACCTCCCATTCTCCTTATTCACAATTTGGTTTGGGACAAATGCGAAACGACTTATTGCCACAAACACGTGCTATGGGCGGTATCTCCACCGGTGTAAGATATCTAACGGGACTTCCTACATTGAACATTGCCAATCCTGCATCCTATTCGGGGCTGAACCGTACGGTTTTAGAAGCGGGTATGTATGGTAATTTCACACAATTATCAAGAAATAATTTGAGCGATAATACCGCCGATTTTGCCTTTGGACATATTGCTATTGGGATACCATTACAAAAATACGGCGGATTTTCTTTTGGGTTACTACCGTTTTCGGATGTTGGATATTCATCAAAAAGTGTAGAATCTATAGATGATTTAGTTTACGAGAAGCAGATATTTGGAGAAGGTGGAATCAATAAAGCCTATTTAGGTTACGGTGTATCACCTGTCAAAGGGTTAAGCATAGGTGCTAATGCCGGTTTTCTTTTTGGAAATCTTTACGACATTACTGAAGTGAAGTTTCTAAGTGATCTCTCCGCCTATCCGGCAGAGTTAAAAGAGACCCGTAACATCAGGGGGGCAACTATTGATTACGGGATTCAATATAGCAAATCCATCAACAGGAAATATAACTTAACATTGGGTTATACGGGAACGTTAAATAACAAGATCAATGCGAAACCAAGCCGGATCATTACAATCTCTCAAAATAATTTTGACGAAGACTATATTGCCCCGCCACTAGATACCATTAGTAGGGGAACTTTTGCTACCAAAAAGATCCAGCTTCCTTTAAAGCATAATGTCGGCTTCACCTTGTCAAAAGGATATAATTGGTTGGTAGGCGCTGATTTTAATTATGCTGATTGGTCGAAGTTCGAAGTTTTGGAAGGCCAAAGCAAACTAGAAAAAAGCTATGGTTTTGCCGTAGGAGGACAAATTAAGCCTGATCCCACTTCAGTACGTTATTGGAATCAGGTAGATTACCGTTTGGGATTCCGTTATAACCAAACGCCGATTGTATATAGGAACCAACGGATTAACGATATGGCTGTTAGCATAGGATTAGGCTTACCTCTACCAGAAACAAATTTTGGACGTACCTTCTCTCAAATCAATATCTCCGCCGAACTTGGACAACAAGGTTCACTTAACCACAATTTGGTAAGGGAACGGTATATCAACATTAATTTTGGTTTCACGATTAACGACTCTTGGTTTATTCGCCGAAGTTTAGATTAACGATGCATTTCTTGCCTATCCATAAAAGTTACAAAAAACTGTCCTTAACGATATATATGTTGTTAGGGGCGCTTTCATTTATGGCTTGTGAGAATGATCTACGTGATGTCGAAAAGATCGCGAATATACAACAAGAAGAGAATGTCAATATTTCTAGAGACGTGACGGTAATCTATAGTGATTCCGCGAAAGTAAAAGCTGAGCTGACAGCGCCCGAACTGCGGGAATATCCAGACAGCATTGCTATGTACGAATTTCAGAAAGGTGTATTGATACGCTTTTTCGACGAACATGGGAGCGAGTCCCAGCGCATACGCTCGGATTATGCGGTACAAAAGATAAATGAAGGGCTAACTGAATTTAGAAAAAATGTGGTTGTTAATATGGTCGATGGCTCGGTGATTAAAACAGAAGAACTTTATTTTGACGAGAAGAAAAACATTTATTATAATTCTGTTCCTATCACCTTCGACTTCAAAGATCAACGCGGAAGTTTACAAGCCACTTCCTTCATTTCGGACACGGATTTCAAAAAGATTGATGGTCAAAATATGACCGGTTTCTATATCCCTTCGGGCGACCAGCAACTTCCTTCTTTCGGTAATTAAGATGTCGCAAACAATTTTTTATATTTTTTTTCATAAAAGTCGTATCTTGCGCCTTGTTTTTAATAAAGGTCAATTAAGTAACTGAATAAACAGAGTATATAGACTATGGGATTAATGAGCTATTTGCGGAACCGAGCGGGGTTGGTAGTAACTGTCATTGGTTTAGCAATTATTGCGTTTTTATTGGGAGATATCATCAGCTATGGAACTCCTTTTTGGATGAAGAATCAAAATCAAGTGGGCAGCGTTAATGGAGAATCTATTGACTACCAGCTATTTAACATGCAGGTTGACCAAACTACAGCAATGTACCAACAGCAAATGGGAGGAACAGCATCGCCACAAATGCGTAACTATGCGGTACAGCAAGTTTGGAATCAATTTATCTCACAAGAACTCTTGAAGCAGGAAATCGAGAAAATAGGGCTTTCTGTTGGACGGGATGAGCTAAACAATTTGGTGTCCGGCACCAATCCTTCGCCACAAATTGTTCAAGCATTTACCAACCCTGAAACGGGCGTATTCGATAAAAACCAGTTGAACACGTTCCTTTCACAAATTAATAGCCAGGGAACACCGGAAATGCGCCAACAATGGGAGATGCTTTTAGAAAACATCCGCAATGAGCGTTTGAATGAAAAATATTCGAACTTATTGACCAACAGCGTATACGTTACTTCATTGGAAGCGCAAGAAGAGTATAACCAACGTAATAAATTAGCAAACTTTAAATATTTAATGCTTGATTATTCTTCGGTGAAAGATTCAGAAATCAAATTAACCGATTCGGATTACAAAGCATACTACGACGCGCATAAAAATGCTTTCGAAAATCAAGAGGAAAGCAGAGCGATAGAATATGTATTGTTTGACGCCCGACCTACTGCTAACGATACAGCAGCCACCAAGTCTGTTATTGAGCAATTGAAGTCAGAACTCGTAAACTCGACTACAGACTCATTATTTGCAACAGTCAACTCGGACACTAAATATCCGTATACTTATCTACGTAAAGGACAAGTAAGCCCGGCATTGGATTCTGTTATTTTCAATGCACCTGTTGGCGCAACAGTCGGACCTTTTTTATCTAACGACAGATTTGAAATCGCAAAGGTTGTGGATGCTAAATTCAGTCCGGACTCTGTAACAGCTTCTCACATTTTATTGAATACAACAGCAGAAGGCGGTATAGATAAAGCCCAAGCGAAAGCGGATTCCATCAAAAGGTTGATCCAACAAGGAGAAAGTTTTTCCGCACTTGCTGTGCAATTTAGTTTAGACGAAGGCAGTAAAATAAATGGCGGTGATTTAGGTACTTTCCCACGAGGACAAATGGTTCCAGAGTTTGATGAAGCTGTATTTTCAGGCAAGGCTGGTGACGTAGTTATCGTTAACAGTCGTTTTGGAACACACATTATCCGGATCGAAAAACAAATTGGTAATTCGAAAATTGTCAAAGCGGCTATTGTAGATAAGGTGATCAACAGTGGCAAAGCGACAACGGATGCGGCATACGCGAAAGCAAATAACTTCTTTGGTGAGGCAAATGGCAAAAACTTTGCAGAAGTTGCAAATAAACAAAGCACTACGGTACATAAAGCAGAACGTGTCGTACCGATGGATAATACCTTTAATGGTGTTGAAGTCCCACGGGATCTTGTTCGTTGGGCTTTTGAAGCTAAAAAAGGAGAAGTTTCAGAACGGATATTTGACACCGAAGATCATTTTGTTATTGCACGCGTGGTTGATGTGCAAGCTAAAGGCACGCTTTCGTTAGAAGCTGTGAAACCACAAATCGAAGCTCGTGTACGCAATGAAGTAAAAGCAAAAATGCTTACAGAAAAGCTAAACAATGCGTTAAGTGGTGCGTCATCGATAGATCAAGTGGCACAAAAACTAGAAAAAACAGCCGTTGACATTGAGAATATCGTTATGGCAAACCCGGTACTTCCAGGTGTGGCGATGGAGCCAGCGGTGGTAGGGACAGCATTTGGTTTACAACCGAATAAACTGTCTAAAGCGGTAAAAGGCGAGCAAGGCGTATTTGCTGTGCAAGTGACTGGTTTTGTTAATCCTGCGGAACTTGTGGCTAGCGATATCAACAATCAAAAGCAACAAATGCAGACGGCAAAAGCACAGCGCTCTTGGGGGGCTATTTACCAAGCTCTCCAGCACAAAGCTGATATTCATGACAATCGCATTAGATTCTATTAGGATATAATAAGTAACTTTATAGCCGGACATATTGGTGTCCGGCTTTTTGTTTTGATATCGTATGGACATTCAAGAAAATATCGTCAATAAAGTAGCTCAAAGCGGTCTAATTACCATTGATTTGGCGCATTATGCGCCAAAAGAAGAAATTGTGGTATATGACATTAAAGACAATTTATTTCACGGGCTTATATTAAAGGAAAAAGATTTTCGAACATTTATTAAGGAACACGATTGGAGTCAATACCAGAATAAACACGTCGGCATTATCTGCTCAACAGATGCTATCGTTCCTACTTGGGCTTACATGCTTCTTGCGAATAAGCTTGAACCGCATGCGCTTTCGGTACATTTTGGAGATAAAGAAACCGTGTTGGACAATTTGTTTACGCAGGCATTAGACCAAATTGATTTTAGTACCTATCAAGATGGACGGGTTGTAGTAAAGGGATGTGGAGATATCTATGTACCGGAATCAGCGTTTATTAAATTTACCCTTGGATTAAGCAAAGTTGTCAAGAGCATCATGTATGGTGAGCCTTGCTCTACTGTACCCGTATATAAGCGTAAAAGTTAAACTATTGCCCACTATCTTTGTCCATTACTATATGAAGAAATTTTACACGTTTATCGCGTTTTTCATTTGTAGCATAGGGTTTACCATCGGACAGACGTTACCATATTTGCCGCAACCTACATATCAGGCCGGAGAGAACTTAACATATAAGTTAAAGTATGGGATTTTGTCTGTTGCAACAGGTACATTAAAAGTAGAAAAGTCGAAGCTACGTTTTAGCAATCCCAATGCCTTCCATTTATCTGCTTTTGGCCAGACTTCCGGAATATTCGCGGTTTATAAAGTAAGGAATAAGTACGATTCCTATATTGATGGCAGTACGTATCTTCCATATCTCTATATCGAAGATATACATGAAGGTAATTATACCCGTGAGGAATATGCTACTTTCGACCATCAGAATAAAAAAGTTTCGGGTAAGAAGGGTACATTTACCAGCCCTACCTCCCAATTTTTCGATTTACTATCAGCCTATTATTTTTCCCGTAATCTAGATCTATCTTCTCTAAAAAAAGGAGATTCGTTTAAACTTACGTACTTCTTAAACGATGAAGTGGCTCAGCTGGGCATCAAATATGTCGGTATCGAAAAAATCAAGACATCGTTAGGAGAGCTGGAATGTATTAAGTTCAGTCCAGAAATCACACCCGGTAGGATATTCAGAAAAGATAGCCAACTTTTCCTATGGGTTACCAACGATGGTAATCGTATCCCCGTAAAAGCACAAGTAGAAATTTTGGTGGGTACCGTAACCATGGAGTTGATCAGTGCAAAAGGCTTAAAGCACACGCTTGGAAAACGCGTTAGTTATTCAAAATAAACAACATGATTGAAGTAGGCAACGTATTAGTGCACGAGGATATCATCAAGAATGATTTTGTTTGTAATTTAAACAAATGTAAGGGGATTTGCTGTGTAGAAGGAGATTCAGGAGCGCCTCTAAATGAAAAAGAAACCGAGATTCTCCGTGAAATCTACCCGAAAGTAAAACCTTATATGACCGAAAAGGGCATCCAGGCCATCGAAGAGCAAGGCACACACGTTATCGATATGGATGGCGATCTAACAACGACTTGTGTGGATGGCAATAAAGAATGTGCTTATGTAACCTGGGACAACGGTATTACGAAATGTGCAATTGAAAAAGCCTATGAACTAGGCGAAATCGATTGGAAAAAACCTATATCCTGCCACCTCTACCCTATCCGCACGACACGCTATCCCGCGTTTGATGTTTTACATTACGATCGTTGGCATATTTGTAGCGACGCCTGTACATTTGGTAAAGAACTGGGTATCCCGGTATATAAATTTGTCAAAGAACCCCTTATTCGTGAATATGGTGAAGAATGGTATAAAGAATTAGAATTAGCTATCGACGCTTTATAATCATTTCCAGATTATTTCATCCAGTTTTGTGTTTATCCTACATGGATATTTCTTATATTTATTGCAATTTTAACTGCTTTAAAAGCCATGGTGATTTAGCCATTTTTCATGCTGAAATTAAAAGATATACAAAACCCAATAGCACAAGAGCTAAAAGAATTTGAAAGTCGGTTTAAAGAATCGATGCATAGCTCTGTACCCTTGTTAAACCGCATTACACAATACATCTTGAAACAGAAAGGAAAACAAATGCGCCCTATGTTCGTTTTTCTTTCAGCCGGATTGTGTGGGGACATCAATGATTCTAGCTATCGGGCAGCTTCATTGGTCGAGTTATTACATACGGCATCTTTAATACATGACGATGTAGTGGACAATGCGAATGAACGCCGCGGGTTCTTCTCGGTCAATGCCTTATGGAAAAACAAAATAGCCGTGTTATTGGGTGATTTCCTACTTTCAAAAGGCATGTCACTTTCTGTGAAGCATAATGAACTCAACCTACTAAAAGTCATGTCTGACGCCGTAGAAGAAATGAGCGAGGGCGAATTACTGCAAATAGAAAAGGCACGTAAACTTGATATTGAAGAAAGCGTATATTTTGAGGTGATCCGTAAGAAAACTGCTTCCCTTATCGCGGCATGTTGTGCCTGTGGTGCCTCTTCTGTAAAAGCTCCGCAAGAGACTGTCAACCGCTTACACCTGTTTGGAGAAAAGGTAGGAATAGCCTTTCAAATAAAAGATGACCTTTTCGACTTCGGCCTGGACGATATCGGAAAACCAGTAGGAAATGACATCAAAGAAAAAAAGATGACCCTACCACTCATTTACGCCCTAAGAAATACAAACCGCGCGGAGAAGAGGCGTATTATCAACTTGGTAAAAAACCATAGTGAAAACAAAGATAAGGTCGCCGAAGTTATTACTTTTGTACGGAGCAGCGGCGGAATGGATTACGCAAGAAATAAAATGTTGCAGTACCAACAGGAAGCCTTTGATATATTAACAGCATTTCCTGATAATACGTATAAGGTTGCGTTAGAACAATTAGTCAGATTTACAACAGAAAGAAATAAATAGAATCTACATATGAGCCACGAACTGTTATTTTTTGGAGGATTTATTATATTCATTGTCCTTATGCTCGCCATTGACTTGGGATTGTTCTCCAAGAGTGACAAGCCAGTATCATTCAAAGCTGCTGCCATCATGAGTGCGGTTTGGGTTTTCTTTGCGCTAGCATTTGGCTTGGTACTATATATTTGGGGAAATGAGCTACATAACGTCCATGATTTTGCCCGCCTCAAAGAGATCATTGCGAAGCACTACCATAATATCCGCATCAATGAGAACGATTTAGCAGCAAGTATCCAACTATATAACAAGACGTTAAGTATAGAATATCTCACTGGTTATGTGGTGGAATATGCGTTGTCCGTGGATAATATCTTCGTTATGGTGCTTCTATTTTCTTCCTTTGGTATTCCGGAAAAATACTATCATAAAGTACTGGTATGGGGAATCATCGGCGCAATCATCCTCCGTTGTATATTCATCTTTGTTGGGGCGGCATTAATTGCAAAGTTTGGATGGATACTCTATGTTTTCGGCGCTTTTTTAGTGTATACCGGTATCAATATGTATATGAATCGTAACAAGGAGGAAGAGGTTGACCCGCAAAATCACCCTGTGGTCAAGTTTGCGTCGAAATATTTTAAGGTTACTCCCCGTTTGGATGGTGGCCGTTTCTTTCATATCGAAAACGGCGTAAGGTATATGACGCCTTTGTTTTTAGTATTATTGGTTATCGAATTTACGGACTTGATTTTTGCTGTGGATTCTATCCCCGCAATCTTTTCTGTAACAAAAGATCCTTACATTGTATTTTTCTCTAATATCTTCGCTGTCTTGGGATTACGCTCTATGTTCTTCCTTTTGGTGAATATCATTGATAAATTCCATTATCTGAAAGTCGGTTTAGCATTTCTATTGATTTTCATCGGAGCAAAAATGTTGCTGCATAGCTGGCTGGAAGAATTCGGTTTCCAAACAGTCCACTCTTTAATCATCATTATATCCATTCTAGTGATCAGTATTGTGGCGTCATTGGTGTTTCCGAAAAAAGAAAAAGTTTAATTTATAAAATCTCCTTGTTGATTGACCGCTTTTACGTAAGGGTTAGCATATCTGTCCATAATAACAGCAAATTGATAGCGGCTAACAAAAGCTTCTTCGTCAAAGCTGCCCTCAAATTTTAACTTTGCAGACCATTCTTTCTCTATTTGTTTGCTTATTTCGTCTCCACGAAGTCCTACGAATTTAATTAAAGACAGAAAATCTTTCCATTGGAAATCATCACCCTTATTATCTAAAAACCACAATTGACTTCTGGAATACAACCGGTCAAAAATGGGTTCAACTTCATCAAAACTTACGCGTTCATCTTTTTGGAAACGAAAATCATCATCTTTATGTAGATTTGGTAATACGCCGGCTAATCCAAAACGTTGTAACGCGTAAAAGTGTACATCATTAACCGCAACATCTTGATAAGGTAAAATACGGGCGTTATATGTCATTAACTCTGTTTGCAATTTTCGGATGTCTACTTTGTCAGCAGAAGTCTTGAAAAATGCCAGATAAGCTGCTGTTGCACCGACTGCTTGTCCAACGGCCGTACGAAAAGGGCTTAATTTTATATCTTCATGTAGCAATTCTTCTAAACTTCGAAAATTAAAGAAACCATCTCTTTCTCCTGCTAGAATATTTCCCAATTGTGCTCCATATAGCGTGTCGCCGATTTGTCCTGCTGCCACTAACGTACGGACTTGCGTTAAAGACAATGTGCGAAGTGGTTGCATTGGCTCGATATTATTACCCCAAGATATGTCAACTAAATTAGATAACTCTTGTTTCCCGGATGCGTCGACTACACACCGTACAATATATCTGTGTTTACTAGACACTTGGACTTCCCAATCGCGCTTCCGTCGCTTGATTGACAATATATCTTCTCCTCTCATTATTGTTAATTGCGGTAACTTTCGCAATACTTTCTCTACAGCGTTTTGAAATAGTCGGGGATTCATTTCTCGTTTAACAACCGTCGCCAGCGAATCATCCGGAGTCTTTGCAAGAGCCATTTCCATTAAAATTTCCATCCATATTCCACCATCTAGATGTGGCATATTCTCTATCTGAACCTGCCCGCTGGAAAATTCAGGCATCAGCTGTTCCCCCTCAACTAACCATATTGTTGGAACACTCGATTTGGCGCTCTGTACCGCCACTGAAAATGCTAAAAGATCTGATCCGTATACAATAACTTGAGGTTTCTTAGCTTTTTGTCCAAAACAAGGTTGTACAATAACAAATAGTAAAAGAAAGATAGTGCTTATGAGATATTTCATATTCGAAAATACAGAATTTTTGTCTTTCTTTTTTTCTTGACAAAAAAAGAAACAAAAAAGTCAAGGCTTAATATGGTTTTGCTATTTTCCATCTGCTATTCCTAAACAGCATGGAACTCGCTTCGCTCAAACAACATGCTGTTTTAAACGGAATAGCCTTCTGAAAAATGGCTGCAAAACAATATAAGGCCTTTTTAATCCACGTAAAAGCTGCCTATTATTGTTCGCTTTTATTTACGCATTGCACTACCCCATCCTTGACCTTTAATGTCGCATCCGAATGTTTTACAACTGTACAAACTAATCCTTAGTACTATCCCTAATGTAAAATATTCGAAGCGATTGTTATGACTATTGCAAGTTTATTTCTTTTTTCTGTTAACCAGCCTCTAGGTAATGATCTATATATTTTGTTTTATTTTTTATTACCGCTGCTACCCTTAGTGCTATCTTGTTT
>PJTZ01000199.1_pt1 | contig 23071 bp, 20 predicted proteins | sample 1512131 | NCBI WGS metagenome assembly PJTZ01 (sample SAMN08177679, study PRJNA422409) | Soil metagenome, whole genome shotgun sequencing project. | reverse complement strand
GTTACGATTTAAAACCGGCGATATTGTCCGCAGACATATCGCTCCGTGTAGTTGTGGGCGTAATACCTACCGGATTGGCCCGGTAGAGGGAAGAAAACAACAGATGGTGAAATATAAAGGGACAACCTTGTATCCACCCGCCATGCATGATCTACTGGCTGGCTTCCCTGAAATTGAACATCACGTTATTGAAATATTTCACAATGATATCGGAACGGACGAGATTGTCATTTACATTAGCACAAAAGAAACCGCAGAAGACTTCCTATTGCAGATAAAAGATCACTTTCGGGCAAAATTGCGTGTAGCGCCCCGTGTAGAAAAGCGACCATCGGAAGAATTACAATGCATTATTTTTAATCCGTTGAGCCGTAAACCGATTACGTTCATAGATAGGCGGGAAAAGCTACCGTAACAACTCTTGTATATCCGCTGTCGATAGCGATTTTATAAAGCTTTCTTCCGTGGTAATGAGGGTGGATGACAGTGCTTTCTTTTGGCCTTGGAGTGCTAGTATTTTTTCTTCTACGGTATCCTTGCTAATGAATTTGTAGATAAATACATTTTTCGTTTGTCCGATACGATGTGAGCGGTCAATGGCTTGTTGTTCTACTGCTGGGTTCCACCAGGGATCTAAAATAAATACGTAATCTGCTTCGGTAAGGTTAAGTCCTACACCTCCTGCTTTAATCGAGATTAAAAAGATTTGTGTGTTTTCCTGTTCCTTAAAAGTGTTTACCGCATCGGCTCTGTTTTTGGTGTTCCCATCCAGGTAAGCATAAGCTATTTTTTCGCGGTCGAAATAGTCTCGAAACAGTTGTAGGTGTTTTACAAATTGGGAGAAGATAAGCACTTTGTGGCGCTCGGCGATAATAGATTGCAACATTTCCACCACGGTATCAAATTTACCCGATGAAAAGGCTTCCTCTTCGTTTATCATGACGGGATGGTTAGCTATCTGTCTCAGCTTGGTGAGTCCCTGCAATAACATAATCTGGTTACCTTGTCCGTTTTGTTGCAATTGATTGTCCAGCAGTGCGTTCCGGTATTCAGATTTTATCCGTTCGTATAGCTTCGTTTGTTCCGCCGTCATTTCACAATAAACGGTTTGTTCGGTTTTTGGAGGAAGTTCCCTTGCTACTTGGTCTTTGGTGCGACGGAGAATGAATGGCTTGATGATAGCTTGTAAACGAGCCGCCTTTTCTTCGTCTTTCTTTTTCTCAATAGGTACTACAAATTCTTTCTGAAAATAACTGTATGAACCGAGCAAGCCTGGATTTACAAAATGCATCTGCGACCATATATCGCCAACGGAATTCTCTATGGGTGTACCGCTTAATACCAATCGATGTTTGCTTTTAAGACTTTTAATAGCCTTAAACGATTTGGAAGTCGGGTTTTTGATATGCTGGCTTTCATCCAGAATAATATAGTTGAAGAAAAATTTGCTTAACATTTCTGTATCGCTACGTACAACGCCATAGGTTGTAATCACTAAATCAAAGTGGGAAAAACCAAATGTATCTTTTAGACGATTCGAGCCGGTGTGAAGATGTATACGAAGCTTCGGTGCAAATTTTTCAGCTTCTTTCTGCCAGTTGTAAAGAAGTGATGTGGGCAGTATCAGCAGGGAAGTTTTGGCATAGTCTGTTTCTTTTAAATATTCTTTCTGCTGCTGTAGCAAGGCTAGTGTCTGTACGGTTTTGCCCAAGCCCATGTCGTCCGCAAGGCATCCACCAAACTTGTATTCCTGAAGGAAGTGAAACCAATTGTAGCCCGCGCGCTGATAGGGACGAAGTTCGCCTCGAAATCCGGTTGGCATGGGTGCTTCCGCGATGCTGTCAAAATTTAATAATTGTTCTAGCTTGCGGTGAAAGGAAAGCTCCGTATGCTCCGAGATTTCATATAATAACCCGATATGGGTTTTGTTTAGCTTTAAGCTATGCTTATCCGTCGTAAAGAGGAATAGATGTTCATATTGGGAAAACCACTCTTCCGGAATTAGGGCGATTTCCCCATTGGGTAATGTAAATTCTTTGTTTTTACTTAAAATATGTTCCCGCAATGCTATAAATGGAATCTCATAAGGACCAAAATGTGCCACCGCCTTTATGTCAAACCAATCATTACCCTCTTCGATGGCCATTTCCAGGGAAGTCTTCCCGATGAAAATCCGGCGGTCACTTTTGGCCTGAGTGATGATAAATCCTTTCTCTAAAAGCAAGTGTTGCTGGTTATTTAACCAATCAACGAGAGATTCGTGTTCTTCTTTGACAATATAATTTGCGAATAGCAAATCTTTTTTGCGAAGGCCTAATGCTTCGATAAAAGTCCCTTGTTTTTTTTCCCATGCTAGCGAGCGTTTTATCCGGTGGAAGATATACGTGTCTGCTTCCTCATTGTGTACTAATCGTACCGTAACGGGATGCTCTGTGCCCGCCGAAAATTCGTATGGGCCATAAGCAAAAGTCAGTTGTAAAAAAGACTGACCGGAGGAAACGTAAAACAGCTTTAGGATGGGTGTTGCGTTTTCTTTATGGGTCTTAATCTCAAACCCCTCTGCATACACATGGTGTTTTTCGATCAGGTTGCTTACAAAGGTTTCAAAGTATCGCCTTTCGGTACTGCGGGCGACGCTGATATAACGTTTGTTCAGAAACGGGCTGAGTTTCTTGCCATCTATATCCTGATCGAAATAGTATAAGGTGTTTTCTACCAATAGCCAAGCCTCCTTATTCACGATAACTTGTGCTCCTTTATACATGAAGTCCAGTCGATGGTCTTTGTATTTTAGGGTAGGAAAATAGCGTGTTTCTGTCTCGTTTCGCCGAAAATGAAATAAGATAGAGGTAGGTTCATCGGCAATATGTATTTCCTGATCGGCAGGATAACCGTCTTTACTCATTAGAAAAAGCGGCTTATCCTGCAACTGCTTTAAAACGATGAGCATCTTCTGCTCAATTTTCGGACGTATCCGATCGTAAATTTTTTCATCGAAAACATTTCCGAAAAAATCTACGGGACGTATGGCTTTTTTGTTGAAAGCTTTAATAATATGTGTTTGTTCGATCTCATCTAATAAGGTAATAAGATGATAATCGGTTTCGTCCAATGCCGGTGCAAAATCACCAATAGTATTCGTGAAAATACGTTTATAGCTCAGCGAATAAGAACCATTGGTGTTTAATTGAACAATATGGGGTTCTATCAAGTAGCCCAAATAAGGGTGTTGTCCTAACGAATAGATTAACTTGAATGGTAATTTGCTATCAACCTGCTGCATTAAAATTCCTGAAGTCTTTCAAAAAAGTCTCTAATATACCTTTATTCTTCTTTTTTTTCGTAAAAAAGAGGTATAAATCCTTCAAATACAAACTGCGCGGGTCCTTTCAGGCGTACATCGGTGAATTTTTGCCCTATTTTTTGAAAGCTGATATATAATTGTCCGCCGAGAACGCGAATCGGGATTTCTTGGTGTCCCTCTAATCCATGATGTAAGGCAACGGTCATCGCAGCAGCAGTTGCACCTGTGCCACAAGCCAGTGTTTCATCTTCTACACCGCGTTCAAATGTCCGTACGAAATATCCCTGTTCTTCTTGTTCGATAAAATTGACATTGATACCTTCTTTTTTGTACGTTTCATTATTCCGGATCGCAGATCCCATTTCGTAGACATTCTTGTTTTGGAGATCACTGATCCAAGTAACATAATGAGGAGAGCCGGTATTCAATACATAGGCGTCGCCATCACGTCGTATAGTGGAGACATCGATCATCCCTAAATCCACTTGGTTGTTTTGGATAGCGGCTTGATGCTCTCCGTCGACTGCCAAAAAGACAGTTTTTTCTTGAATAATACCTAAATCACGGGCGAAAGCGACGATACACCGCCCCCCATTACCACACATACTCGCTTCTCCGCCATTGGCGTTATAATAAATCATCTCGAAATCAAAATTTTCATTATTTTGAAGGAGCATTAAACCGTCCGCACCAATTCCAAATCTTCTGTCGCATAGCGCCTGCACTAAATCTTCGTTTCCACGGTCAAAAAAACCGCTTCTATTGTCAATAAGCACAAAATCGTTTCCAGCACCTTGATATTTCGAGAATTTTATTTTTCTATCCATTTGTTTGATTTTTTTATCAAAAATTAATATTCTTGTTACAATACAAGTGTTTGATTGTTAAATCGTGTTAAAAACCAGATTTATGCCTTCTCATTAACATTTTTTAACTGTCAAAACTTCCCAAGCCATTTCTAATGGTACTACATTTGAACAAGCCATAAAACAAAAGTAAAAGAAAATATTTTTAAAGATAAAAGATCATTACAGTAATTAAGACAATGAAGAAAATAGGAATGAGTTTATTAATAGCTGCCGTTGGAGGTGCAGTGGCTATCGGAGGGTACAAGCTCTTCGAAAATAAGCAAAACGAACAAATGACCTTCGAAGAGAAACAAAAGGTTTATTTTGCAAATAATCCGGGGAGCGAAATCTTGTCGTCGACAGGGAATCCAGATTTTACAGAAGCCGCGGCGGCGGTATCGCCTGGTGTGGTGCACATCAAGGTGACCATGACTCGACGGGCGTCTCAGGGAGGCGGCGGATCTCCTTTTGATATGTTTGAAGAGTTTTTTGGAATGCCGCAACGTCGTCAACAGCAACAACCTCGACAAGCAACTGCTTCCGGATCGGGTGTATTGATTTCACCTGATGGTTATATCGTTACGAATAACCATGTGGTGGAAGATGCCGATAAAATTGAAGTGAAACTAACGGATCAAAGAACATTCGAAGCAAAGGTTATCGGTAGAGATGCTGATTTCGACTTGGCATTACTTAAAGTTAGTGCATCTAGCCTACCCTTTGTGAAATTCGGTGATTCAGATCATGTGCGGATCGGTGAGTGGGTTTTGGCAGTTGGTTACCCATTGAGTTTGCAGTCTACAGTTACAGCCGGTATTGTAAGTGCGAAAGGACGGCAGATCGGTATTCTCGGGGAGCAAGGACAAGGTTCTCCTTACGGTTATGGGCAGCCCCAGGAACCTATCGTACGAACTGCGGTAGAGTCATTTATCCAAACAGATGCGGTTATCAATAAAGGAAATAGTGGTGGAGCATTAGTAAATACACGCGGAGAGTTAATTGGAATCAATGCGGCTATTGCTTCTCCTACCGGTGTTTATGCAGGTTATGGGTTTGCCATTCCGGTCAATTTAGTGAAAAAGATTGTGAATGACTTTAAGGAATTCGGCACGGTACAACGTGGTTATGTCGGCGTGAATTTCCGTGAGGTAGACGCGGCCATTAGAGAAGAATATAAGATTGATGATATTCATGGTTTATACGTGTTTGATGTAGTGAAGGATGGAGCAGCGGCAGCGGCGGGTATACAAAAAGGAGACGTACTGACGAAGGTGGAAGGAAATATCATTTATTCGTCTTCTGACTTACAGGAGCGCGTAGCACGGTTAAACCCGGGCGATAAGCTAAAACTTACTTACAAACGCGATGGGAAAGAACGTGATGTCACGGTTACCCTAAAAGCACAGGATACCAAGAAATCTGTTACAGAGGAAGAGGCGAGTGCGAGTGCAACAGAAATCTTCAATAAGTTGGGTGCAAGCTTTACGCCTGCTTCCGATGCACAGAGGAAAAAATTTGGTGTAAACTCGGGTGTAGTGATCACACAGGTGCATCGTGGAGGAATGTTTGAGTACTTCGGTGTTGAAAAAGGATTGGTTGTAACACATGTGAACGGAAAACCTGTGAATAATGTGGATGATGTTGAATCTGCTTTGGGTAGTACCAAACGAAATATTGTTCGTATCACTGGCGTTTCGGAAGGTGGAACGACTGAATTCAATTTCCCGATCCAATATTAATAGCGATCATCGATTACATCATAAAATAGATACGCGTCATCTGCTGAAAAAGTAGATGACGCGTTTTTTATCATATAGGTATCAACTTTCTGGATTACCTTTTGTATTCAAAAGAATAGCGTTATTTTAGAAGCATGAAGATTTTGATGGTTTGTTTAGGTAATATCTGTCGATCTCCACTGGCACATGGCGTCATGCAGCATCTAGTGGAACAGGAGGGGTTGGACTGGGAAATAGATTCCGCAGGAACGGGCGATTGGCATGTGGGACATCAACCAGATAAGCGTTCCATAGCGGTGGCGAAGAAATATGGGGTGGATATAACGCAACAACGAGCCCAATGGTTCCAACGAGATTTTTTTGAACGCTATGATCACATCTATGTAATGGACAACAACAACTTTCGAGACGTTACGGCACTGGCGGAATGTGATGAAGACAGGGCCAAAGTGCGTATGTTTTTGTTGAAAGATATCGTGCCGGATCCGTATTTCGATGAGAATCAGTTTGAGCCTGTGTACCATATGATCGAGAAACGCTGTCGCGAACTTATTCGTGAACTGCGTAAATAATTCCCTACTTTTGCTAACGTATGAAAGCATCGGAGATTAATAAAAAATGGACGGAGCTGCAACGTGTTATTGCAAGTGACTTCGAGATGGAACTTCCCGATATTAAAGTTATGCTTTTTCTCATCGGTGTCCAAGAACTTGGAAAAGGACCACAGCAGTTTTCTAAACGGCAAAAAGAAGAGCTTATGCATATTGCTACTTGTCGTTTGTTTAGCGCTATGGGCTTCTACGAACTGAGAGGATTGGATGAAGAGGGGTGGCCGCATTGGGATTTAATAAAGGCCATTCCCAACTATACGTTGTTGGAACAAGAGATGATTCTAAAATCGTTGATTATTGATTATTTTCAGGATACCTATACCTTATCGTAATTTGTATTTATGAAGAAATATTTTAGGGAGATAGGCATACTTATGTTGGGCATGTTTCTGGTTACAGGGGCGTGGGCGAAAACACCGCAATATCATTATGTATCGATAACAACGGACAAAGGCGCTTGTTTATTGAAGCTGTATAACGAAACACCCAAACATCGGGATAATTTCGTTAAGTTGGTTAAAGAGGGTTACTATGAAGATTTGATGTTTCATCGGGTTATCCAGAACTTTATGGTGCAGGGTGGCGATCCTAACTCACGTTATGCCGCACAAAAGCAGTCGCTTGGTGACGGAGGACCCGATTACAAGATTCCTGCAGAGATTCAGGAGGGCCTTATGCATAAAAAAGGAACAATCGGTGCTGCACGAGATGATAACCCTGCAAAGCAGTCCTCGGCTTCTCAGTTTTATTTAGTACAGGGACGCGTGTTCTCATCTGCGTCATTAGATTCTTTAGAGGAATTTCGATTGAAAGGAAAGAAGCTGACTGCACAGCAAAGAGAACTGTATTCGACGATTGGAGGAGCACCACACCTAGATGGAAATTATACGGTGTTTGGAGAACTATTGCAAGGTGTAGAAACCATCGATAAGCTTGCGGTTGTAGAAACAGATGAACGAGATCGTCCATTGGAGGATGTGCGGATGTCGATGAAGTTACTGACTAGAAGAGAGGCGTTAAATCTTGAACGGGAAATGGAAGGACTCTCTCCCAAGACAGGCTTTTTGACTAAGTTTTTTGATCTTTTCCACTCGCGGTATTATTAACTTCTTAACCTCTTTACAAGTAGAACAATGAAGATCATAACCTATAACGTAAACGGCTTGCGCGCTGCTCTTAAAAAAGATTGGTTGGGCTGGATGAAAATAGTGAATGCAGATGTCGTTTGCTTGCAGGAAATTAAAGCTACGCAAGACCAAATCCCAGAAATTCTCTTATTGGAACAGATGGGATATGAGCACTATTGGTACCCGGCACAAAAGAAAGGTTATAGTGGTACGGCTATTTTTACGCGGATTACACCTAAACATGTGGAATATGGTTGTGGGCATGAAGATTATGACTTTGAAGGGCGTACCATTCGTGCTGATTTTGACGATCTATCCGTGATGAGTGTATATTTTCCTTCTGGAACAACAGGTGATATACGACAGGACTTCAAATACCGTTTCTTAGATGATTTTCAGATATATAGTGATAAGCTCTTGCAGGAAAAGCCAAAACTAGTGATTTCGGGTGATTATAATATATGCCATCGTGCCATTGATATTCATAATCCAAAGTCCAATGCAAATAGTTCTGGATTCTTGCCAGCGGAACGTGAATGGATGGAAAATTTTATCAATTCTGGATATGTAGACTCCTTTCGGCATTTAAACCTCCAACCGCATCATTATACTTGGTGGAGCTATCGTGCTGGGGCACGAGCGAGAAATCTCGGCTGGCGGATTGACTATAATATGGTTTCTACGTCGTTGGCAGACAGCATAGTTAGGGCAGAGATTATGCCTTCTGCTGTGCATTCCGATCACTGTCCGGTGTTGTTGGAACTTCGATAAAACAATAATAGTTTTACGCGATAATACAAGCAACGAGCTGATGCTCATCCAATGGTTTGCTTAAGATACAGTCGAAGACATACGTTTGACTTTTCTTCATCTCGCCTTCTAGGTGCATCGTATCGGCGGTGAACGCAAATACTTTAACGTCCTCTTTTTCCGGATTATTCCGGATTTCTCGCAATACATCCCAACCGTCGATCTCTGGCATCGAGATATCTGTGATAACGGCATCTACGGGGTGCTGTTGTATGAATGTCAACGCATCCTGCGCTTTTTCAAACGTATATACGTTTGGAAAGTCTTTGAAATAATGTTTTAAATAGAGAATATTGATCCTGTTGTCATCTACCAACACGAGCTGTACGTCTTTTGGGAGGTCGGCCAACGTATAAACGTTGGACGCATTGCTTTCCAAGCGTTTTTGTTTAATAGGTGCAGACAGGATAAAGGTCGAACCTTTTCCCACTGCGCTGTTTAGGGTAATATCACCCTGAAGTTGTTCCGATAGCAATTTGGAAATATAAAGTCCAAGACCAAAGCCCTTCGTTTTACTCCTGTTGTCCGTCATGTAATATTGCCGGAAAATTTGAGATTGGTGCTCGGGCGCGATGCCTAAGCCTGTATCTTTCACTTCTACAAAAAGTGTATCTTGACTGCCTACTTTTTTTGTATATGTTTTTACGCTGACTTCGCCTTTGGGTGTGTACTTTATCGCATTGCTAATCAAGTTAGAGACGATTTGTCTTATCCGGAAGGAGCTGCTGTAAATTTCTAATTTGGGGTCAATATCTATTTGTTGTTTTAAAGATAGCCCTTTCTTTCGTGCCTGATAGGTATGCAGGTTTATAATGTCTAATAATAGCCGATAAGGAGAAAAGTATTCATTTTTTACTTCCAATGCCCCTACTTCTAGCTTGCTAAGGTTCAGGATGTCGTTCACCGTGCTATTGATGACGGAGATTTCATGTGCCGCAGAATCTAAGTATTCGGGCTGAATAGTATCCTTACTGCCATTCTTCCGTAAGATATCGATAATCCCTAGGAGCGAATTAATAGGCGATCTTACTTCGTGGCTTATGTTGGCTAAAACGCTTGTCTTTTCCTCTGCAACTTTTGCCGCATAATCCTTTTCTTTTTCCAGTTTCTTTTCGTACGTCGTTGCTTTGGATTGATAGTAAAGAATAAATAGAATCATAAGCAACATGACCGATAGCGAGATGATAAGCTGTCCGCGAAGTTGATCTATATTTTCTTGATATAGTTCCAGATCTTTAGCTTCCGCTTCTCGTATCGAGGCACGCTCCAATTCTTGTATTTTTTCTACGCCTGCACGCAGATTGTTTAACAGTAGATAATTTGCTTGTATCAGATTACGCTCTTTTTGTCGCATTACAGCGAAATTTTGCTGTAATGTGCGCATACCTCGATTATAGCTTGTTTGGTTCTGTACAATCAGGTTCTCGACATTGCGTTGCAGTACATCAATTTGATGGGCATTAAATTGCTGGGTGATCGCAGAATTTAGCAAGGTGTCATCCTTCGCATTAAAAACACGATTAAATAGACTTTGTTTTTTGCGCACCGCGGTATCTACATTAACTTTGTTGAGGGCGGTATCGTTAAGAATTTTACGCATAACAGCGTCTGTTGAAACATGCCTCGGTGGCATAACCTTTTGGCTTTGGGTTAATGCCGATAGGGAATCCTGTGCCATGAAAACAAGATCATTAACGATCTTTTTAAGCGCTGCGAATTCCCCCGCCAAAAGGTCTCTTTTTTGTATATCAGCGTTGCTGTGTTGTAGAGATATGTTTCCCGTAGGACTATTAGACAATGTGTCAAGATATAATTTAATTGTATCAAGTTTCGTCCGATATTCGTTGTAGGTCTCCTGATCAAAATCTACTGTATATTGTCTAAAACGATTATCTGCTTCGCCATAAACTGAAAACAGCTGGTATAACGTAGAAGACTGTTTTGACCCAAATGCATAAGCAGCATCAAGACGTTCCTTGACTTTCTGGTAGGCTATATACTGGTAAATAAAGACAGTACTTAGGTATGCAAAAATGGCAATAATAGCACCGATAAGTACTTTTCGCAGTAAAAATGTTTTCTTACTTGTTGGCACGGCTACTGTATTTAAGTTAAAGTTTAACCGTTAAGCTTTAGCCTGCTGTCCCGCCGGCCGGTTCTTATGTTTTCTTTTGCTGATTTTTTCTACATTGACCGGTTGAGGTACTTTTACATAGTAGCCTGTACCGTCATAAGTCCGTTTACGAGGGTGCTCCATACATACCACCGAACAGCAACCATCCATTTCCCAACCACATGCGTCACATTGCGTGAAATGCTCGTTACACTCGGGGTTGGCACAATTGATCATCTTCGAAGTCACCTTTCCGCAATTTCTGCAGGTAGATACGACAGAGGGATTAACGGTATTGACATCTACCGTAACACGGTTGTCAAACACGTAACACTGCCCTTCGAAATCTTTACCCTCGACTTCCTTACCGTACTTAATGATGCCTCCATGCAGTTGATAAACGTCTTTAAAACCTTCTTTTAGCAATAGAGCAGAAGCTTTTTCACATTTGATTCCTCCAGTACAATAGGTCAGTATTTTTTTGTCTTTATATTGTTCTAATTCCTTGACCTTTTCCGGAAATTCGCGAAAGTTCTCTATGTCTAGTGTCACGGCATTTTTAAATCGACCTACGGCATGCTCGTAATTGGAACGTACGTCCAAAATAACGACGTCTTCCTGGTCTTTCATCTCTAGGAAGTCCTTCGGCTCTAAGTGTTTGCCTGTCTTCTTATTAGGGTCAATTATCGCCGGATTGCGTAAACCGGAGTGGACGATTTCGGATTTGTAGCGGCAATGCATCTTTATAAAAGAAGGTTCATCGACGTCATCTATCTTAAAATCTGTTTTGCGGAATCGCTCGTCGGCATGGGCTGCATCCATATAGGCTTTACAAGCTTCTGGTGTTCCTGAGACTGTGCCGTTTAAGCCCTCGTCGGCTACGATGATACGGCCTACAAGACCAAGTGATCTACAAAATTCGAGATGTTCTGCAGCAAATTGTTCTGCATTTTCGATTGGACTGTAACAATAGTACAGTAGTGTTTGATATTTTGCCATATTCATTGATACCGCTGCAAACGGCGTTTAATGTTAAAAAAATAATTCAATTGCAAAAATAAAGATTTTTATGTTCTTTTTCCCGTAAAAAGAACCAAAACCTCGTCGCGTCGGATGTTTGAGATAATGGATAGTGCGAGAATGAGTCTCTACAGACCTCAAAAATCCGGATGCGACAGTTAAAGTTAAGGAGGGAACGGTGCAATTGTATTATCCCTTATTTAACTTCTAATGCCACATATAAAATTTTGAATATGTAGAAATATTATTAGTGCACTTCACATTCCATCAAAACTATTCTCGATGCGGGAAAAGTACGGGGTGGAGGGACGCATCAAATTTTAAAGTGGCGATTTTTTATGGATTCGTGTTTATTTGGGTATCCATGAGCTCGCTTTGCTCGGTTTTGTTTACTTTTTTTGAGGTAAAAAAAGTAAAAGCAACGTCGCGGCTTGAGCGACATAAAAAAATGTATAATTTTAACGTTATTATTTCTTTATAAGGGGCTTGAGTAGATATTCCAGACCGTTTAACTTTATTTCATAAAGGGTTGCCAATTGCATACCGAGTTTACCTTTTGGAAATCCTTTTTGATGAAACCAGTTCAGATAGGGCTCCGGCAGATTACATAGTAACCAACCCTGGTATTTGCCAAAAGGCATTTTGGTATTCGCGAGTTCTACTAATATTTCGGGGTTAAATACGTTATTCTCTTGTTTTGCCATGTTTTAATCGGTATAAAATAAGACGAGCGGCGATAACGCCATGATTAACCACGTTGGCGAATGTACCATAGTACTTTTTAAAAATTGCATAACGTTCTTTCAAGCTTTGTCGGTGGCGTTTTTGAGTTGTTCCTCCCACAAGATATTTAGCCACGTATTGGTTAACGTTCACTATTTTATTAGCCTTTTTTGCAGCGCGGATGACCCAATCGATATCCGCACTGAGCTTGTATTGTAAATCATAAGGTGCGGTAATACTTCTTTTTACGTAAATGGCTTGATGACAGATACTCATGCCATAGCGAAACGACTTCCAGTCAAAACGTTTTGGTGTTTTATGACGGCGATCACCGATAATGTTGCGTTCTTCGTCTATCAATTTCGTTTCGCCGTAATAAATATCTGCATTTTCTGCAGATGAAAAGACTTTTTCCAGCGTCGTGTCTTCATATAATTCATCCCCGGAATTGAGAAACAGGACGTACTCACCGGTGGCGACAGAAAGTCCCTTATTCATGGCGTCATAAATACCCTGGTCCTTTTCCGAAATGACAATAGATACCTCTTCTCTGTATCGGTCTATCACATCAAGGGTGCCGTCGGTAGAGAGGCCGTCTATAATAATATATTCCAATTCGACATAGGTTTGTTTCATGACCGATCGGATGGTGTGTTCAATGCCAAGGACATCATTGTAGACAACAGTGATAATAGAAACTTTCGGTAAAAGTTTATTCATTTGTGGTGTCATTTTCTCCCAAATTTTTTAATTAAAAACCGGATTAAGCGTTCGGCTATATTTCCTTTTCTATGTGCATAAAAATGTTTAATAGCCTCATAAGCCTTTTCGTTCTCCCTGATTTCACGCGGAAAATACTTTACCTTTTGGGTCGCCAGTTCCACATGGTAGACATCGTCTATATCCGAGTGGGTTCCCGAACCGTCTGTTCCGATATTCTGTACCATAGAGTGTCGAGGGTAGAGTACCAAACCATCCTGATTGAAGACAGAAAGATACCAACGGATAGCCCAAGAGTTAATCTTTCCCGCTTTATATTCCTTAACCTGTTTCCAAAAATTTTCGGTTCCTTCGATACTAAAACGTCTTATATCTTTCCGCTTGAAATGCTTTGTTAATGCATTGATGTCGGGATTGAATTGTTTCCACGCTCTTTTCCATGTGGCCCAACCCCAACTATTTGCTACCCGAAAAAAGAACGTTTTAGGCAAGCGTTTTGGATTTTCTATCGGATACATATAGCCACTGATCTCCATAACCCGTTCGTCATGTTCGTAACAGTGTAGTGCATCATTGAAATAGGTCAGCGCATAGGGTGCGGTCTCCAAATCATCTTCCAGTATGATAGCTTTGCCATGCTCCTCAATGATTTTCGTAACGCCATCAATCACATTTTCGGCAAGCCCCCAATTTTTTTGACGCTCCATAATTGTTATATGCTTAAAATCCCAAGGTTCGCGGATAATAGCACGAACGTGATTGACATTTTCTACGGCATCCGCATTTTTCGCGGCATCCGAGATAATATATAACAGGGAGTCCTTGGCCAATAGATTCTTTTCCAACGCTACAAGCGTCCGTCTAGTGTGTTTAGGACGGTTGTATACAAATAATATGATAGGAGCCAGTGTTTGCATGCATTACAAAGGAACAAAGAATGATTCAAAAACCGTGCTAATATTTATTTAATGTATACTGATACAGTAGAAGGCATACATGTGATACTTTTTTTTGGAGTTGGAAAAAATAATATTAATTTGTTGGTCTATTAAGACGACTACAAGGATGTTTTCTTTAAAAAAGATTATTTTAAAATATATACCCTTTGATAAATTTTTAAGTGTTCGATCCTATTCGCAGGAAGGAGAAGATGCCGTTCTGTTAGGTTTCTATGAGGGAAAGAAAAAATATAAAGGTTTTTACGTAGACGTGGGAGCCCATCATCCCTATCGGTTTTCCAATACCATGGCTTTTTACAAAAGAGGGTGGAGAGGTATTAATATAGAGCCAAACCCCGAAGCGACGAAATGGTTTAGATGGTTCCGAAAACGAGATGTCAATCTCAATGTCGGCGTAGCTGAAAATAACGGAACACTAACATATTACTGCTTTAATGAACCAGCTTTGAATGGCTTCTCAAAAAGGATATCGGAAGAGCGGGATAATAGAACACGGTATTCTATTGTAAATACAATAGATGTTCCTGTTAGAAGATTAGATGCTATTCTCGATGAATATATTAAAGAAAACACAGAAATTGATTTTTTTTCAATTGATGCAGAAGGATTTGATTTGGCTGTATTGCAATCTAATAATTGGGATAAATATCGACCTTACTATATACTAGTTGAAGACGCTTTTGAGATCGGTATAGTTCCAACTACACCAATCATAGAGTTCCTTAAACAAAAAGGTTACCGTATGGTAGCAAAGACCAAAAGAACATTGTTTTTTAGCATGGCTTAACTTGTAACGGAAATCTTTGCTAACTTTATAGCTTCAATGTCTTTGCATGAGCGAAAATATCAAGCAAAATACCCTTAAAGGATTGTTTTGGAATGCTATCGACCGATTTGGATACCAATTGGTGATAACGTTGGTGGGTATCATCATCATGCGTATATCGCCTGTAGAAGATTTTGGGGTGATAGCCGTTCTAGTTATTTTTACGACGATCTCCACCGCGATAGTAGATAGTGGTTTGGCGACTTCACTCGTGCGTTCCCGACATGTGGATGAAAAAGACTACTCCAGTATGTTTGTTTTCAACTTGGCTGCGAGTGTTCTGTTATATCTTCTTCTATTCTTTTCAGCTCCGGCCATCGAGCGCTTCAATAGCATTGATAATCTTACACTCTATGCCCGCGTACTGTTTTTGCAGCTCGTAGTGCACTCGTTTGGTATTGTACAATATGTCAAATTGCTGCGAAACTTCGATTTCAAAAGAACCGCCCGTATCAATGTTGTTTCGGTAATATGTATGGGGATAGTGGCTATTTCATTGGCTTTAATGGGGTTTGAGGTCTGGGCTGTGCTCTTGCAGCCCCTGCTGTATTCGTTCTTTCGGACTTCTTTCTTGTGGATATGGGGCAATTGGCGAATCAGTTTCTTCTTTTCGGGCAGTTCGTTGCGCCAACATCTGCAGTTCTCTCTTTCTTTTATGGTGGGGAACGTATTGGGAAAATCTTTTTCGCAAATTTACTACAGTTTTATTGGGAAGCATTTTACCGAACAGGATACAGGATACTACTATTCGGCCAACAAATGGGGGGAAACACCCAATCTGCTCATTTCGTCTATTATTCAGGGGACGACCCTGTCGACCTTAACACCTATTCAAAACGACTACCCACGGTTTCTGAATGCTTGTAGAAAAACGATACAGACGTTGGCTTTCGTTCTTTTTCCCGTGAGTTTCTGTGCCATTGCTGTTGCGGAACCAGGCTTTATCTTTATTCTGACAGAGAAATGGATTCCATCCATTCCTTATTTTCAATGGCTATGTTTTGCTGGGATATTTATTTCGCTAACAGATCTAAATGTTAACTTTCTCAATATAAAAGGAAAGTCGAATTACACCCTATGGTTAGAACTCTGCAAATTTGTAATCGCAATGTTGGTTTTATGGGGCACCTATCGTCTTGGCGTGCTCCATATCATCTACGGTCAGCTTGGTGTACGGCTGTTGTTCTACGGTATAACGGGCTGGGTAAGTGGACAGGTGTATGGTTATGGCTTCTGGAAGCAGGTAGTGGATATCTTTCCTGCTTTTCTAACAAGCCTAGCAGCTTTCTTGGCTGCTTGGGGAATAGCATACTTCATAGGGGATGTGCCCCATTTAGTTCTGCTATTCGTACAAAGCACTATATTTGTGTTGGTGTATATCACAGGAAGTCATGTGTCAAGAAATACTGTATGGCTGGAATTGCTGGAAATAGGAAAACGTAAATTACCGAAGCGGAAATAAATGGGAACAATACATGGAAATTGGGTGGGATACGGAACCGTTTTTTATAACGAAAAAACGGGAGCCGTTAGTACATCTATAGAAGATGTTATTGACTACACCAATTTAGAAATAGACTTAAACGGGCTTGCCGCATACCTGGATTATGGTTATGCTGTATTTGGGCGAACGGCAGTTAAAAACGTAAAGTATCTCTTGCCAAACGAAACATTATCTGTTGTCGACGGTAAAGTCCACATAACGGAATCTGAAGACCGTATGGTGGACGAATTGGGAAAGCGTTCAAAAGAAGACGATGTCTTAGGGATGATGGAAGAGCGGATAAATAATTGGGCTGCGTCATTTCAAGAAGATATTCTGATTCCGACCAGTGGCGGTTTTGATTCACGGTTGTTGAATGTCCTGTTAAAGGACCGCCGCAGGATTCGCGCCTATACGTATGGAACATCTTTTAACCAAAATCTTTCGCGTGAAACCGTGTATGCGAAGGCACTCTCCGAGCGGTTAGGGACACATTGGCAACGGATTGATTTGGGGGAGTTTAATAATTACATTGCCGAATGGTACGCGTTATATGGCATCTCCATCGCAGCATCTGGTACCTATCATCTTGAATTTTATAAGCAGATATCCGATTTTGAAGATCATAGAAAACTACATTTGCTCAGCGGTATTATAGGTGATGCATGGGCTGGTGCATTTACTGTTCCCGAAGTTAAAACGATAGCTTCATATCGGACGTTAGGACATACACACGGTATGAGTGCGGATGCAAGCCAGGCCGTAGAGGCAGATTATAAAGACGAGTTGGTAGCTCCTTTTTTTGAAAAACAGAAGGAGCTTTTAAAGATGCCAGAATACCGGCTGCTGACTACGATGCGTACGAAGATGATGATGTTGCAATTTCTGGTCACCTTACCCCCTCACTATGGCTTTGACAGCTATTCTCCTTTTCTGGAACAGGATATTGCTTTTGCTATGCTAAATCTCGCACCAGAAAGAAGAGCAAACAGGCAATGGCAACGCGACTTCTTTAAAAAACATAATGTGCTATTTGAAGAAGAAAAACATCGATATACCTATCAGAATTCACTCAACTATTATGCACTTCTTCATCACCGGTTGGAACCTTTGAATGTCCCGTTGTTGAGAGAAATTATACGCCCAGCTTACCTGGAGTGGATTAATACAACATTATCGTGTATAAATTGGAAAGAGCGTGTCTTCCAAACGTTGATGCATACCCCGAAGGTAAAAGAAGGACTAAAACTACTGGGTTTTAAAAATAGGTTGATGCAAGCTTATTTTGCTTATATCACGATCAAACCTTTAGAAATCATGTTATTGAAAAGAAATGCATCATAAGTTACTTTTCGTCGGCGACATTGTTTTGGAAACGGAGCCTGTTTTATCTACAGAACTTCAAGAGATGTTTGCGGAGAATGTCATCCGCTCCTGTAATGTAGAGGCTCCTCTACGCGGTAAAGGACATGCTATTGAAAAAACCGGTCCATTGCTGAATCAACGGCCCGATGCTGCCCGTTTGCTCCAGACGATGGGCTTTAATTTATTTGCGATGGCGAATAATCATATTTTTGATTATGGTGAAGAAGCCATGATTCATACGATATCATCGTTGGATGAAGAGGAGACTATTGGAGCAGGAGATAAGGAGCAAGCCTACCGACTGTTGGTGAGAACAATAGATAATATCCGTTATGGCTTTTTGGCTTATGGCGAAAACGGTTATGGAGCGTTAGACGGAAAGAGCACATCAGGCTACGCCTGGGTTAATCATCCAAGGGTAAATTCGGATATAGCCGCATATCGGGCAACAGTAGATATGTTGATTGTACAAGTGCATGCAGGTGTCGAAATGATCGATGTGCCTATCCCCGAATGGCGAGATCGATATCGGGAATTGATACACTGCGGTGCTGATATCGTGATAGGACACCATCCTCACATTGTGCAAGGAGTGGAATATTATAAAAGCAAGCCTATTTTTTATAGTCTGGGTAACTTTTATTTTGATGGTATTGCGAACACGAGTATATGGAATACAGGGGCTATCTTACAATTGGAGGTGAAGGATGGGCAGCTGTATGCGTTTGATTTTCATTTAGTGGAGAAGAATGGACAAAAGCTTGTACTAAAAGCGCAAGACGAATCGAAAAAAATATTGGAAAAACGAAGTGAGATGATGTCCAATGAATCGGAGTACCTCGAATATATTAACAAGGTTGCTGTGCAGGAATGGCAGAAACATCACTCCAATTATTATGCAAAAGCTTTCAACGGATTATCTAGTTATACATTTCGTTCGTTATTGAAGTGTGTTAAACGGTTGATTTTCAGTAGAAAAATAGATTATAACATCATGTGGCACAATCTAGCTATCGAAAGTAACCTTTGGATCGTTAGACGTGCCATTGAAAGACTTCATCGGCAAAAATAGCTTTCTACTTTATCTCACCTCAATCTGATGCGCAAACTCTCTTAATTTAGGGTGTTTAGGATCGAGATCTGTAACCAGATAAGTGACATCTCTTAGTGGAGCAACACGCATCTTCTGATTGGAGTTCAATTTCTCTGCGATACTAAGGATAGCAAGATTCTTAGAACATTTGATCATGGCGCGTTTAATCTGGACGACTTCCCAATCCGAATCTGTAATACCTTCGTCCAGTGACAAACTGTTTGTTCCGAGCAAACAGAGATCTACCCGCAAATCGGAAAGCTCATTGATGACCTGTGCTCCCGATACAATATTGGTGTTTCGAGATAATTTTCCCCCGATAAGAATAACATCAATGTTGTCCTTCTCTGCTAATTCCAATGCCACGAGTGGGCTAATGGTAAAGAATGTACATTGGAGATCGTTAGGAACCGACCGTGCCAATTCAATCATGGTTGTTCCGCCACCCACTAATACCGTCATTCCGCTTTGTATGAGTCCGATAGCCTTGTGGGCGATCTCTTTTTTTGATTCCTTAGCATAGACGTTCCCTTCCTGAAAAGGGAATTGAAAGGATTTGGATAAGGCACCTCCGTATACTTTTAACACCTGCCCGTTTTCGGCCAGTTCGTTCAAATCGCGTCGTATAGTATCTTCGGACACGTTCAATTGTACACTTAAGTCGGACGATAACACCTTGTTGTGTAGGTTTATCTGGTGAATGATATAGGCTTGTCTTTCTTCCTTTAACATAGTGTAAGTTAAAAAGTAAAAATCTAAAAGTAAAATGTCTCCTACATTTGTATATGACAGATATAGGAGACAATACCTTAAAATTATATCTAATGTTGTTCGGCGGTTAAATCAATCCTCTTTTAAGGAGCAATTCCGCGATTTGCACCGCATTGGTTGCTGCTCCTTTTCTAAGGTTATCTGCCACAACCCAAAGATTTAATGTTTTGTCTTGCGACTCATCACGACGAATACGGCCAACTAGAACCTCGTCTTTACCATGTGCATCTTTTGGCATCGGATATTGGAGATTAGCAGGGTCGTCAACCACAATAACACCCTCTTGTGCGGCTAGTATCTGACGAACTTCAGCTAGGTCGAAATCATTTTCGAATTCGATATTTACTGCTTCTGAATGTCCCCCCATAACCGGAATACGCACCGTTGTGGCCGTAACACGAATAGAGTCATCACCCATAATCTTATTCGTTTCCTGAATCATTTTCATCTCCTCTTTTGTATATCCATTGTCTTGGAATACGTCGATATGAGGGATAACGTTTAAGTCGATTTGATAAGGGTATGCTTTTTCCCCATCTTTTCCCGCCCGCTCATCCATCAATTGATTAACAGCTTTTACACCTGTTCCAGTGACAGATTGATAGGTGGATACGACAACACGTTTAATGGTATATTTCGCGTGTAGCGGTTGGAGTACAACCACCATCTGGATAGTCGAACAATTTGGGTTTGCAATGATCTTATCCGTTGCGGATAGTACATCACCGTTCACCTCCGGAACAACCAACTTCTTGGTTGGGTCCATACGCCATGCCGACGAATTGTCCACTACAGTAATACCTGCTTCGGCAAACTGTGGCGCATATTCTGTTGAAGTGCCACCGCCTGCAGAAAACAACGCTACATCAGGTCGGAGTGCAATAGCTTCGGCTGGTGTAACGACCTTGTACTTCTTCCCCTTAAACTCGATTTCCTTGCCCTTGCTCCGTTCCGATGCTACAGGAATCAACTCTGTTACCGGGAAATTACGTTCCGATAAAACGGTCAAAATCTCTGACCCTACAAGGCCCGTTGCGCCTACTACTGCAACTTTCATAATTGAATTTGTTTTATTTGTTTATGATATTAAATAATTTACAATAAATTTAAGATACCAAAAGTAAGAAAATAAAAATAAATTTTGCAATTTATTGCACACAACGCAACGTTTTTCCATGAAAATTTACAGATTTATAATTCTGGTTATTTTGGTGAAAAAAGTATAAACGAAGCAATCGATTGCTGTCCAATTTTGCCTAAAAAATGCGCTAACTTTGTTTCAATGAAAGAGCGTATACTCATGATTGGTTCGAATGGCCAAATTGGATCGGAGTTAGCAACAGCACTTCGTCGTAGATTCGGCACAGAAAATGTCATCACTTCAGACATTCGGGAGCCGACGGTCTTAAAAGAAGACGAAATTTTTGAAATTATCAATGTGTTGGACAAGCCTGCATTGACGGATTTGTTTGAAAAATATAAACCCACACAACTTTATCTGCTTGCTGCTATGCTTTCTGCAACTGGTGAGAAATACCCGCAAAAGGCTTGGGACCTTAATATAAATGGCCTATTAAATGTATTGGATCTGGCGGTAGAACTGGATGTTAAAAAGGTTTTTTGGCCTAGCTCTATTGCCGTTTTTGGCCCGCATTCTCCTAAACAAAACACGGATCAATATTGTGTAATGGATCCCGTTAGTATATATGGTGTCACTAAACTGGCAGGTGAAAGGCTTTGTGAATACTATCATCACAAATATAAACTGGATATCCGCAGTGTTCGCTTTCCGGGTATTATCTCCTGGAAGACCGCACCTGGTGGAGGAACAACGGACTATGCTGTCGATATTTTTATCGAAGCGTTAAAGTATGGTAGATATACCTGCTTCCTCTCCGCCAACACGGCTTTGCCGATGCTCTATATGGAGGATGCAGTGCGTGGAACTATGGAACTAATGGATGCTCCTGTCGAACAAATTTCCATCCGTTCAAGCTATAATCTCGCCGGATTATCGTTCACTCCTTCGGAAATTGGCAAAGAAATTAAAAAAATTCTTCCTAATTTTGAAATGTCTTATGTTGATGACGACCCTCGTCAAGCAATTGCCGACACTTGGCCGGCAAGTATTGATGATGCCTACGCACGTAGGGATTGGGGTTGGAAACCGAAGTTTGATTTGGAATCGATAACAGAAGACATGATTGCGAACCTCAAAACAAACGTATAAAAAATGGGCAGAGCCTTTGAATTTAGAAAAGAAAGAAAATTTAAACGTTGGGCCAAAATGGCCGTACAGTTTACACGCTTAGGAAAAGAAATAGCCATTGCGGTAAAAGAGGGCGGTCCACACCCCGAAAATAACTCGCGTTTGCGTACAGCAGTTCAAAATGCGAAAGCGGTTAACATGCCGAAAGATCGTGTTGAAGCGGCGATTAAAAGAGCTTCTGAAAAGGACGCCAAAGGATATGAAGAATTTGTATATGAAGGATATGGTCCACATGGCGTACCGGTTTTGATAGAAACGGCAACAGATAATACCAACCGTACGGTAGCTAACATAAGAAGCTATTTTACGAAATCAGGTGGATCATTGGGTAAAACAGGATCACTTGACTTTATCTTTCAACGGAAATCGATATTCCGTTTTGAAGCTGCGGAAGACATTGATGTGGAAGAATTGGAGCTAGAGCTTATTGATGGGGGATTGGAAGAATTATATGTGGAAGCTGACGAAGAAGGTAATGATATTGTCGTCGTCCAAACTTCATTTGAGGATTTTGGAAATATGCAAAGCCTTTTAGAGGAAAAAGGAATTGAAGTGAAATCTGCCAAATTAGAACGTATTGCTCTATCTCATACTTCATTGAATGAAGAACAAGCTGCCGATGTCCTCAAATTAATCGACAAGATTGAAGAAGACGATGATGTACAGGCGGTGTATCATAATATGGATTAGAGGAGTGGAATAGTATGACATTTGAGGATTTTTTTGCCAAAAAGAAAATAGACTTATCACAATTGCAGGGTGATAATCGTGTGCTGTATGATGAGTTTAGGCAGCATTATACTCAAATGGGGGAGAAAAGTTTCGATCACACCAAGAAGTTTTGGTTTAATAAATTACGAAAGCAGTACGCGTTGATCGAAGAGGAGGCAGTGGTTAGAGATCAAACTGTTTCTGCGGAGATATTAGAGGAGTTGTCTTCAGATCCGGCAATACCAGTAGCTCCTTCGAGTAAGCCATCCGGCTTCAAGCCGAGGTTTAAGGCGGGTGCTACGAAAGCTGCGGAACCGGAGAAATCGAAAGAAGAGGAAACCAAGCCGGTGGAACCGGAAACTCCTTCAAGCAAACCATCCGGCTTCAAGCCGAGGTTTAAGGCGGGCGCTACGAAAGCTGCGGAACCGGAGAGACCGAAAGAAGAGGAAACCAAGCCGGTGGAACCGGAAACTCCTTCAAGCAAACCAGCCGGCTTCAAGCCGAGATTCAAAGCTGGCGTGACCAAAGCTGCAGAACCGGAGAGACCGAAAGAAGAGGAAACCAAGCCGGTGGAACCGG
>PJTZ01000198.1_pt1 | contig 23092 bp, 21 predicted proteins | sample 1512131 | NCBI WGS metagenome assembly PJTZ01 (sample SAMN08177679, study PRJNA422409) | Soil metagenome, whole genome shotgun sequencing project. | reverse complement strand
GGTCCCCCCGGTATTGCCAGGTAAGGCCCGCCATACGCGCGAACGGAAGACAGGCGACCCCATCTCCATCCGGTCCCCCACCCCGATTGTTCGTCGCGACCGCGCAGCCTGGGCGGGGGTGCGGATAATGTGCATCACGTCACGGGTGGCGGGGATAAGTATTTTGTGGGTGGGCGCGTTCTACCTGTACCCACCGCGCTGCCCTCGGACTTGATCCGAGGGCCGTTATCCGCGTGCGCTATTGTGAGGAGTGTGGCTCGCCAACTGGCCCTCGGGTCAACCCCGAGGGCAGCACGGTGGGCTCAAGCAGTGTTGTGGGTGTGGTTGAAGCGCAGACCATGCGCGTGGTGGCTGGACTTCATGTTCCCACGCAGCATATTTCACCCCGCTTCAGGCGTGTACCCGGCTTCGCGGACCGCCTCTTCACCCTTGGTCCTGTCGCCGGTGAAGCTCACTTTTTTGTTCGCCAGATCAATGTCGATTTCGCTGCCCGGAAGGGCGGTTTCGAGTGCGGTCCGCACCGTGCCGACGCAGTGACTGCAGGTCATGTCGTTGACGATGATAGTGTTCTTCTCGGTCATTTCAGTGCTTCTTTCCGGCAAGGTCGTCGAGGATGGGGCAGTCGGGGCGGTTGTCACCGTGGCAGCAATGGGCGAGATGTTTGAGCGTTTTGACCATGCCTTGCAGCTCGGAAATCTTGGTTTCGAGCGCCGCGATATGGCCGTTTGCAATGTCCTTCACCTCGCCGCTCGCCCGGCTCTTGTCTTGCCAGAGGGCGAGCAGGGTTGAGGTTTCCTCGACTGAAAAGCCGAGATTGCGAGCCCGGCGGATGAAGCGCAGCACATGCACCTCATCGGCGCCATAGACCCGATAATTGCTATCGGTGCGATGGGGCGGGGTGATGAGGCCAATCTGTTCGTAATAGCGGATCATCTTGGCGGAAACGCCGGACTGCTCGGCGGCTTGACCGATATTCATGGCTTCACGCTCCTGAGGCGTTGGGCGTTAGCAACGACAAAGACGGAAGACAGAGCCATGGCGCCAGCGCCGATCATCGGCGAAAGCAACAGGCCGAATGTGGGATAGAGCACACCCGCTGCGACCGGGATCAGGATGACATTGTAGCCAAAGGCCCAGAATAGATTTTCCCATATATTCCGCAATGTTGCCCGGCTGATGATCAGTGCATTCAGCACCTGTCGCAAATCGCCGCCGAGCAGAACTACATCGGCGCTTTCGATGGCGGCGTCGGTGCCGTTGCCGACGGCAATGCCGATATCGGCTTCGGCCAGGGCCGGGGCATCGTTTATGCCGTCGCCAACATAGGCGACCACCCGATTGCCCTGCCGCAGTGCCTTGATGGCTTCCACCTTATCGGCGGGCAGGACTTCGGCCTTGACCTCATCAATGCCCAGTTGGGCCGCGATGGCCTCAGCGGTGCGGCGATTGTCGCCGGAGATCATCGCGGTCTTCAAACCTCTGGCGTGCAGCGCCGCGATGACGGCCTTGCTGGTTGGCTTGATCGAGTCGGCAACTACGATGGCGGCGGCGAGCTTGTCGTCGACAGCGGCGAAGACCGGGGTCTTGCCTTCATTGGCAAGCCTGTCGATGGCTGCGGAAAAATCCGAGAAATCGAGATGGGGCATATGCCGCTGCGCGCCGACCGAGACCAGACGGCCATCGACGCGGGCAGTGACACCGGTGCCGGCATTGGAAGTAAAATCGGTGACCGTGCCGAGCGTGAGGCGGGCTTCTTCCGCAGCCGCGACAATGGCCGTGGCGATGGGGTGCTCGGAACGAGACTCGACGGCGGCGACCAAAGCCAGCACCTCGTCATGGTCGAAATCATCATCGAGAATGAGGTCGGTGAGCCTGGGCTTGCCCTCGGTCAGCGTGCCGGTTTTGTCGAAAGCGACGACCTTGGCATCGCGTAAGACTTGCAGGGCTTCGCTCTTGCGGAACAACACGCCAAGCTGGGCGGCGCGACCGGTGCCGACCATGATGGACATTGGCGTAGCGAGGCCCATGGCGCAGGGGCAGGCGATGATGAGCACGGCCACCGCATTGACCAGCGCATAGGTGAGCTTGGGATCGGGGCCGAGGACAAACCACACCACTGCGGTCAGAACGGCGATACCGATGACGATGGGCACGAAGACCGAAGTGATCCGGTCCACGATGGCCTGAATAGGCAGCTTGCCTGCCTGCGCGTCTTCGACCATGCGGATGATCTGGGCGAGCATCGTGTCATTGCCAACCTTGGTGGCGCGGAAGCGGAAGGAACCGGACGTGTTGAGCGTGCCGCCGACGACGTGGGCACCCACGGTCTTGGAGACGGGCAGGGGTTCGCCGGAGATCATCGCTTCATCCACATGGCTCGACCCTTCGGTGATGTCGCCATCGACGGCGATCTTCTCGCCTGGGCGGACGAAGATGATGTCGCCGACGCGGACCTGTTCGATTGGGACTTCGACCAGTGTTCCATCGCGGTCCACGCGCGCAGTCTTTGCCTGTTGGTGCATGAGCTGGCGAATAGCCTCGCCGGTGCGCCCTTTGCCAATGGCTTCGAGCCAGCGACCGAACAGGATCAGCGTCACGATGACGGCGGCGGCCTCGAAATAGACGTAGCGTGTTTCGGCAGGCACCCATTGGGGTGCGAAGGTGACGACGGTCGAATAGAGCCAGGCTGCGCCCGAGCCGAGAGCGACAAGTGAGTTCATCTCCGGCGCGCCACGGAACAGCGCCGGAAAACCGATGCGGAAGAAGCGTAGGCCTGGCCCGAACAGAACGGCGGTGGTGAGCACGAAGTAGAAGATATAGAGCCATTGCATCGGCACAACGCCCATCAGCCAATGATGGAAGGGCTCATAAATATGTCCGCCCATTTCCAGCACAAAGAGCGGAAGAGTGAGCGCAGCAGACAGAATTACGTCGCGCTTGAGCAGAGCCGCGTCTTCATCGTGATAATGGGAATGATCATGGGCCGGTGCATCGGGCTGGCGGATGCTCGCGGCATATCCGGCCTTTTCCACTGCCTTGATCAGAGCGCCGGGATCGCCTCCGCTAATGCTGGCGCGTTCGGTCGCGAGGTTGACCGATGCTGTTTCGACGCCGGGCACCTTGAGTAATGCCTTTTCGACCCGCGAAACGCAGGATGCGCAGGTCATTCCTGTAATGTCGATGCTGGTCGAAGCTGGATGAGATTGGGTGTGTTGGGTCATGGTTTTTACCTCGTCCCGCCTCATATAGACCTTCCCATGATGGTAAGGTCAAGGGCGCGCGAAGAGCTACTGTCGAACCATTTCCAATGCGACCTCTTGGCACAGCGACATTGCTTCGGGTTATAGTCGGGCGGGGGATGGCATATCTGGATTGCTGTCAGGAGGCCGATATGCAGACGGTTCGCAAGGACATCCATAATTCTGAAGTGCCAGTGCTTTGCCAAAGTTGCGAGGCGCGCCATCAGGGAATTTGCGGGGCTTTGAACGCGGAGCAATTGGTCACCCTCTCTAAGGCGACACGCCGGGTCAGAAAAGATTCAGGCGAGGAATTGATGGCTGATGCGATGCCGATCAATTCCTATTCCAATGTACTTCGCGGCGTGATCAAGCTGACCAAGGTGCTCGAAGACGGGCGCCAGCAGGTCGTGGGGCTGCAATTTGCGCCGGACCTGCTCGGAAGACCCTTTGCCAGCGAAAGCCGGGTGAGCGCGGAAGCAGCCTCGGAAGTTGATCTTTGCGTCATTCCCAAGCCCGCTTTGGAATCCCTGATGAAGGACAGCGCACCACTGGAGCACCGCATCATGATGCAGGCGCTGCGCGAGCTGGACGAAGCGCGCGACTGGATGGTGACGCTGGGTCGCAAGACTGCCGCCGAAAAGGTGGCGAGCTTCCTCTTCATGATTGCCACCCATATTGACCCGACCGAGGATTTGGCGGCGACACAATTCGACCTGCCGTTAAGCCGCTCGGATATCGCAGATTTCCTGGGGCTGACCATTGAGACGGTGAGCCGCCAGATCAGCAAACTCAAGGCTGATGGTGTGATTGAAATTCTCAATTATCGTCACGTTACGGTGCCTGACCTGACCCGGCTGCGGGTGCTGTGCGGCTAGACAATATTGCCGTTGTAAGACGCTTTACCCTCGGGCCTGCCCGGGGGTTTTGTTTTGCGTGTGAGGCGAATGCATGCTGGCGGTTTACCTCCCTTTGGCGACGACAGTGTTTATTTTGGACGCCGTCTTAACCACACATGCCGTGTTGCTCTCGGGCCTGACCCGAGTGCCTGCTTGGGAGCTTGGCTTCCTAGGACTTTGCAGGAGGCAAGTGGCCCTCGGGTCAAGCCCGAGGGCAGCCCGGTGGTGGGGATAGTTTTGCACCCCACCCTCAATCCCCCCCTCAAGGGGGAGGGAGGCGATAGAGCCAAAGTTTCGGCGGCAAGTGAAGCTGGGCACTAAAAAGGGGCCGGTTCATTACCGGCCCCTTCGTCAATTCGTCACCCTCGGACTTGCTCCGAGGGTTCTTTTTTGACCACATCGCAACTGCCCTCGGGTCAAGCCCGAGGGTGACGAGCGGAGGGTAAGCTACTTGGCGACTGGCACCGGCTCTTTGCCCTTTTCACGGGCTATGCGCCGGTCTTCGCGCATCTCAAACCACATGGCATTGAGAATGCCGAAGCTGCAGGCGAGGCCGATGCCCAATATCCACGAGAAATACCACATTTGTTGTTTCTCCTAGTAGGCGTTGGGGTTTTTGGTGAGGTTGTCGCCCGTCACGGTGCCGCGCATGACCCTGAAAACCCAGGCGGTGTAGAGCAGGATGATCGGCAGGAAGATCATCACCACGATCAGCATGATGAACAGCGTCATATGGCTCGAAGTGGAATCCCAGAGCGTCAGTCCACTATTGGGCACAGTTGACGACGGCAGCAGGAACGGAAAGAGCGATAGCCCTGCCGTCGAGATGATGCCGAAGATGGCTGTACTACTGGCAAGATAAGCGAGCCATTTGCGGCTTGTTGCCAGACCCAGTACAGCCAGGCCAAGACCAGCCAGACCAAGCGCCGGCGCAATCATCATCCAAGGGTGGAGGCGGTAATTATTCAGCCAGCCACCAGCCACCAGCTCCACACTCTTGTTGAGCGGGTTGATGGGCGCATTGGGGTCAATAACCGAGGTGACGACATAACCATCCATAAGCGACACCCAGACGCCGCCAAGTGCGAACAGAGCCAAGGTGGCAAGGCCTGCCCAGATGCCGATGGTGCGGGCACGGTTAACCATCACGCCTTCAGTGCGCCCGACAATAAGAGTGGCGCCGTGTGTGACAATCATGCCCAGGCTCACAAGCCCGGCTACAAGAGCGAAGGGCATCAGCAATTGGAAGAAATTGCCGGTGTAGAAAATCCGCATCGTGTCATCGATGTGGAATGGGGCTCCCAGCAACACGTTACCAACGGCCACGCCCATGATCAGCGAGGGAACGAACCCGCCGATGAACAGGCCCCAGTCCCATGCGGCGCGCCAGCGCTTGTCTTCCACCTTGCCGCGGAACTTGAAGCCGACAGGCCGCAGGATTAGCGCCAGAAGGATTACCATCATCGCCAGATAGAAGCCGGAGAAGCTGACCGCATAAAGGGGCGGGAAAGCGGCAAAGATCGCAGCGCCGCCAACGATCAGCCAGACCTGGTTTCCTTCCCAGGTCGGGCCGACCACATTGAGCAGAATACGGCGTTCTTCGTCAGTCCGGGCGACGAAGGGGAGCAGGGCCCCGACGCCAAGGTCGCGTCCACCCATGATGGCAAAGCCGATGAGCAGGACACCAAGCAGCAGCCACCAGATCAGCCGCAGCGTTTCATAGTCGAGTGGAATGGTGCTCACGATCCGAGCTCCTTGGTTGCGGGCGTGGCGGGAAGGGCGGCGATGACGAAATCTTCGTCATCCTCGGCCTTGCTGTTTCCGGCGAAGAAATCGTCCTTCGGACCGGCCCTCACCACGCGGATCATCAGAATGATCATGATGACGAGGAGTACCGAATAGATCAGCACAAACAGGGAGAGCGAGAGGATGATGTCGAGAAGCGTCAGCCCTGATGCTGCATAGAATGTCGGCAAGACACCTTCCACTACCCATGGCTGCCGACCGAACTCGGCAATAAACCAGCCGCTTTCGATAGCAATCCAGGGCAGGGGCAGCGTGACCGCGCTGAACCACAGCAATGGCTTGTTCGTCGCAATCCAGCCGCGCGAGGCCCGATAGAACCAGAGCGCGAAGAAGGCGATATAGAAGAAGCCCAGACCCATCATGATGCGGAAGGTCCAGAACAGTGGCCATACGCCCGGCACTGTGTCCTGCGCGGCCATGACGATTTCATCTTCGGTCGCGTTTTCGATGTCGACGCGGTACTTTTTCAGAAGCAGGCCATATCCGAGATCGGGCCAGTATTCCTCGAAGACGTCACGCGCTTCCTGATTGGTGCCATCCGCACGGATTTCCTGAAGCGCAGTGTAAGCGACGATACCCGAGCGGATACGGTCCTCGGCGCGTTCCACCAACTCGTCGATACCCGGAAGGGGCTTGTCGAGAGAGCGTGTAGTGATGAGGCCGCCGACCCAGGGAACCGAGATGTGGAAGCCAAGCTTGCCATCTTCGCCGGGGAAGCCGATCAGCGTCCAGGGGGCTGGAGCCGGTTCCGTTTCATACATGGCTTCGAGGGCGGCAATCTTCATCATCTGGTGTTCGGTGGCGACATAGCCGCTTTCGTCACCCAGAACCACGACCGACAGAGCCGAGGCCAAACCAAAGCTGGCTGCAACGACTGCCGAGCGCTTGGCCAGTTCAATATGCTTGCCCTTGACCAGGAACAGGGCCGAAATCGCAAGCACGAAGACCGAACCGGCAAGGTAGCCGGCGCTGACTGTGTGGACGAATTTCGCCTGTGCGACAGGGTTGAAGATCACTGCGAAGAAGTCAGTGATTTCCATACGCATCGTGTCGGGATTGAACTTGGATCCAACCGGGTTCTGCATCCAGCCATTTGCGACCAAAATCCAGAGAGCCGAGAAGTTGGTGCCCAGAGCCATGAGCCAAGTCACGGTCAAATGGCCAACCTTGCTCAACCGGTCCCAGCCGAAGAAGAACAGGCCAACAAAGGTTGCCTCAAGGAAGAACGCCATCAAGCCTTCAATGGCGAGTGGTGCACCGAAAATGTCGCCCACATAATGGCTGTAATAGCTCCAGTTCATGCCGAACTGGAATTCCATCACAATGCCTGTAGCCACACCCATGGCGAAATTAATGCCGAAGAGTGTGCCCCAGAACAAAGTCGCCTTCCGCCAAATCTGGCGTCCTGTCATCACATAGACGCTCTCCATGATGGCGATCAGGATAGAAAGGCCCAATGTCAGTGGGACGAAAATAAAATGGTACATCGCGGTGGCGGCAAATTGCCATCGCGACAAGTCAACGACGAGCATATCAATCATGGCATGTGGGCCTCGGTGTTGCGGCGACCGGGAGAGGGCCGCCATTGTCCCTTCCTTATGCTCACAAACGTGATCTCTGCCTTGATGCAGATCAAGACTATTTATTGGCTCTGCCGCTAGGGAAGGGGCAGACGAGAAGGAATGACCTGCATTGACCGATAAAGACCGAAACGCTGGCAAGATGCTGAACCGCCTGCAAAAGGCCGGTGGCGCAGCGCTTTGGGTGGCAATTCTTGCGCCTCTTGCCAGCGGTGGATTGCTGGTTTGGCAGGCCTGGACGCTGGCTGAGGTAATTGGTCGCGCCATTGAAGGGAACGAGCCAGCGTCTCTGTTGATGCCCTCCGTCGCGCTGATTTTGGCCTTGCTGATTGTCCGCGCTGCGCTTGGCGCATTGGGCGAGCAGGCGGGAATTATTGGCGCAGAAGCGATCAAACGCCGCGTGCGACAAATTCTCTTCACTAACCTTCTGGCGCGTTCGCCTCGCGATGCGGGCGCCGCCCCATCCGGGATCGCGGCATCGGCTATTGTCGATCAGGTCGAAGCGCTCGACGGCTATTTCGCACGCTACTTGCCCGCTTCCATGCAGGCTGCATTGCTGCCGATGGTGTTCGGCGCCATCATCCTGCCGCTCGATTGGGTGGCTGGCGTGCTGTTTCTGGTGACGGCACCGCTGATCCCGATTTTCATGGCGCTCGTTGGCTGGGGCGCGCAGGTGGCCACAGATCAACAGGCCAAGGCGCTCAGCCAATTGTCGGGTCGGTTCAGTGATCGGCTCAAGGGATTGCTGACCCTGAAACTGTTTGGTCGTGAAGCGGCCGAAACGGCGGGCATAGTCGATGTCAGCGAGGCTCTCCGCAAGCGGACGCTCAAAGTGCTAGGCATTGCGTTTCTGTCTTCTGCGGTGCTGGAATTCTTTGCCGCGCTGGGCGTCGCCGGTGTCGCGCTCTATGTGGGCCTGACATTTATCGACTATCTGCAATTGCGCGGTAGCCCGTTGACGTTGCATGTCGGCATGTTCCTGCTGCTGATGGCGCCGGAAATTTACAATCCGCTGCGCCTGCTGGCCTCGCATTACCATGATCGTGCCACGGCAAAGGCGGGCCTGCTGGAGATAGAGCGCCAGCTCGGCGAAATGCCGATCGATAGTGTCGCGCTGAAAGACATTGCGCCGCGTATCGGCCCGGCAATCGGTGTGACGCTCGAAAAGCTGACCTTGCGCACACCTGATCGGATGCGCGCCGTGGTGGAAGATGTCGAGCTCACGATTGCCGCCGGGCAACATGTTGCGCTGCTCGGCACCAGCGGTTCGGGCAAGACGACGCTGCTTGAAACCCTTGCTGGGCTTCGGGCGCCCGAGGCCGGCATCCGGCTTGATGGCATGCCGTTGACCGAATGGAACGAGGCCGACTTGCGGGCGCGCGTGTTCATGCTGACGCAGAAGCCACGCATCATCCATGCCAGCATTGCCGACAATATCGCGCTGGCCCGTCCCGATGCCTCGCGCCTGGAAATCGAGCTTGCCGCCAGTCGCGCCTGTGTCGGTAGCTTTGCCGATGCACTGCCCGATGGCCTCGATACAATGATCGGGGAAGATGGCATCGGCCTATCAGGTGGTCAGGCGCAGCGCGTCGCCTTGGCACGGATGTTCCTGCGCGATGCGGGGCTGATCCTGCTCGATGAGCCAAGCGCCCATCTCGATGCGGCGCTGGAAGACGAGATCATCACCAATGTGCTCGATTACGCCGTGGGTCGTACCCTGATTATCGCCACCCACTCGCAGGCTTTGGCCAATCGAATGGACAAGGCCTGGCGCGTCACCAATGGCCGCCTTCTCGATGCGCCCAACCATCGCCAGAAAAGGGGTGTCGCATGAAAGCCCTACTGTCCTTTTTCCCGCTCTTCCGCCAGCGCAGCCGCTCGTTTTCGTTGGCGCTGCTTTTGTCGCTGATCACATTGTTGTCTGGTGTCGCTCTACTCGGCACGTCGGGCTGGTTTATCACCGCCACTGCGCTGACCACGCTTGGGCTGGGCTTCAACCTCTTTGTACCGTCCTCGATGGTGCGCGGCTTCTCCTTCATCCGCATTCTTGCTCGCTATGGCGAGCGGCTGGTCGGTCATAATGCGACGTTGAAACTGCTGTCCGATCTGCGCGGCTGGCTGTTTGCTGCGCTCTTTCCGCGCCTGCCGCTGCCGGATAACACTTTGCGTCATGGCGATCTGGTGAGCCGCCTGACTGCTGACGTCGATGCTTTGGACAACGCTTTTCTGGTCGCCATCGGGCCTTGGGCCGCTGCAATCTTCGTCGGCGGCGGCATGACGGTCCTGCTTGGCTTCCTGCTGCCGGGTGCAGCTTTTGCCTATGGTCCTGCAATGGCAGCCGCAGCTTTGATCGTGCCTGTTGGGCTCGTCTGGCTAAGCCGCGCCGCTGGCCGCGCCAGTGTGGAGGCCAATGCGGGAATGCGCATGGCTGTGCTCGATGGGGCCATTGGCCACGCCGATCTGACGGCAATGGGTGCGCTGGGCACGGTTTCAGACCGTTTCGATGAAGCCAGCGATGTTGCGTCGCGTCTCCGCAAGCAATTGGGTGCCTATACGTCCGGCGCGGCGGCGCTGGTGCAGGTGCTGGCGGCTCTGGCGCTGGTGGGCACGCTTTGGGCTGGCCTTGTGGCGGTGGAGGCCGGGCAGGTCGATGGACCGGTTATGGCCGGACTGCTGCTGGCTGTGCTCGGCAGTTTTGAAGTCACCAGCATGATCGTGCGCAGCGTCGGCAAGGCCAGCGCCGCCATGGCCGCTGCCGAACGCCTCAATGCCCTGGCGGCATTGACGCCGCCCGTTGCGGAGCCCGTCGAGCCTCTCGCAATTCCCAAAGGTAGCGTTATTGCCTTCGAGAATGTCAGCTTTGGTTATCCCGGTCTGCCGCCAGTTCTTTCTGGCCTTTCGGTGCAGATAGCGCCCGGTGAGCGCGTGGCGATCAGCGGGCCCAGCGGCTGCGGCAAGTCGACCATGCTCAAGCTGCTGTTGCGGCTGGCCGATCCACATGCGGGCACAATCTCCATTGGCGGCACAGATATCGAGCGATTCCGAACCGCCGATGTGCATGCCCATATGGCACTGCTGAGCCAGGACAGCCCGGTTTTCATCGACACGATCCGAAATAATCTGCTGATCGCTCGCGCCGATGCCAGCGAGGAAGAGCTTTGGGCCGCTCTCGCAAAGGCGCAACTAGATAGCCATGTCGCTTCGCTTTCCAAGGGGCTCGACAGCGTCGTCGGCGAAGCCGGACGTACGCTCTCGGCTGGGCAGGCGCGGCGTCTATGTCTGGCGCGCGCCCTGCTCAGCAATGCTCCTGTGCTACTGCTCGATGAGCCGACCGATGCGCTCGACCGCGACACTGAACTCGCTTTCTTCAAAGTGCTTTCCAAAGCGGTCGAGGGTCGGACGGTGGTTATGGTGACCCATGCCGCTATCCCTGATGGAACCGTGGATCGGATCGTGCAGCTCCGTGATGGCAGGTTTGACCTGCACTAACTGCCATGCTTCTGCATGGCTCTTGACCAATTGGTCAAAATTGGGAAATCCGCCATTTTGGCGGATTTTCCTTTATATTATTCATTTAATTCAAAAACTTGAGATTGTTTTGTGACAACAAGAGCCTTCAGCTTGGTACGGCTGGGCATGAACCTCTTGTGAACCATATGCCTCTTCCTGATGCATCTGGTGCATAACGGATGTGCACATTGACCATCTACTAATCACGACGGGGTGGGTCTACATAGGGGCATCAAACGAAGGGGAACCGAAATGAACATCGCTAAGAAGATTGCCGACTACGCCCGTTATCAGCGCACCCTGCGCGAGCTGAACAGCCTCGACAGCCGCCAGCTCAACGATCTGGGCATCACCAAGGGCGACATCAAGAACATCGCTCGCGGCACCTACGTCGCCTAAGCGACGACACTATCTAGAATGTCCGACGAAGGCGTCCATCAGGGCGCCTTTTGTCGTTTCGGGGCCTAGCGCACCAAGTCGGTCGTGACGCAGTTTAGCGCCTTGACGAGATCATCCGGCTTGATGCGGATTTGCAGGCCACGCTGCCCGCCATTGAGGTAAATCTCGTCGTAGAGGCCAGAAAGCTCATCGAGTGCCGTGGGCACGAGCTTTCGCTGACCCAATGGGCTGATACCGCCGACCTTATAGCCGGTCAGTCGCTCCGCATCGGTGGGTTTCATCATATGCGCCGACTTGCCGCCCAATGCTGAGGCCAGCTTTTTCATGTTCACTTCTTCGTCGGATGGGACGATGGCGCAAACAGGCTTGCCGTCAAGTTCGGCCATCAGCGTCTTGAACACTTCGGCTGGCGAAACGCCCATCGCCTCAGCCGCCTGCAAACCGACGCGCTCGGCATTGGGATCGTAATCGTAGTGTGCCAGCGTGAATGGGATGCCGGCTTTAATAAGGGCCTGTGTGGCGGGCGTGGTCTTGGACATGGAAGTGTTCTACCGCGAGAGCGGGCCTTAGAAAAAGGCCCGAAGCGAATGCTCCGGGCCTTTGTTTTCCTTGGCGGGGAGGTGCCTCGGAAAATTTGCATTGGTCGAGTGTCGAACCAGAAAAGTGGTGCCCACTTTTCTTGCTGCTCTCCCGCCTAGACGATGCCGCTTGAACCGGCTTCGATTGCGGGGCGGATTTCGGCGACCTTGGCGCGGTAGCCAGAGGCGCGATAGGCCGCCAGTGGGTCGATGGCACCACCCTGTTCTAGTCGCGCCATAGCGAGGATCGGCTCGACATCCGTGCGGAAGGCCCTGCGCAATTCCTGCGTGGCAGCGAGGGCGTCATTGGCCTCCTGCGCGGCCTTGAGCACCTTGCGGTCCACGAGCAATGCCTGCGCATAGGCGCGTTGCACGTCGGCGGCCGAAAGCATCAGCGACTCAATTGGGTCGGTGACGTTGTGGCTCTGGTCGAGCATGTGGGCCGGGTGGAAGTCGGCATCGCGGCTTTCGGCATCCACCAGCTCGTTGAAGACGAGGAACAGGCGGAACGGGTCGATCGAGCCGGCATCGAGATCGTCGTCGCCATATTTGGAATCATTGAAATGGAAGCCGCCGAGCTTGCCGAACTGGGAGAGGCGGGCAACGATCATTTCAATATTCACATTCGGCGCATGGTGACCGAGATCGACGAGGCAGAAAGCCTTGTCGCCCAGCTCCTTCGCGATGAGGTAATTGGTGCCCCAATCCTGCACGACCGTCGAATAGAAGGCCGGCTCATACATCTTGTGTTCGGTGAAGATGCGCCAGTCGTCGGGCAGGGCGGCGTAGATCGACTTCATCGAATCAAGATAATGCTCGAACTGCGATGTGAAATTGACCTGACCGGGGAAGTTCGAGCCGTCTCCGATCCAGACCGTGAGCGCCTTGGAGCCGATAGTCTTGCCGATCTCGATACATTCAAGATTATGCTCGATGGCCTGGTCGCGCGTCGCCTTATCGGCGGCAGAGAGCGAGCCAAACTTGTAGCTCTGCAACTGGCCCTTGGCGTCGGCAAAGGTGTTGGAGTTCATGGCGTCAAAGCCGAGATTGAAGCGGCTGGCGGCCTGCTTCAAACGGTTCGGATCGGCCTTGTCCCACGGAATGTGCAGGGAAACGGTCCGCGTCGCCTGCGTCAGCTGGGCGATGACGGCGCAGTCCTCGATCTTGTCGAAAATGTCGCGCGGCTCGCCCTTGCCGGGGAAGCGGGCAAAGCGCGTGCCGCCCGTGCCGACGCCCCAGGACGGGACAGCGACGGAGAAGGCTGCGACCTTGCCCTTGATTGTGTCCACGGCAATGCCGCGCCGGTCGAGACGTTCGCCAAGGCTGTCATAGTCTGTGCGGAGGTCGGCGGAGAGCTTGGCGTTCTCGGCTTCGACGATCGATGGGTCGATGATGTGTTCGGTCATTTGTTCTCTCCCGAAGAAACCCCTCATCAGCCCTTCGGCACCTTCTCCCTCAAGGGGAGACGGGAGGTTCGTTGCCTCCCTGTTCGCGGTGCTCGCCTCTCCTCTTGCGAGAGAGGGTGGATCGGCCGCAGGCCGAGACGGGTGAGGGGTTCTTCTATCCCTAAATTACCGCGGGAACGACTGGGCGTTGCCAGCGTCGACATTGATGATATTGCCCGTGGACTTGGCCGAAGCCTCCGAAGCGAAGAAGTAGATGGCTTCGGCAATGTCTTCCGGGAAGACCGAGCGTTTCAGCATGGAGCGCTGACGATACATTTCTTCAAGGCCGTCCTTGTCTGTCTTATATGTCGAGGCGCGCTGTTCCAGCCATTCGCCAGCCCAAATCTTGGAGCCGCGCAGCACGGCGTCGGGATTGACGACGTTGACGCGGATCTGTGCTTCTGCACCTTCGAGCGCAAGGCAACGTGCCAGATGGATTTCGGCGGCCTTGGCTGTGCAATAGGCTGCAGCGTTCGGCGACGCGGCGAGGCCGTTCTTGGACGCAACGAAGACAACATTGCCGCCGATCTTCTGCTGGCGGAAAATCTTGAAAGCTTCACGCGACACGAGGAAATAGCCCGTGGACAGGATGTCCATGTTCTTGTTCCAGAGCTCGAGTGTCGTGTCCTCGATGGGAGCCGAGGAGGCGAGGCCGGCATTGGACACGAGAATGTCGAGGCCGCCGAACTCGACCACGGCATGAGCGAAGCCGGAAATGACCTGTTCTTCTTTGGTGACGTTGATATTCACCGGGCGGACAAAATCCTTGCCGAAAACAGAGCCGAGTTCGTCATTGGCCGCGTCCAGCGCTGTCTGGTCGATGTCTGCCAGAACCACGCAGGCGCCTTCGCGCAGGAGACGCGCAGCCGTTCCCTTGCCAATGCCGCCAGCGCCGCCAGTGACCAGCGCGATCTTGCCAGCCAGCGACTTTGGCTTTGGCATGCGGGCCAGCTTGGCTTCTTCGAGCAGCCAATACTCGATGTCGAAGGCTTCCTGCTCGGGGAGGCCCTGATATTCGGAAACGGTCGACGCACCGCGCATCACATTGATGGCGTTGACATAGAACTCGCCGGAAATGCGGGCTGTGGCTTTGTCCTTGGCGAAGGTGATCATTCCGACGCCGGGGATGAGATACACAACCGCATTCGGATCGCGGATGGCGGGCGAATTGTCGTGTTTGCAGCGCTCGTAATACGCCGCGTAATCGGCGCGGTAATCGGCGATTTGGCTGTCGAGACCGGCGATAACGGCATCAACGTCTGGATTTGCAGGGTCGAAGTCGATGACCAGCGGGCGGATTTTGGTGCGTAGGAAGTGGTCGGGGCAGGAGGTGCCCAAAGCGGCCAGCGGGCGCAGATTGTTGGAATTGACGAATTCGAGCACGGCTGCAGAGTCATCGAAATGGCCGAGCTTGTGGCTGTCTCCGGAGATAAAGCCGCGGATTTTGGGCATCAGGCGGGCCGCAACGGCGCGACGGGCATCGGCATCAAGCGACTGCGTGGCTGCGCCACCGAAGATGGTCTTGCCTTCAGTCTCTTTTTCAAACCACTCGATGGCCTGATTGATGATGGCAATCGTGGTCTCGTAGCACTCCTTGGGTGTGTCGCCCCAAGTGAAGAGGCCATGGGATTCGAGAACAACGCCCTTGGCGCTGGGGTTCTCCAGGCAAAACTTCTCCAACCACAGGCCCAGCTCGAAGCCCGGCTTCTTCCAAGGCAACCAGCCGATGGCGTCGCCGAAAATCTGCTGTGTCAGCTCTTTTGAGTTCTTCGAGGCCGCGACGGCGATGATCGCGTCCGGATGCATATGATCAACATAGGGCCGGTTCACATAGGCGTGGAGCGGGGTGTCGATGGAGGAGGCGCGTGGGTTGAGATTAAAGGTGGCGTGGGGGAGGTAGCCGACCATCTCGTCTTCAAACTCGACGCCGCGATAGAGACCCTTGAGGGCGCGCAGCTTGTCCATATAGAGCGTGGCGAAGCCGTCGAGCTTGATCGAGGCGCTGTCCCCGCCTGAACCCTTCACCCAGAGAACCTCTACATCTTCGCCGGTCAGCGGGTCTTTCTGCATGATCTTAGAAGAGGTGTTGCCGCCGCCATAGTTGGTGACGCGCTTGTCCGACCCGAGCAGGTTGGAGCGATAGACGAGGCGCTCGGGCTCGCTCATCGATGCGGCCTTGGCATCATCCCACAGATTTGCAAGGCGCTTGGGCGCGGTGGACATGGACTTCCTCCCAATAGAACAGGCAGACAGATATTTGGCCGGACATGGCCATATCTCACTAGCTGGTGTCAATCAGAAACAATCATGTTTCGTCATGTGTGATCGATAGTGACGGAAATGTGCGGAATGATGATTGACTCTGCGTGAGATTGATGGGAACGAATGCAATCAGGGAGTATCAGCCTTGCACGAAACAGAACGCCATCGCGTTATTTTATCCGCCACCCAAAGTCGCCCTGTGGTGACCGTGGCGGAGCTATGCGAGGTGACAAGCTCTTCTGAAGCCACCATTCGTCGCGATATTGCGGCGCTCCATGTCCAGGGCAAGCTGCGCCGGGTGCGGGGTGGCGCCGAGGCGATCAATCCGCCCGAACAGGGCGGCCTGATGGGGCGACCATTTTCCGTCAACGAAACGATCAATATTGCTCAAAAGCGGGCAATTGCGCGCGCTGCGGCAGAAATGTGCCGTGATGGCGAGCCGATCATCATCAATGGTGGCACCACGACTTATCAGATGGTCCATCATCTGATGGGCAAGCGGCTGAGCGTTTTCACCAACAGCTTCGCCATTGCCGAATTTCTAATTCACAATTCGCGCAATTCGGTCGTTATTCCCGGCGGCACGATTTACCGCGAGCAGAACGTCATCCTGTCGCCATTCGGTGGCGTGGTGGCGAGCCATTTTTACGCCAAGCGCATGTTCATCGGCTGTCAGGGCATCGGTGCCCACGGCCTGATGGAAGCCGACCCCATGGTCGTGCAATCGGAGCTGGCGCTGATCGGGCAGGCCGACGAATTGGTCGTGCTGGCCGATAGTTCAAAATTTTCGGGACGCTCGAGCCTCATCCTGTGTGGGCTCGACCGAATTGCCGCTGTCATCACCGATAGCGGCATCCGCGACGAAGACCGCCAGATGCTGGAAACAGCGGGCGTGCGGCTCATCGTGGCGGATGCGAGCGCTCAGGATCAACAAGCGACAGTGGCCTGAGTTCTAGAAAGACGAAACCAGATCATTCCCGGGAGGAAATCTATGAAACTCTGGACATTGCTTGCCGCCACGGCCACCGCCGCCGTGCTGATGGCCGCTCCTGCTGCTGCACAGACCCGCATCGCGCTGGTCGTGAAGTCCCTCGGCAACGGCTTTTTCGACGCCGCTGCAAAAGGCGCACAGGAAGCTGCTGCTGAGCTTGGTGACGTCGAAGTCATCTATACCGGTCCGACTGCCGCGACCGCCGAAGCCCAGATCGAGGTGGTCAACTCGCTGATCGCCCAGCAGGTCGACGCCATCGCCATCTCTGCCAATGATCCCGACGCTCTGGTGCCTGCTTTGCAGCGCGCACAGGAACGCGGCATCAAGGTTATTTCGTGGGATTCCGGCGTTGCGCCTGAAGGCCGCTCGATCCACCTCAACCCTTCGGAAACCGCGCTGATCGGCGAAACCATCATTAAGCTGGCTGCTGACTATCTGCCCGAAGGTGGCGATGTGGCGATCCTGTCGGCTGCCTCGACCGCAACCAACCAGAACGCCTGGATCGAAGCTGCCAAGGCCGCTATCCCCGAGAAGTTCCCGAACATCAACCTCGTGGCCACCGTCTATGGCGATGATGACTCTGTGAAGTCGACTGAAGAAGCCCGCGGCCTGATCGCTGCTTACCCTGACCTCAAGGCCATTATCGCACCGACCACTGTCGGCGTCGTGGCTGCGGCACAGGTGGTGACCGACCAGAACCTGATTGGCCAGATCAACGTCACCGGTCTCGCCCTGCCGTCAGAGTTCAAGCAGTTCATCGACAATGGTGCTTCGCAGGCCGTGGCTCTGTGGAACCCGATCGATCTGGGTTATTCCGCGATCTATCTCGCCAACGCTCTGGTCGAAGGCCAGGAAGCCGCTCCGGGTGCAACCTTCTCCATCGGCAAGGTTGGCGAAGTGACGCTGGACGACACCAACTCCGCCGCGATGGCCGCGCCGTTCCAGTTCGACAAGACCAATATCGAAGAATTCTCTAAGATCTACTGAGGCGCTTTAGGAGCGGGACTAAGCTCCCGCTCCCTCCACGACGTCGCCACCCGGCCTGACCGGGTGGTCCATTTTGAGTGGCGACATCGCATGGATTGCCCGGTCAAGCCGGGCAATGACGGTGTGGATGGGCCGCTTTCAAAGAGCCCACATTCATGACCGACCCCATCCTTACCCTTTCGGGCATATCGAAAAGCTTTCCCGGCGTGCGGGCGCTCAATGATGTGTCGCTGGAGCTTTATCCCGGTGAAGTGACTGCGCTGATCGGCGAGAACGGCGCGGGAAAATCGACGCTGGTGAAAACTATGACCGGGATCTATCAGCCCGATGGGGGCGAAATCCGCGTCAATGGGCGGGCCGTGACGCTGCCGACGGCTATTTCGGCATCCGACGCTGGCATTACTGCCATTCATCAGGAAACGGTGTTGTTCGATGAATTGAGCGTGGCCGAGAACATCTATCTCGGGCACGCGCCGAAGACCCGCTTTGGCATGATCGACTGGGGCAAGATGCGCCGCGAGGCACAACTGACGCTCGATTCCATGGCTGCGGGCATTGATGCCGCCATGCCGCTCAAAGAACTGGGCATAGCCAAAAAACACCTCGTTGCAGTTGCGCGGGCGCTTTCGGTCGATGCGCAGGTGGTGATCATGGATGAGCCGACGGCTGCGCTCAGCCAGAAGGAGATTGAAGAGCTGTACGTGCTGGTCGATCTGCTCAAGCAGGACGGCAAGGCGATCCTCTTCATCTCGCATAAATTCGACGAGATTTATCGCATTGCCGACCGCTACACCGTGTTCCGTGATGGCGAAATGGTGGGCAAGGGCTTCATCAAGGACACGCCGCAGAACGAAATCGTTAAGTTGATGGTGGGCCGCGCGGTGGATCAGATATTCCCGGCGCGCGAGGCCAGCATTGGCGAGGCGGTTTTGGACGTGTCCGGGCTGAGCCATCCGACTGAAATCGACAATGTCTCATTCAATGTTCGCAAGGGCGAGATTCTAGGCTTTTACGGTCTGGTTGGGGCAGGGCGCTCGGAGGTGATGCAGGCCGTGTTCGGCATGACGCGCCCTTCGGGCGGAACCATGGTGCTGGATGGCAAGGCGATCGCGCCGCGCTCTCCGGCAGACGCAGTTGAGGCGGGCATCGTCTATGTGCCCGAGGAGCGCGGCAAGCAGGGTGTCATTACTGGCGAGCCGATTTTCAAAAATGTCTCGCTGCCCAGCCTCGGCAAAACCAGCCGTTCCGGCTTTTTGCGCATGGCCGAGGAATTCAAGCTGGCGCGCACCTATACCGAGCGACTCGACCTGCGCGCCTCATCGCTGAGCCAGAATGTGTCGACGCTCTCTGGCGGCAATCAGCAGAAGGTGGTGATCGCCAAATGGCTGGCCACCTTACCCAAAGTCATCATTCTCGATGAACCGACCAAGGGCATAGATATTGGCTCCAAGGCCGCCGTGCACGAATTCATGGGCGAACTGGTGGCGCAGGGGCTTTCGGTGATCATGGTTTCGTCCGAACTGCCGGAAGTGCTCGGCATGAGCGACCGGATCGTGGTCATGCGCGAGGGGCTCGTCGTGGACATTCTGGAAAATAAGGACCTGCAGCCTGAGACGCTGGTGCGTCTGGCCGCAGGGATCGTCGAGGTTGAGGCGGCATGAACCGGCTGTTTAAAAATCGTGAAATCTGGCTGGCTTTGGCCATTGTAGCGGTCGTCATCGCCGTGACGCTGCGCTTCCCGCGCTTTTCCCAGCCGGGCAATCTGCTGACCATTCTCAATGACACGTCCATTCTGATGATGCTGGCGCTCGGGCAGATGGTGGTTATCCTCACCCGATCCATTGATCTGTCGATGGCGTCCAATCTGGCGCTGACCGGCATGGTCGTCGCCATGGTCAATGCCGCTTTTCCGTTCATTCCTATACCGCTGCTGATTGCCGGCTGCGTTGTCGTCGGCGCGGCTCTTGGTGCCTTTAATGGCATTCTGGTCTGGAAACTCGACATTCCGCCCATTGTCGTGACCCTTGGCACCCTGACAATTTTCCGCGGACTGGTCTTCGTCATTTCCGGAGGCGCCTGGGTCAATGCGGCTCAGATGAGTCCTGATTTTATCGCTCTGCAACGGGGCAGCTTGCTTGGCCTGCCGGTCCTGAGCTGGTTTGCCGTTGTGGTCGCGATCCTGTTTTTCGTGCTGATGACGCGCACGCCGCTGGGGCGCAGTTTTTACGCAATCGGCGTCAATCCCACCGCATCGGTCTATACTGGCATCAATGTGGGGCGGACCAAATTTTTAGCCTTCGTCATTTCCGGGGCAGTGTCTGGACTATGCGGTTATCTCTGGATTTCCCGCTATGTCATCGCGTCGGTGGAAGTCGCCAGCGGCTATGAGCTGACCATTATCGCAGCCTGCGTCATCGGTGGCGTGTCGATTGCCGGTGGCATCGGCACCGTGGCGGGGGCGCTGCTGGGTGCGCTGTTCCTCGGCGTCGTCAACAATGCCCTGCCGGTGATCGGCGTTTCGCCATTCTGGCAGATGGCCATTTCCGGCGCGGCCATTCTGATCGCTGTTGTGCTCAACGCACGCGGCGAAACACGCAAGGGCCGTATTATTCTCAAGAAAGCCGAGGTGGCCGCATGACCGACACATCCTTTGGTCGTCGCCTGCCGGATCGGCTCGACAATCCGCTAAAGTCGGCAGCCCTGAGTTGGGAAAGCCTGTTGGTGCTGGTGGCGCTGGGCATTTTCATCGCCAACAGCTTCGCCTCACCCTATTTCCTGAACGCCTGGAGCCTTAGCGACCTGACGTTCAACTTCACCGAAAAGGCACTGATCGCGCTGGCCATGGCGCTGGTGATCATTACTGGCGAAATCGACCTCTCGGTCGCCTCCATCATTGCTCTGGCCTCGACCCTGATGGGGCTGGCGCTGCAATATGGGGCGGATACGCCGACTTTGGTGGCGGTGGGTGTCGGCGTCGGCATTTTGTGCGGAGCCTTCAATGGCTTCCTCGTCACTGGGCTGAAACTGCCGTCCATTGTGGTGACGATCGGCACGATGAGCCTGTTCCGGGGCATTGCCTACATCATCCTCGGCGACCAGAGCTTTAAGGGATACCCCAAGGACTTTTCCTGGTTTGGGCAGGGCTATGTCTGGTGGGTGATTTCGTTCGAGCTGGTGCTGTTCCTCGTCGCTGCGGTCATCTTCTACGTGCTGCTGCATCACACCAATTTCGGTCGCCGCGTCTTTGCCATCGGCAATAATGCGACGGCGGCGCAATTTTCCGGCGTGCGGGTCGACCGCATCAAGTTTGTGCTGTTCTGCCTCACTGGCCTGATGAGCGGTATCGCGGCCGTGCTGTTGACCGCGCGGCTGGGCTCGACCCGCCCCTCTATTGCGCAGGGTTTCGAGCTCGACGTCATCACAATGGTGGTTCTGGGTGGTGTCTCTATTCTGGGCGGAGCAGGATCGATTATCGGTGTCGTTCTGGCAGCGCTGATCATCGGCCTCGTGACCTTCGGTCTGGGCCTGCTCAATGTGCCGGGCATCGTCATGTCGATCTTCACGGGCACGCTTCTGATTGTGGTGATCGCGCTGCCAATCATGTGGCGGATGTGGAAGGAGAAGCGGGCATGATCATGCAGGACGGCTACGAAAAGCACGCCTTCAAGATGCAACTCAATCCCGGCATGGCGGCTGAATACAAAAAGCGCCATGACGAAATTTTCCCCGAACTGGTCGATCTGCTGCATGAGGCCGGGGTGAAGGATTATTCCATTCACCTCGACGAAGAGACCAACATTCTCTTCGGTGTGCTGTGGCGGCGCGTGGATCACACCATGGCCAACCTGCCCAACACCGAAATCATGAAACGCTGGTGGGCGCATATGGCCGATGTCATGGCGACTAATGAAAAGAACGAGCCGCTATCGGTGGATTTGACGCCGATGTTCTGGATGAAGTGAATGCGCGCGACTTCGGACGCGCTGCCTTAGCGCATCGCCAACCGCGAAAATGGTCGGCGCCGAGAGCGGGAAGGCTTCGACTGCCTCCACCGCCGCGCCGATCGTTCCCCGCCATATCTGCTCATCGGCCCGACCCAGGCTCGCGGCGATGATGGCCGGGGTATCCATACTCATGCCCTGCGCAGCGAGTTCTGCGACTATGCCGGGCAGGGTGCGACGGCTCATGTAGTAGACAGAGGTTGTTGCTGGATCGGCAAGCGCGGTCCAGTTGAGGCTGGTTGGCAGTACGCCCTTGCGCGAATGCCCGGTGACGAAACGCACCGATTGGGCATGGTCGCGGTGGGTAAGCGAAACGCCGAGCCGACTGGCAAGGGCAAGCCCCGCAGAAATACCGGGTACAACAGAAACTGGAATGCCATGGCTTTCCAGCAATTCGATTTCCTCTCCGGCGCGACCAAAAATCATCGGATCGCCGGATTTGAGCCGGACCACATGCTTGCCCTGACGGGCCAGGGACAACATGAGACTATTGATCTCGTCCTGCGCGCAGCTTTCGCGCTGGGCACGTTTACCCACAAGCATGCGCTTGGCTTCGCGACGAGCCAGTTCGAGCACTTCGGCAGAGACAAGGTCGTCGAACAGGATCACATCGGCTGATTGCAGGGCGCGTATGGCCTTGATGGTGAGAAGGTCAGCTTCGCCAGGTCCCGCGCCAACCAGTGTGACACGGCCCGTTGCCGGAGCGGTCGCAAATGTGGGATTGGCGTCCTGAGCATCCGGGCCACGGTTGCCGAAAGCATTTTCAGCCAGCCGCTCCCAGAAGGCGCGGCGCTGTGGCCCCGGCGCAAGACGATCCATCACCTCATCGCGCACTTTCGCGGCAAGCTGAGCCCATAGCGTCAGCGTCTGGGGGAGCAGGGTCTCGATCCGGCGGCGCACGGCCTGCCCCAGAATTGGTGCGGCTCCGGCGGTGGAAATTCCCACAACGACCGGGGAGCGATTGACGATGGCGCCGAACTGGAACTGGCAGAATTCGGGCCGGTCGATGACGTTGTAAGGGACCGATGCGGCCTTGGCGGCGGCGATGAAGGCATGGGCTTCGGCATCGTCTTCGAGGTCGGCAATAGCGAGGGCGGCATTGGCCAGATCGCTGGGTGTCCAACGACGCCGACTTATGGTGATGGTTGCGGCAGGAAGTTTGGCCAGTTCCTCGCAAATTTTCTCCGCAAAAACGTCCACCTGCGCCCCCGCCGCTGCCAGCAACTCGATCTTCCAGGCTGCAGGTTCGCCTCCGCCGATGACGACGACGCGTTTGCCGTTGAGGTCAAAAAATACCGGAAGCACGGCGAGTGGCGCGATGCGGGCTTTATTCGGCTGCGGCGAGACATTTTGCATCGAGAATGCTCCTGATTTCGGCGCGGCACGAGCCGCAATTGG
>PJTZ01000197.1_pt1 | contig 23388 bp, 18 predicted proteins | sample 1512131 | NCBI WGS metagenome assembly PJTZ01 (sample SAMN08177679, study PRJNA422409) | Soil metagenome, whole genome shotgun sequencing project. | reverse complement strand
TAGCTCGTCAGGCTCATAACCTGAAGGTCGTAGGTTCAAATCCTACTCCCGCAACCAAACAACCCACAATCTAAAGCCTCTGTCCTCGCGGACAGGGGCTTTTTTGGTTGGCCATTTCATCTTCCACGGCGAGATTTCTTCACGCATCCGCGCATCTCAAAAAACGATCCAAATCGACACTGTTTGCTATTGCGACCTAGTCGCAATTCGCATACCGACATGCTGTGGACAAGGTTCAATCCCTTTCGCCCAAAGCGGCGCCGGCTCGCAAGCCGAAGACCCGGTGGCGTGGCTGGTGGCTCAAGCAACTTCATACCTGGCACTGGGTAAGCGCGGCGATCTCGCTCGTGGGCATGATGTTGTTCGCAATCACCGGCATTACACTCAATCATGCTGCGTCCATACCAGCTGAGCCGAAAGTGGAGAGCCGAGCCGGTGTTCTCCCGGCGGACCTGCGCGCGCAACTCGCCCAACCCGCTTCGGCGGACGCACCGCTGCCCTCTCCGGTCTCGCTCTCCGTTCGAGACGCGGTACGACTCGATGCCGCCGGGAAGCCCGGTGAATGGTCAGAGGATGAAGTTTATGTCGCGCTGCCTCGTCCCGGCGGTGATGCGTGGGTGAGTATCGACCGTCGGACCGGCGCGATCAGTGCGGAGGTGACTGACCGCGGCTGGATTTCCTACCTCAACGATCTCCACAAAGGTCGCAATTCCGGCGACGCATGGTTCTGGTTCATTGATGTTTTTGCCGTCGCCTGTGTGGTCTTCACGATCACCGGCCTTCTTCTGCTGCAGCTTCACGCGCGCCATCGCCCCATAACCTGGCCCTTGGTTGGCACCGGCTTTGTCATTCCTGCACTTATCGCTGTCTTGCTTATCCATTGAAGGATCTTCGCATGCGTCATTCGTCCCTCGCGCTTCTTGGCGGCGTCATCGCGGCACCAGCCGCAGCCGGCACGGTCACTGTCACAGTTCCGCGGCTCAATGTGGCGGAGTACCACCGCCCCTACGTCGCCGTCTGGCTCGAGCCGGCAGCGGGCGGTGCCGCGAGGACGGTGGCGGTCTGGTATGACGTGAAGAAGGGCGGCAACGAGCCCGGAACCAAGTGGCTGTCAGACCTTCGGACATGGTGGCGCAAGAGCGGCCGCAGCATGAAACTACCGGCGAATGGCGTCAGTGGCGCGACGCGTGCGCCAGGTCAGCAGGTGATCCCCATACCCGCCGATATCAAGCCAGGTCAGTATGTGTTGCACGTAGAGGCTGCGCGCGAGACCGGCGGCCGTGAGATTGTTTCCACCCCCGTCACACTTCCGGGGGCCGCTCGCGGAACCGGCAAGGGTGAACTCGGCGCTGTCATCATTTCCCGCTGAAGGATATTCCCGATGTTGCAACCCGCTATCCGTCTTCTCGTTTCCGCCGCCGTGCTGACCGTGCCAGCGGGAGCCGTTCTCGCTCATCGTCAGTGGATGCTTCCTTCGACCACCATTGTCTCCGGCACCGATAGCTGGGTGACGGTCGATCTCGCGGCATCGAACGATCTTTTCTACGCCGATCATCAGCCCGGCCGTGTCGAGAGTATCAAGGTTTGGCAGCCGGACGGCTCGGAGGGCGCGATTCAGAACGCGGCCCGGGGACGCTACCGTTCCATGTTTGATGTGAAGCTGGACAAGCCGGGCACATGGAAAATCGGCAATGAGAATAGCGGCATAGCCGGAACCTTCAAAGTGGATGGCGTGGAATGGCGCCTGGGTGGCCGGCGGGGTCCGCCCCCAGCCGCAGGCGCAGCAGGCGCACCCCCTTCGCCCACCAATCTGGGAGGCCGCACGCCGTCGCCCAGCGTTGAGACCGTGGCGGAAATTCCGGCCAATGCGACGGATGTGAAGCTCACCGAGACGATCAGCCGTAACGAAATTTTTGTTACTGTGGGTGAGCCAACCACGACTGTGCTCAAGCCTACGGGTAGGGGACTGGAGTTCGATCCGGTGGCTCATCCTGATGAGCTGGTTGCCGGTGAGCCCGCAAAGTTCCGCTTCCTCGTCGATGGCAAGCCGGCTGCAGGCGTCAAGCTGACGGTTGTGATGGGCGGCAAGCGCTACCGCAACGCCGAGGGCGCGGTCGACTACACCACCGGCGCGGATGGCGTTGCGACGATCAACTGGCCGGAGGCGGGCATGTACTGGTTTAACGCGACCGCCAGCGACGCTAAATCGACGACGCCGCGCGTGACCCAGCGCCGACTCTCTTATATCGCGACGGTTGAGGTGATGACGCCCTGACGCCAGCCTCGTCGATCCGGGTCGCCCTTCCGGCGCACATAGCGCCGGATGCGCTTGCCGGTCATGATTCTCGGGCGCCCATCGTCACGCTTGGGGGCGAAACGATGGGAACAAGCTGGTCCGCGCAGTTCGCTGCGCCTCCGGCTGTGGACGTGCCCGGTGTCGAGGCTGCGATCGTCGCTCGGCTCGACGATCTGGTCAGGCAGATGAGCCACTGGTCGGCCGACTCAGTTCTTTGCCGCTTCAACCGTGCGGAACCCGGCACATGGATTGTGCTGCCGCCCGACTTCGCACAGGTGATGGCGCGAAGCCTCGTGATCGCGGAGGCGAGCAACGGCGCGTTCGACCCGGCCATTGGTCGTCTGGCCGATATTTGGGGCTTTGGGCCGCCCGGTCCGAAGCCAACGCCTAGTGCCGACGATCTAGGGCGCGCCCGCGCGCAATCCGGGTGGAGCCGCCTCGCTTTCGATATGGAGGCGAAGCGGCTCCGGCAGCCCGGCGGCCTGGCGCTCGATCTTTCCGGCATCGCGAAAGGTTATGCCGTCGATGCGCTTTCCGCGTTGCTTATCCGCATGGGAGCACGTCATCATCTTGTGGAGATTGGCGGCGAACTGGCGGGTGCTGGCCTGCGGCCTGACGGCGAGCCCTGGTGGGTCGATCTCGAATGTCCGCCTGCCGCACAGGGATATGTCGCGCCCCTGCGGATCGCTCTGCACGGCCTCGCTGTCGCAACCAGCGGATCCTATGTTCGGGGCGACCACACGCTGGATCCTCGCTCCGGACAGCCGGTGGACAATGGCTGTATCTCGGTAAGCGTGGTCGCGAAAAATGCCATGTCCGCCGATGGTTGGGCCAGTGCTTTAACGGTGTTGGGGCATGACATTGGCATAGCGCTGGCGGATCGAATCGGCCTCGCCGGGCGCATCATTCATGTCGATAGTCACGGTCATGTGAGCGAGGCTCTGTCCAAGCCGATGAAGGCCATGCTAGAGGGGTGAGGATTTGGAAGGTGGGCGACAACGCGATTGATCTTCCGACATGGTAGCGCTACCTCACGGCGCTCCATGCGGACTCAGCCACCACCGTCAAGGAGAGGATAGACCGGTATGAGAAAAGCGACGAAGACGGCCACGCTGGTGCTGGCTGCAACGGTGTCCCTGATGGCCCTTTCTGCTTGCGGTGGTGATGGCGCGGGCGCGACCAATGAGTCGGCTGCCGCGACCAACGAAGCGCGTTCGCCAGACGGGCGCAAATATCTTTCGCAGCCCCTGGTCACTGAGATTTTCACCGCCGATCCCTCCGCGCATGTGTGGGAAGATGGCAAGATCTACGTCTATCCCAGCCACGACATCGAAGCGAACATCACCAATGATGATCTGGGCAATCAATATGCCATGCGGGACTACCGCGTGCTGCGGATGGACCGCATCGGCGGTCCGGTCACGATCGGTCCGGTCGCGCTGGATGTGAAGGATGTGCCTTGGGCGTCTCAGCAGATGTGGGCCCCTGACGCCGCCTATAAGGACGGCACATATTATCTCTATTTCCCGGCCCGCGACAAAACCAAGGACAAGAACGGCCTTGGCAAGTTCATGGTCGGCGTCGCGACATCGAAGGATCCGATGGGCCCGTTCAAGGCCGAGCCCAAGCCCATTGAGGGTGCCTTCTCGATGGACCCGGCAGTGTTCACCGATGCGGACGGCAAGAGCTACATGTATTTCGGCGGCATCTGGGGTGGCCAGCTTCAGCGCTGGAAGGACGGAAAGTTTGACCCCAACGGCAGCGATACCGACCTGATGCAGGACGACAAGCCTGCGCTGTCGGGTAAGGTGGCGCTGCTCAATCCGGACATGAAGTCCTTGGCCGAGAAGCCGCGCGACGCGGTTATCCTCGACGAAAAGGGCAAGCCCGTGCTCGGTGGCGATCATGACCGCCGCTTCTTCGAGGGCAGTTGGGTCTTCAAGCGGGGTGGCAAATACTACTACACCTACTCCACCGGCGATACGCACTTCCTGAGCTACGCGATCGGTGACAATCCCTACGGCCCGTTCACGTTCAAGGGGCATATTCTGAAGCCGGTGCAGGGCTGGACCACTCATCACTCTATCATCGAGCATGATGGCAAATGGTGGCTCTTCTATGCTGACACGCAGCTTTCAAACAAAAACCATCTGCGCAGCGTCAAGGTGACGGAGCTCAAGTTCAATCCCGACGGGACGATCCCGACCATCGATCCGTTCGTGGACTGAGCGCACATGTTCCTTGGCATTGACATTGGCACTTCGGGCGTAAAGGCGGTTGTGCTCGACGAGCACGGCGCGCTGGTCACGCAAGGCACAGCGGCGCTGACCGTTCAGCGTCCGCACCCGCTTTGGTCGGAGCAAGACCCCGAAGCATGGTGGCAGGCGACTGTGGCGGCGGTGCTGTCGATTGATCCCGCCGTCCGTCGCGCTGTGCGGGGCATTGGCCTCGCCGGCCAGATGCACGGGGCGACGCTGCTCGGGAGCGACGATAAGCCGCTTCGCCCGGCGATCCTTTGGAACGATGGCCGTTCCGCCGCCGAATGTGCCGCGCTTGAAGCGGAAACGAGCGCCTTCCGCGATGTGGGCGGCAATATCGTCATGCCGGGCTTCACTGCGCCCAAGCTTGCCTGGGTGCGCAGCCATGAGCCGCAGCTCTTCGAGGCGATTCGCACGGTTCTGCTGCCCAAGGACTATGTTCGCCTGCGCATGACTGGTGACAAGGCCAGCGACATGTCCGACGCGGCAGGGACGCTATGGCTGGATGTTGCCAAGCGAGACTGGAGCGACGCGCTGCTCGCCGCGACCGGGCTCTCGCGTGAGCATATGCCGCGTCTCGTCGAAGGCACTGATGTCACTGGCACGCTGTTGCCGGATGTCGCTTCGCTTTTCGGTATGGGTGAAGTGCCTGTGGCCGGCGGCGCCAGCGACAATGCAGGCGGTGCGGCTGGCGTGGGCGTCGTAAGGGATGGGCAGGGGCTTCTCTCGCTGGGAACGTCCGGCGTCATCTTCGTTGCGACGCAGGACTTCCGGCCTAACCCGGCCCGTGCGGTTCATGCTTTCTGTCATTGCCTGCCCGATCTGTGGCACCAGATGTCCGTGCATCTTTCGGCTGCATCCTGCATCGACTGGGTGGCACGGCTTACGGGCGCGGCCGGTGCGGCAGATCTGTTCGCGCGGGCGGAGGCTGCAGGGCCTGCAAGTGGGCCAGAGCTGTTCCTCCCCTATCTTTCCGGTGAGCGCACGCCCCATAATGATGCGGAAGTGCGTGGCGCTTTCCTTCGTCTCGACAATGACACGACGCCACAGCGCCTCGCCCAGGCCGTGTTGGAGGGTGTCGCCTTCGCGCTCGCCGATGGCCTCGATGCTCTGCGCGACGCAGGAACCTCGCTCGATCATCTCGCGGTGATTGGTGGCGGTGCGCGGTCTCGCTATTGGGGCGAGACGATCGCTGCCGCGCTCGACGTGGAACTCGTCTATCTCAAGGGCGGCGAAGTTGGTCCGGCGCTTGGCGCCGCGCGGCTCGCGCAGCTTGCCGTCGATGGTGGCGTCGCATCCGACATCTGCGCTTCGCCGCCAGTTTCACACACGGTAGAACCGGACCCCGATCTGGTCGATCGCCTTGCGCCGAAACTCGCGGCTTTCCGTGACACCTATCCTCGCATCACTCCAAGGAACCATTGAATCATGGCTACCGATTTCTTCGCTGATATTCCCCAGGTCCGTTACGAAGGCCCCGACAGCACGAACGAGCTCGCCTATCGTTTTTACGACAAGGACAAGGTGGTGCTCGGCAAACGGATGGAAGATCATCTCCGGTTCGCGATCTGCTTCTGGCACACCTTCTGCTGGCCGGGCAGCGATGTGTTTGGCGGCGGCACCTTTGGCCGTGCGTGGCATGCCGGCGCGAATGACAGCGCTGCCGCACGCCAGAAGCGCGAGGTCGCGTTCGATTTCTTCACCAAGATGGACGTGCCTTACTACTGCTTCCACGACGTGGACGTGATGGCCGAAGCGCACAACGTCGCGGAACATCGCAAGTATCTTGCTGAGGCGGTCGATCATCTCGAGGCGCTGCAGGCCTCGTCGGGCCGCAAGCTGCTCTGGGGCACTGCCAATCTGTTCAGCCACCCCCGCTTCGCCGCGGGCGGCGCGACCAATCCTGACCCTGAGGTTTACGCCTTCGCCGCGCTTCAGGTGCGCGATGCGCTGGAAGCGACGCTGCGTCTGGGCGGCGAAAACTATGTGCTCTGGGGTGGTCTCGAGGGCTATGAGACGCTGCTCAACACCGATCTCAAGCGCGAGCTGGACAATTTCGGCCGGTTTCTGAGCCTCGTGGTGGAGCACAAGCACAAGATCGGTTTCAAAGGCACGATCCTCATCGAGCCCAAGCCGCACGAGCCGACCAAGCATCAGTACGACTTCGACACCGCGACGGTTTACGGCTTCCTCAAGCGCTACGGCCTTGAGAATGAAGTGTGCGTCAACATCGAGGCGAACCATGCGACGCTCGCGGGCCATACCTTTGAGCATGAACTTGCGACGGCTAACGCGCTCGGCATCTTCGGCTCGATCGATGCCAACCGCGGCGACCACCAGAATGGCTGGGATACCGACCAGTTCCCCAACAGCGTGGAAGAGCTGACGCTCGCTATGATCGAGGTTATCCGCGCTGGCGGCTTCACCACGGGCGGGTTCAACTTCGATTCCAAGGTTCGCCGTCAGTCGAACGATGCAGTGGATCTGTTCTACGGCCATATCGGCGGTATCGACACCGTGGCGAAGGGTCTGCTCAACGCGGCGGCGATCATCGAGGATGGCCGTGTCGATGCGATCAAGGCCGAGCGTTATGCCGGTTGGGACGGCGCGTTCGGCAAGCAGGTGCAGGGCCTCGATTTGGCCGGCATCGCCGATCTCGCGGTCGAAAAGGCCGTCGACCCCAAGCACAAGTCGGGTCGGCAGGAGCGGATAGAGAATCTCATCAATCGCTTCATCTAACGAGTTGCTGCCGGTTGCGGCGGCTTAGCGAACGGGGCGGCGCGGGGTGGACAACATCTCTGTCGCCCCGTTTGTCTGTCGGATCGGTCGGTTCTTCGCGATCTGACTGTTCTGCTTGCGGAAAAGTCTGACACTGACATCATTATGTCGTGTGCTTCGCTCAAGAGAATCCGTGAGAATCTGAGGCAGGCACCAAGCGATCGTGGTGGCTCGCGGATTTGTGCAATTGCATGGTTTGCGCCATGAACCTTATCGTGCTGCGTGAGAGGGAAGAATCTTCGATAATCCGAACGACTTGAAGATTTCGTCTTGCGTCCCATTTTGTCTGAGTTAAAAAGAAGAGGTTAGATTATGATCGATGGTGCAATGCTGATCGGCGCTCAAGCGCGCCAGGCTCCAGAGCGTTTCACTTCGGTCGACCCGTCTTCCGGCAATGGGTTGTCTCCTGACTTCTCATCGGCCGGTCCCGCGGCGGTCGGCGCAGCCTGCACACTCGCCGCCGCCGCGGCTCCTGTTTATGCCGCGACGGACCCTGAGGCCCGGGCTGCCTTCCTTGAAGGTATTGCTCAGGCGATCCTGGATATCGGCGATGACCTCATTACGCGTGCTATGACCGAGACTGGTCTGCCACGCGCGCGCCTGGAAGGCGAGCGTGGCCGCACCGTGGGTCAGCTTCGCCTCTTCGCGAGCGTTGTGCGTCAGGGTGATTGGCTGGATGCCACGATCGATCCCGCGCTGCCGGATCGTCAGCCTCTTCCCCGTCCGGACCTGCGCCGCATCAACCTGCCCGTCGGCCCTGTCGCAGTGTTCGGCGCGTCCAACTTCCCGCTCGCATTCTCTGTCGCTGGTGGCGACACGGCCTCGGCGCTGGCAGCGGGTTGCCCGGTCGTTGTGAAGGGTCACCCCGCTCATCCTGGTACGGGCGAACTCGTGGCGCGTGCTATCGTTAAGGCCGTCGCGGAAGCGGGCTTGCCGGAAGGCGTATTTTCCTACCTGCCCGGCGCAACCAATGCACTGGGTGAGGCGCTTGTCGCCGATCCGCACATCAAGGCGGTGGGCTTTACCGGTTCGCGCGGGGGCGGCATTGCTCTTTCCCGTATCGCGGCGTCCCGCCCGGAACCCATCCCCGTCTATGCGGAGATGTCGAGCATCAATCCGGTGATCCTCATGCCTGCTGCCTTGGCGGCACGGGGCAAGGATATTGCCGTGGCCTATGTGCAGTCTCTCACCATGGGGGCGGGCCAGTTCTGTACGAACCCCGGCCTCGTGCTCGCGATCGATTCGCCGGAACTCGATGCTTTCGTGGCGGCAGCCGGCGAGGCGCTGACCGGCTCCCCCGCGCTGACCATGCTGACCCCCGGTATCCACGCCAGCTTCGAAAAGGGCGTCGGGGCGCTGGCGGGCCATGCCGATGTGCGCACCGTTGCGCGTGGGCAGGATGCGAGTGCGGTCAATCAGGCGGTTGGAGCGATCTTCGAGACAACGGCCGAGAAGTTTCTGGCCGATCCCGCTCTCGGACATGAGGTGTTCGGATCGTCTTCCGTCGTCGTGCGCTGTCGCGATCTCGCCCAACTGGTGCAGGTTATTGCGGGCATGGAAGGCCAGCTCACCGCGACGCTCCAGCTTGACCCGGCGGACGAGGCGGCCGCCAAGCCGCTGGTGGCGGCACTGGTTGATCGTGTCGGCCGCATCCTCGCAAATGGCTGGCCGACTGGCGTGGAAGTCTCTCCGGCGATGGTTCATGGTGGCCCATTCCCGGCGACCAGCGACACCCGGACGACCTCCGTCGGCACGCTCGCGATTGCGCGCTTCCTGCGTCCCGTTTGTTTCCAGAACCTGCCTGCGAGCTTGCTGCCTGATGCTGTTGCAGACTCCAATCCGTGGGGAATTGCGCGCCGTCTCGACGGCAAACGCGAGGCATCGCCGAGATAGATTGCTTGCGCTCACCGCCTCGAAGCTGGCACTAGTGCCAGCTTCGAGGGAGGGGAGAGAAATTTGGCCGAGCGAGTGGTGACGTCCCGACGAATTCATGGCACCGTGGCTCGCGCAATCGGTATCGAGATTGTAAGCGGAGTACGCCAGCCCGGCGATGTCCTGGGAGGCGAGATAGAAGCGAGTGAAGCCATCGGCATTTCTCGCACGGCCTACCGGGAAGCGATCCGCATATTAGCCGCCAAGGGTCTCGTCGAGAGTCGCCCCAAGGCCGGCACCCGCGTTACGTCACGTTCCCGCTGGAATCTGCTTGATCCTGATGTCTTGGCCTGGGCGTTCGACGGCGAACCTCCTTTCAATTTTGTCCGCGACCTCTTTGAGCTCCGCAGTGTCATCGAGCCTGCGGCCTGCGCTTTCGCCGCGCTTCGGCGTGATGAGATGGATTTAAGCGAGATGCGTGCCGCGCTGGAGGCGATGGGGGGTCACGGCCTTGCGTCGCCGGAGGGGCGCGCTGCGGATCAACGCTTTCACCGCGCCATTTTAGCCGCGGCACGCAACGAGCCGCTTGGCGTTCTGGCGAGCTCTGTGGGCGCCGCTGTCAGCTGGACGACCGTATTCAAGCAACGGCGCTGGGCTTTGCCTCGCGATCCACTGCCCGATCACATTGCCGTGTTCGAAGCGATCGAAGCGGGTGACGCCGATGCGGCTGGTAAGGCCATGCGCGAGCTGCTGCGCCTGGCGCTGGCGGACATGGATCTGCCCCGCAAAGGCTAAGCGCCCCAACGTTAGCGAAAGCGTTCGAGCGGTATTGCCTTTGCCATCGCCTCATACCCCACTCTGCCGGGGTGCAGCCCGTCGCCACTGTCGAACTCCGCTTTCATGACTTCTGGTCGAGCCGGGTCTCGCAGCGCCTTGTCGAAGTCGATGACGCTGTCGAAGTGACCAGCCGTCCTGATCCAGGCATTGATCGCCTGACGCGCGCGTTCGCTTTCGGCGGTCGGGTGATAATAGCTGTTGCTCATGAATGGCAGGATTGTGCCACCATGTACTTTCAATCCCTTCGCGTGGGCGCGGTCGATGATTTGCCGGTAAGCACTGGTGATGTCGGTGACGAGCGCCGAGAATTGTTCTGCCGTCGCCGGTTTATCGCGGCCAAGCACGCCCAGATCGTTGATACCCTCAAGTAGGATCACATGGCGGATCCCGGACTGGGAAAGAACGTCGGCGTCCAGCCGCGCGAGAGTGTTTGGACCCAAGCCATCCAGCAGAACGCGATTGCCCCCAATGCCCTGATTGATAACGGCGACCTTGCCGCCTAGCCTTCGGGCGAAAAAGTCCGTCCAACGCGTGTTCTCGTTCGCCTTTACGCCGTACCCATCGGTGATGGAATCGCCCAGCGTCACGATGCCACCGGGCTGTGCGCATCGCTGCACCTCCACAGCCGAAAGGAAAAACCAGTGGTCTGTGCGCTCCCCTCCGGCCATGTCGATGGCGGCCGGGTTTCCGCCCTTTAGCGTGTAGGATGTCGCGCGTGATCCGGGATGCGAAGTTTGCATTTGTGGTGCCTGTGAGATCCGCAGCGTGATTGCGAGATCGGCGAAGGCTGCCCCATCCAGACTTACAGGATCGCTCAACCATTCCGCGCCGGGAGGAATGGCGACGGCTTCGGTGCCGGAGAAACGCAGTGGACGGAGCGAATCGGGCAGAATTCGCGCGGTGGCATTATCGGCGGACCGAGCAATTGTTGCGTGGCTGATGCGGAGTGGAGTCTGACCGAAACGGTTGGACAAGCGAACACGGAAATTGTTCCCACCGATCGAGAGGCGAATGACCTGCCGGAGCGTGGCATCGCTCATGCTGTTGGCCGGCAGCGCGTTCTGCTGGTCCGGGATCATCTGGGAGGAGCCCCAGCTTGCCTGAAAGGCACATTCCCGCGCACCTGCGGGCGCGGATGCCACAAGTCCAGCCAGAACCACCAACTTCGTCAGCGCATGCATATCTATCCCCTCGGCTGGTGGTTTCTATCAGTCTGAGCGCAGCACGGTGCGCGAACAGTTGTTTGCCCTGCGCCACCGCAAGGGTTCGATCATGCCGAGGTGCCGACCCGAAGGATCGCTGCTTTTGCGCCCTCTTGTTCCAATATCTCAAGATACTCGGCGATCTTCGCTTGCGCATTCTCGTCAAGCTCCACGCCCAGGGCCGAAAGCAATGCCGCCGGCCCGCCTTTGCTCGCTTCAGCCAGGCTGTCGGCTATCGGGTCATCGACAAGAAATGCTTCTCCCGTGTCCGTCCGTCCCCCTTGCCAGCGCATCCACGCTGCGACCCCTAGAGCGAGGGCATCGACCTCTTTGCCCTTCACCCTCCGGTCGCGGACAGTCGCAAGGAGCCGTTGTGGCAGCTTCTGGGATCCATCCATGGCGATTTGTCTGGTGCGGTGCTGAAGCGCCGGGTTGGAAAAACGGGCCATCAGTTCGGCGCGATAAGCGGGGATATCCAGACCCGGTGGCGGCACAAGCGTAGTCTCCGCTTCGTCCCACAGCGCCTCGACGAAGCGTTTTACTGTATCGCGCGCGACGAACTCATGAACGAACTGGTCGCCAGCAAGCCCACCCAGATAAGCAATGGCGGAATGCGCTCCATTCAGCAGCCTGAGCTTCGCCATCTCCCAGGGCGCGATCTCGCTCGCGAGTTGCACGCCAAGACTTTCGAAGTCGGGCCGCTCGCCGCTGAACCTGTCCTCGATCACCCATTGCAAAAAGGGTTCGGCCTTCACCATCGCTTGATCTTCCAGCCCCACCCGGTCGGCAAGCGCATCGATATCCCCCGGTGTCGTCGCCGGCACGATGCGATCGATCATCGTTGCGGGGAAGGCGATGGTCTGGTCGATCCAACTGGCCAAATCGGCATCATGCGCGAGCGCCATGGCGAGCACCGCCTCGCGCAGCAGGTGGCTATTGTCGGGGAGGTTGTCGCATGAAATGACGGTTATCGGCGACAGCCCTTCCGTTCGCCGTTTCGCAAGGCCTGCAACGATAAAGCCCGCCGCGGTGCGTGGCGCCTCGAGCGAGGAGAGATCGTGGGTTACGTCGGGATCGTCACGCAACAGGCCACCAGCTGCCCGGTCCAGCTTATATCCTTTTTCTGTAATGGTGAGCGTGACGATGTGCGTCTCCGGCGCAGCGATTGCGGCGATCACCGCTTGCGGATTCTCGGGCGCCACCAGCACGTCGCGCACTGCGCCGACGATCCGCGCGGCTTCGGCCGTACCGTCCCGTACCACTACCGTGTAGAGGCCATCCTGCGGAACCAGCTGGTGCCGGACGCCGGCGGAACGCAGTGAGACACCCGTGATGCCCCACCGCATATCGCCGCTTGCCAGCGCGTCGTCGAACACCACGGCCTGATGAGCACGGTGGAAAGCGCCGACACCAAGATGCACGACGCCCTGCCGCATCGCTGACCGATCATAGGACGGACGAGCAACGTCCGGCGGTAGCTGATCCAGAGTGCGGGCGGACAGTCTCATAGTTTATACGCTTTCTTGACGAGATCGTAAGCGAGGGCGTGTGCGACTTCTTGTGCCTCGTCCTCCGGTAGCCGGTGCTCTGCAACCAGTTGCGCCAGCCATGCGCAATCCATGCGGCGCGCGACATCATGCCGGGCGGGAATGGAAAGGAACGCCCGCGTGTCGTCGTTGAACCCTACGGTGTTGTAGAAGCCTGCCGTTTCGGTCGCGCGCTCGCGGAATCGCCTCATGCCTTCGGGGCTGTCGTGGAACCACCAGGGCGGCCCCAATCGCAGCACGGGATAGTGGCCGGCGAGCGGAGCGAGTTCGCGACTGTAGGTGTCCTCATCGAGTGTGAAGAGGATGAGGGTGAGCCGGCGGTCGTTGCCATAGCGGTCGAGCAAGGGCTTGAGCGCATTGACGAATTCGCCCGAGGCCGGAATGTCGGCACCCTTGTCTCGGCCGAAGCGTCGGAGAACGTGCGGATTGTGGCTGCGGTGAACGGCGGGATGAAGCTGCATGACCAGCCCATCCTCGATACTCATGCCCGCCATTTCCGTGAGGAGTTGCGCGCGGAAAAGCTCCGCATCGGCGGCGCTGGAATTGCCGGCGATCACCCGCTCATAAAGCGCTGCCGCATCATCGGGCGAAAGATCGGCAGTGCGCGCGGATGGATGGCCGTGGTCGGTGGACGTGGCGCCGGCCTTTGCGAAGCGGGCGCGATGGAAGCGGTGAGCGGCGAGATAGCCATCCCAGCTCAGCGCATCCGTTCCCGCGCTCGCGCAAAACTCGCGCACATTGTCGATAAAGCGATCCGCTTCCGGATCGACCACCGGGTCCGGGCGGTAAGCTGTGATGACGCGCCCCCTCCAGCCGCTCTCGCGAATTGCCCTGTGGTGTTCGAGCGTATCGAGCGGGCTCTCGGTGGTTGCGATCACCTCGATATTGAACCGCTCGAACAGGGCGTGGGGTCGGAACGCGTCCGTGCGGAGCGCGGCGTCGATGCGGTCATAATACAGATCCGCGGTGTTGGCTTCCAGCAGCACCTCAAGGCCGAACACATTGGAAAACACCCAATCCAGCCACATCCGTGAAGGCGTGCCGCGGAAGAGATGATAATTCTCCGCGAACCCCCTCCATATAGCGCGCGGGTCGCTTTCCGTAACGCTGCCGTCGCTCGTAGGGATGCCGAGCGCCTCAAGCGGAATACCCTGACTATAGAGCATCCGGAACACATAATGATCAGGCACGATCAGCAGGCTCGCGGGATCGGTGAATGGCGCGTTGGTTGCAAACCATGCCGGATCGGTGTGGCCGTGGGGGCTGACGATCGGCAGATCCTTCACTTCCGCGTACAGGCGTCGTGTGATCTCTCGCGTTCCCGGATCGGCTGGAAACAGGCGGTCAGGATGCAGAATCAGCGGTTTCATATAGCCTCGGGAATGCGCACCGCGTCATAACGCGGCACGATCAGATGGACGACGAGAAGCGCGACCAGATAAGCGCAGGCCGCGACAATGAAGATCGGCTGGAAGCTCCCCACCGTCTCAAGGATCATGCCGGCGTACTTAGCCATTAACATGCCGCCAATTGCACCAGAGAGTCCGCCTAGTCCAATGACGGACCCCGCCATCCACCGTGGGAAAAGATCGCCGGGCAGCGCGTAGACATTCGCCGAAAACCCCTGGTGGCCCGCGCAGGCGAGGCCGATCAGCAGCACTGCAATCCACATGGACGGCGCGTGGGCCGCGAAGGCAATCGGCACGGCACACAAGGCCGCGCAGAACATTGCCGTCTTGCGGGCGCGATTAATGCTGTGCCCTGTTCCGATGAGGCGGGAGGAGAGCCAGCCGCCGCCGACCGATCCGACATCCGCCAGCAGATACACGGCGATAAGCGGTGGCCCGAAGTCCAGCATCTTTACGCCATATTGCTTGTTGAAAAAGTCTGGCAGCCAGAAGAGGAAGGTCCACCATATCGGGTCGATCAAGAACCGCGCGAAGATATAGGCCCAGGTCTGGCGGTAGCGAAACAGCGTTGCCCATTTGATGGGGCGCTGCGGTTCGGCCGGCTCAGCCTCAATCCAGGCCAGTTCCTCGGCGGTGAGGCTTTTCTTGTCTCGGGGCCGCCGATAGAAGCCGAGCCACGCCGCGAGCCAGAAAACGGTCAGCAACCCCGTAAGGATGAAGGCCCACCGCCAGCCCATAGTCACCGCAATGATCGGAACGATCAGCGGCGTCAGGATCGCGCCGACGTTCGATCCGGCGTTGAAAATGCCGATGGCGAGCGCTCGCTCGCGCTTGGGGAACCCCTCATTCGTCGCGGCGATCGCTGCGGGAAAAGTTCCTGCCTCGCCGATTGCCAGTGGAATGCGGGCGATCAGCATTCCCGCTGTCGATGTGAAGAAGATGTGGGACACATGCCCGATGGTCCATATGCCGACGGCCAGCGCATAACCGGCCCGCGCACCGATGCGGTCAATTATTCTGCCGAAGACGACATAGGCGATCCCGTAACCTGCCTGAAACCAGATCGCGAGATTTGCGTAGCCGCTCTCCGTCCATCCGTAGCGGGCCTGGAGATCTGGCTTGAGCGTCGGCAGGACGAGCCGGTCCACATAGCTCAGGACGACCGCTGCAAAGAGCAGCCCGCAGACGATCCAGCGGACCTTGCCTGACGGTTTTGGAACAAATGCCTCGCCAGTCATCCGCCTCTCCTCGTTATGACCATGGCTGAATGGATATGCGCGCTGATTACCAGCTGTGCATGGTGCCGTCTTCGAGCCGGTTTACCGGCAAGAAAGCGCGTTTGTACTCGTACTTCGCGGCCAGATCCTCGTCGATATCGACACCGAGGCCCGGCGCTTCGCCTGGATGCATCGCGCCGTTCTCGAACGTGTAAGCATGAGGGAACACCGCGTCGGTCTCCGGCGTGTGGCGCATATATTCCTGCACGCCGAAGTTGGGCACGCTGAGGTCGAAGTGTAGCGCGGCCGCCATGCACACCGGCGAGAGGTCGGTTGCGCCATGGCAACCAGTGCGGATCTGATACATGTCAGCGAACGCGGCGATCCGGCGGAGATGCGTGATGCCGCCCGCGTGCACAACCGTGGCGCGGATATAGTCGATCAGCTGGTTTTGGATGAGATCCTTGGCATCCCAGATGGAGTTGAAGATTTCACCCACCGCAAGTGGCGCGGTCGTGTGCTGGCGGATGAGCCTGAAAGCGTCCTGATTCTCGGCCGGGGTGGCGTCCTCCAGCCAGAAAGGGCGATAGGGTTCGAGGTCCTTGCCAAGCCGCCCGGCCTCAATGGGGGTCAACCGGTGGTGGATATCGTGCAGCAGATGCACATCCCAGCCGAGCGCCTCACGTGCCGCCTTGAACAGTTCAGGCACGATCCGGAGATATTTGCTGGTGTTCCAGACGTTCTCAGTAGGGAGGTCGGCGTCCGCCGGCTCGTAGAAGTAGCGGTCCTTGGACACGCCATAAGTGGAAGCCATGCCGGGCACACCGCACTGGATACGGATCGCCTTGTAACCTTGCTGTTGATAGTCGAGCGCGGCGGCGATCGTGTCGTCGATCGTGGTGCCGTTGGCGTGGCCATAGACCATCACGCTCTCACGGCTCGCCCCGCCAAGCAATTGATAGACGGGCAAGCCCGCGATCTTACCCTTGATGTCCCATAGTGCCATATCGACCGCGGCAATGGCGGTCATGGTCACAGGGCCACGGCGCCAATATGCGCCCTTGTAGAGATACTGCCAGATGTCCTCGATCCGATGCGCATCCCGGCCGATCAGGCAGGGCACGACATGGTCGGCAAGGTAGCTTGCAACGCTCAGTTCCCGCCCATTGAGCGTCGCGTCGCCAACCCCCGTCGTCCCATCGTCGCACTCGATCTTGAGTGTGACGAAATTGCGTCCCGGGCAAGTCACGATGACGCGGGCGTTGACGATTTTAGGCACGATGTTTCCTTCAGGGCTTAGGGAACGGATCAGCGAATTTTGGGCGGATGAGAATGGAGCAAGGCAGCGAGCAACGCTAAGCGATGCAAGGCCTGCAGAGCCTCCCGGCGAGGACCACGACCTGAGCCCGAAGCGGCCATAGCCTGATACAAGTCGCTCTCTCCGTAACGCTCGAACGACGCATTTATGCGGCGCCAGCTTGCCATAAACGATGATAGCGTTAACATGAACATGAGTCGAGCGGGGGTGTCAACCGCATGTGAGAACAGTTGAGGAGAGAGACAGATGCAGATCGGACTTTGGGGGCGATCGGCGCTGTGCACTGCTCTCTTGATCCTCACGACGCTCGCGCCGGCGAGCGCGGATGACGGCTACAGGCTGTGGCTGCGTCAGACCGCACCGACCTCGCGAGCGAGTGTCGAGATGAAGGGAGACACACCCACCCTTGCACTTGCGGGCGCTGAATTGCGCCGCGTTCTATCCGCTGAGGATGGAGCGGTGCTTGTCGGCTTGTCGGGTGACCCTGCGATCGCCGCGCTCGGCCTCCCGACCCAAGGCTTGGGCGACGAAGGCTATCTCGTTCGCGCCATGACCAGCAACGGACGCAAGAAAATTATCGTGACGGCCAACGCGCCCGCCGGCGTTCTCTATGGTGCTTTTGCGCTCGCGCGTCACAAGGCGACCGGCGGGGATATCGCCAGCGTGAATTTGCGATCCGTCCCGGCGGTGAAGCTGCGCGTGCTCAACCATTGGGACAATCTCGATGGCCATGTGGAGCGTGGCTATGCCGGGCAGTCGCTCTGGGACTGGTGGACGCTCCCCGACTTCAAGGATCCGCGCTATACCGACTATGCCCGGGCCAACGCCTCGCTCGGCATCAACGGCACTGTGCTCAATAATGTGAACGCCAAGGCGGACAGCCTCACTACCCCTTATATCGCCAAGGCAGCGGCGCTCGCCGATGTGTTCCGCCCTTGGGGCATCAAGGTCTATCTCTCTGCGCGCTTTTCCGCGCCCATCGAGATTGGCGGGCTCAAATCCTCCGACCCGCGTGACCCGGCTGTTGCCGCCTGGTGGAAGGCGAAAGCGGACGAGATCTATAAGGCCATCCCGGATTTCGGTGGTTTTCTGGTCAAGGCGAACAGCGAGGGGCAACCCGGTCCGCGCGACTATGGCGCAACTCACGCCGACGGCGCCAATATGCTCGCGGTGGCAGTGAAGCCGCATGGCGGCATCGTGATGTGGCGCGCTTTCGTCTATGCGGAGACCGACCCTGAGGATCGCGCGAAGCAGGCTTATACCGAGTTCAAACCGCTGGATGGCCGGTTCGCTGACAATGTGATGGTTCAGGTGAAGAACGGTGCCATCGACTTCCAGCCGCGCGAGCCGTTTCATCCGCTCTTCGGGGCGATGCCGAAGACGCCACTGCTGCTCGAGTTGCAGATCACCAAGGAATATCTCGGTTTCGCGACGCATCTCGCTTATCTCGCACCCCTTTTCGAGGAAGTGCTCGATGCGCAGACGGGCCAGCGCAAGGGTGAGACCGTTGCGAGCGTCGTAGCTGGCACCGGGAAGGGGCATAGGCTTTCGGGCATTGCCGGCGTCGCCAATATCGGTCGGGATCGGGACTGGTCTGGCTCGACCTTCAATCAGGCTAACTGGTATGCCTTTGGCCGTCTCGCTTGGGACCCCACGCTTTCTTCGGAAGGCATTGCTCGTGAATGGGTATTGCAAACCTTCGGTAACGACACACGCGTCGTGGCGCCTGTCGTTGCAATGATGATGGGATCGCGGGAAGCCGTGGTCGATTATACCGGCCCCCTTGGCCTCGCTCACCTCATGGGCACGGGCCATCATTATGGACCGGCGCCATGGGTGAGCGAGCTAGCCCGACCAGAGTGGAACCCCGTTTATTATCATCGGGCGGACAAGGGCGGCATCGGTTTCGATCGCACGAAGGCCGGCAGCAATGCTGTCAGCCAATATGCGCCATCCCTCGCGCGCATTTTCTCCGATCCACGCAAAACGCCGGAGCGAGACCTTCTCTGGTTCCACCATGTGCCATGGACCTGGAAGATGGCATCGGGCGACACGTTATGGACCACGCTTGTGGCCCATTATGACCGGGGCGTTGCCAACGTCGCGCAAATGGGTCGGCAGTGGGAGGCTCTCAAGCCTTTCCTCGACGAGGAGCGCTTTGCCAAGCAGGCAACCTATTTCGATATCCAGTACCGAGAAGCAAAATGGTGGCGGGATGCAAGTCTGGCCTACTGGATGTCGATCAACGGCCTGTCGTTGCCGGCGGGTGCGGCAGCGCCTGAGCATGATCTCGCGTGGTACAAAGCCCAAAGCTTTCCATATGCGCCGGGGCAGGGAAAGTGAGCAGCTTGCAAGGGGGCGCGGTCTGGTTCTAACCACCGGCTATTGGGGGAATGGCATGAGGGAAGCACGAGGTCCGCGTCGCCAGCGCAACGCACCGACCATCAATGATGTCGCGGCGCGCGCAGGCGTTTCGCCGATGACGGTCAGCCGTGTCATAAACGGTGAGGGCAATGTGCGCGAGGCGACCCGTCTGCGCGTGCAGGAGGCGATCGTCGCCATGCGCTACGCTCCGTCCATCGCGGCCCGTACGCTGGCGGGGGGCGAGGAGCTGCGGCTTGGCCTACTCCACTCCAACCCGTCCTTCGCTTATTTAAGCGCATTCCTTGTCGGGAGCCTCGACCAGGCGAGCCGCAGCAATGTTCAACTGGTCGTCGAGAAATGCGACGACAAAGGGGAAATCAAGGCAATCGAGCATCTGCTGCGCGGCCGGATCGATGGCATCGTGCTGCCTCCGCCCCTTTCGGATTCGCCTCAGGTTGTTGAAGCCCTCCAGGCCCGCGACATTCCGGTGGTTGCCGTGGCGACTGCCCGCCCGCCCGCGGATTTGCTTTCGGTCAGCATCGATGACCGGCGGGCTGCCTATGACATGACGCGGCATATCGGCAGTCTGGGCCATCGTCGCATCGGTTTCATCATCGGCAATCCCAATCAGACGGCGAGCGCCGAACGCCTTGAGGGATATCGGCAGGCGCTCACCGAAATGGGCCTGCCGGTGTCGGACGATCTGATCGTGCAGGGATATTTCACCTATCGCTCGGGCCTTGATGCGGCTGAGGCGCTGCTGGCCTTGTCTGAGAGGCCGACGGCTATCTTCGCATCCAATGACGATATGGCCGCCGCCGCCGTGGCGATCGCGCATCGCCGGGGGCTGGATGTCCCGCGCGACCTCACGGTTTGCGGATTCGACGACACGGCACTGGCGACGACAGTGTGGCCAGAACTGACGACCATCCGTCAGCCCGTCGTCGAGATGTCGCGCACCGCCGTCGATCTTCTTATCAAGGAAATCAGGGCGCGGGCCATGCGCACGGACGGCCTCGATCACTCTCATGTGATCGTTCCTCATGAACTCATCCGTCGTCAGTCTGACGCGCCGCTCGATCCGGGGAAATAGGCCCAGCATGTCGGGATCCATCATTTGCTTTGGCGAGATGCTTCTGCGTTTGGCCGCTCCGGGCGCCGGGGTTCTCCTTCAGGAGCAGCGTCTCGAGGCGCATATCGGGGGGGCGGAGGCGAATGTGGCCGCTGCGCTCGCGCGGATTGGCGTGCCCAGTGCGATGGTGACGATATTGCCCGATGACGCCCTGGGTGATGCCGCGCTTGCCGCAATTCGTGCGGCTGGTGTCGACACATCGGGTGTCCTCCGTGGCGAGGGACGGCTTGGCCTTTATTATCTGACGCCGGCTGCGGGAAATCGTCCAGCCGCGATCATTTATGACAGGCTTGAGAGCTTGTTCGCACGCACGCCCAGTGATGCCTATGACTGGCCCCGCGTTCTCGACGGCGCAGAATGGCTGCATCTTTCCGGAATCATTCCCGCGATCGGGCCGCACGCGGCCGCGCTCTCACTTGATGCGATTGCGGCAGCGCGGGCTGCGGGCGTGCGGGTTTCTTTCGACGGGAACTTCCGCGCCTCGATGTGGGCGCGCTGGTGCCCCGATCCCGCGCCGATCCTGCGTGACCATGTCGCTGGCGCAGACTTGCTCATCGGCAATCATCGCGACGTGGGTCTCTTGCTGGGACGGGAGTTCGCGGGAGAGGGGCAGAAGCGCCGCCGGGAGGCCGCAGAAGCCGCATTCGCGGCATTCCCCCATTTGCGTTTCATGGCGTCCACCGCGCGCGAAGTGGTGACGCCGCAGCATCACCGCCTCTCCGCTCGAGTGGACGCCGCTGACGCCTTTGCCGAGACGCAGGCCATCGACCTGACCGGCATTGTCGATCGGATCGGCACGGGCGATGCCTTCGCGGCGGGTGTATTGGCCCGCCTCGACATCGGATTGAAGGCAGCCGCCGAGACTGGGCTTGCGCTGGCGGTCCTGGCGCATGCGACGCCCGGGGATCAGAGCTTCGCTACCGCGCGCGACCTCGCGGCCTTTACTGCGGAAGGTGGCGACGTTCGGCGCTAGTTCTAGGCGCCTTTGCCGCCCGGATCGTCGACGGTGACATTACTCGGGATAAGCCGGCCCGCGATTAGCATCACCCCGATCGCGGTCAGCACGAGGCAAATGGCGAGAAACAGCATGGGCGCGAGATCGCTTCCAGTCTCGTCCCTGATGCGTGGAACTACGCTCTGCGCGACGAAGCCGCCAAGATTGCCTACCGAATTGATCGCGGCGAGGCCGGCAGCGGCGCCCGCGCCAGTCAATATTCGGGTAGGCAAAGCCCAGAAGCCCGGTTGACCGGCGAAGATCGCTGCGGCGGCAATACAGAGCGCAATGAACTTGAGCGGCGCGCCAGGCGCGATATTCGCGATGACCAGACAGACGGCTCCAATGACAAGAGGGGCCGCGACATACCAAGCGCGATCGGGTCGGCGGCTGGTGTATTGAGGATACCACCAGAGCGCCGCCGCCACGCAGAGCCAGGGAATGATATTGAGCAGGCCATTAGCCATATCGCTCACGCCAAAGCCCTTCACGATGGTCGGCAGCCAGTAGCTGAGGCCATAGGCACCAAGCGGAAAGCCGAGGAACGTCACGGCAAGAAGAAGGACGCGCCGGTCGCCAAGCGCTTTCAGCGGCTGTTCAATTCCTTTTTCCGTCTGCTCGTGCGCCAGAACTCCGGCGAGCCACTGCTTCTGCGCGTCGTTAAGCCAGCGCGCCTCCGCGGGGCCGCGCGGGAGAACCATGAGCACGACCGGCACCAGAAGCAGCGCGGGAATGCCCGTTGCGATGAAAACCCATTGCCAGCCGCGGAGCCCGCTAAGGCCATCAAGCGTCAACAGCGCTCCGCCGATCGCGGAACCGACGGCGTTCGCGAAGGCGCTCGCCACCATGAATGTGCCTACTGCGCGGGCACGGTACGCCTGCGGGAACCACAAAGTCAGTGCGTAGAGCACGCCGGGAAAGAAGCCGGCTTCCGCAACGCCGAGCAGAAAACGGAGGATGTAAAAGGAGGTTGGGGTCCAGGCGAAGCCCAGTGCTACCGTAATGAGACCCCAGGTTCCGAGAATGCGCGCAAACCAGACGCGGGCGCCCATACGCTCCAGAATGATGTTGCTCGGAATCTCGAACAGGCAGTAGCCAATGAAGAAGAGACCGGCGCCCAAGCCGTAAGCCGCCTCGCTTAGGCCGAGGTCGTCGACCATCTGGAGCTTGGCGTAGGCTATGTTCTGCCGATCGATATAGGCGACCATATAAAGCAGGCCGAGGAGCGGCATCAGACGCAACATGATCGTGCGGACGACCGCTTTCTCCATGCGCTCTGCTTCCTCGCCCTGTATCATTATTTGTTCCCGCGTGCATGGATGGCCGCCAGTGAGCGCCAGCATCTAGACACTCACCAAGCACCACAAGCAAAATCTTCCTATGCAGTGCTTCTGCGCTTTTAGAACACGAATGGTTCCAGTGTCGTGCGATTGGCGATCATGAAGCTGTCCGCGACCAGATGAAGCGGGCGAAGGTCAACATCGATTTGCCTTGTTCGAACGAGCTCTGCAAAACGCTTGTAGAGCCGGGCATATTCCTCGTCGGCCGCGCTTTTCTGGGCTTCGCCCGGTATTTCCAATATGCTGCCCCCCATACCCAGGCGCAGCATGCCGGCCTCGGTATCGACCTCTATATCCCATGTCTGCGTGCCGGTCTGGAGGAAGTTGAATTTCACATCGACGTCCGCATCACCCGACCGCATGCGGATGTCAGCAGTGAGAGGGCAGGCCCGATTGGAGGGGACACCCATGTCGGCGCTAAGCACCGTCAGAGGTTCGGGAAGGATTGTTGTCGCAATGGAAAGGGCATTGATGCCCGGATCGAATACGCCGAAGCCCCCCGGTGCTAAAATCCAGTCTTGTCCGGGGTGCCACTGGCGGATGTCTTCCATCCAGCGGATGCGCACGGCCTTAATCGCCTTGTCTTTCAGCCATGCTCGTGCGGCGTCGATCTCCGCAGCTTCGCGGGAGTGCCATGTCGCGAAAAGAACGACATTGTGCGCGCGCGCGGCTGCGACCAGCATCTCCGCTTCGGAGACGGTTGCCGCGGGCGGCTTTTCCAGCATGACGTCCTTGCCCGCGCGGATCGCCGTCATCGCCTGCTCGAACCGGCCCTCCGGCGGTGTGGAAAGAGAGATGGCTTTCAGGTCCGGCAGGGCGTTCAG
>PJTZ01000196.1_pt1 | contig 23518 bp, 23 predicted proteins | sample 1512131 | NCBI WGS metagenome assembly PJTZ01 (sample SAMN08177679, study PRJNA422409) | Soil metagenome, whole genome shotgun sequencing project. | reverse complement strand
GATGTTCTGGTTCTTTCTTTCTCATTGGCGGTCTAAAACCACCTGATCTTTTTAATGCCAAATGTTTAAATATTAAACGGTTATTTCTTTAATTAATAATTCCTTAAATGCCTGTGGACTCATTGAGCCTAAATCTACAGATCCATGTTTACGAACAGAAACTGTGCCACTTTCGACCTCTTTCTCCCCTACAATCAACATATAAGGGATTTTTTTCAATTCCGCATCACGTATCTTACGACCGACTTTCTCATCACGAAAGTCAATCAGTCCGCAAATATCGGAATTATTTAGCGAATCTAAAAGGTTTTTTGCAGTTTCTTCATATTTTTCAGATACTGGCAAAATTATAAATTGCTCTGGTGCAAGCCATAACGGGAATTGCCCCCCACAATGCTCTATAAGCACCGCAACAAATCGTTCTAATGAACCGAATGGTGCACGGTGTATCATCACAGGACGGTGCTTTTGGTTATCGCTACCTGTATATTCAAGTTCGAAACGCTCAGGTAGATTATAGTCTACTTGAATGGTTCCCAACTGCCATTTGCGTCCCAGTGCATCCTTCACCATGAAATCCAATTTAGGCCCGTAGAATGCTGCTTCTCCATATTCTACAACCGTACGGAGTCCTTTCTCTGTTGCAGCTTCGATAATGGCCGCTTCTGCGAGATCCCAATTTTCATCGGTACCGATGTATTTTGTTTTATTCTCTGGATCACGTAAAGAAACCTGTGCCGTATAGTCATCAAATCCCAATGCTCCAAAAACGTATAACACGAGATCGATCACTTTTTTGAACTCCTCTTTAACCTGGTCGGGTCGGCAAAACAAATGCGCATCATCTTGTGTAAATCCACGTACGCGTGTCAATCCGTGCAACTCGCCCGATTGCTCATAGCGATAAACTGTACCAAATTCCGCAAAACGCACAGGTAGGTCTTTGTACGACCGAGGTTTTACTTTGTAAATCTCACAGTGATGCGGACAGTTCATCGGTTTTAGATAGAACTCTTCTCCCTCAACCGGAGTATGGATGGGTTGAAATGCGTCTGCACCGTATTTTTCGTAATGCCCCGAAGTGATATACAACTGTTTATGCCCAATATGTGGTGTTACCACCGGTTCATAACCAGCTTTTATTTGTGCTCGTTGTAAAAAGTCTTGCAATTTCTGACGCAAAGCGGTGCCTTTAGGTAACCAAAGAGGTAACCCTGCTCCCACTTTTTCTGAAAAGGCAAACAGCTCCAACTCTTTCCCAAGCTTACGGTGGTCGCGTTTCTTTGCTTCCTCGATAAATTTTAAATACTCTGTCAGCTCAGATGCTTTTGGAAAACTGACACCATATATGCGGGTAAGTTGCTTACGTGTTTCATCTCCACGCCAATATGCCCCCGCCACGTTTGTCAATTTAATTGCCTTGATAACACCCGTGTGCGGAATATGTGGTCCCCGACAAAGATCTGTAAAATTACCCTGTGTATAGAACGTAATTTTACCATCCTCCAAATCCTTGATCAAATCCAGCTTATACTCATCGCCTTTCTCTGTGAAATACGCCAAAGCATCCGCCTTTGAAACCGACTTACGTTCAAACGTTTCTTTTTGCTTTGCTAGTTCCAACATCTTATCTTCAATCTGCTTGAAGTCATCGGAAGAAAACTCGCGATCGCCAAAATCTACGTCGTAATAGAATCCTGTCTCAATTGCTGGGCCTATACCGAATTTTATCCCTGGGTATAACGCCTCCAACGCCTCCGCCAATAAATGGGCAGATGAATGCCAAAAGGTGGATTTTCCTTTATCGTCATTCCAGGTCAATAATTTAACAGAGGCATCCTCTTCTATCGCTCTCGAAGCATCCCATACTTCACCATTCACCTCGGCACCTAATACGTTTCTGGCTAAACCTTCGGAAATCGATTGGGCTATCTGCATCGCAGTCGTTCCCTTTTCATACTGACGGACAGATCCGTCGGGCAGTGTAATGTTAATCATCTACGAATATGATTTTAATTTATTAAAAATTGAAGTTTAACTATTACAGACAGCCAGCATACTACGCTGTAAATTATCTGTAAGTTTCGAACGCAAAGATATTCAATATATATAAGAAACGAAAGCTAAGATACACATTGCTATATGTCTATGCCTTTTTTCGTACCTTTGTCCTCTCAAAGGAAAAAGCAATGTCAAATCAAGTTCCGGAAGACGGCACACTACTTCCTCTCATGGAAGAATTCTACACGATACAAGGCGAAGGATACCACACTGGAAAAGCGGCATATTTCATTCGTTTAGGAGGGTGTGATGTAGGATGTCATTGGTGTGACGTCAAAGAAAGTTGGGATGCAGAGCTGCATCCACTGACGTCAGCAGATGCCATTATAGAAAATGCAAAAAAATTCCCTGCAAAAACGGTTGTTATTACAGGAGGAGAACCCCTACTCTACAATTTAGACTACCTCACAAAAGGGTTAAAGGAAGCAGGCATACAGACATTTATAGAAACCTCAGGTGCTTATCCGCTATCTGGTTTTTGGGATTGGATATGTTTATCTCCAAAAAAATTCAAAGGCCCACGTCCTGATGTATTGAATGCTGCAGGCGAATTAAAAGTAATTGTTTTCAATAAAAGCGATTTCCAATGGGCAGAAGAACACGCCAGATTTGTCGGCAAAAACTGTAAGCTATATTTACAGCCCGAATGGTCTAAAACCGCAGAAATGACACCGCTGATTATTGAATACGTAAAAGATAATCCGCAGTGGGAAATTTCCCTGCAAACGCATAAGTATCTGAATATACCGTAAGCATTTCACAACTTCACCATCCCACCCGTTTTAACGGATTCATCGCAGGCAAAAGCAATTCTTAAACTGTTAATGGCATCTTCCATCGATTTGGACAAATCCAGATCCTCGCGTATTGACTGTAGAAAATGCAATTGCTCCCTGTCGCATAGTTCCTGATGGGATGGCTCATCAGTTAAATCTATCCATTCATCTGGTCTAATAAACTTGTTGTTGTTGTTGTCGATATCAGCATAATGCACGCGTAAAGATTCTGTTTGGGTATGAGCCTCTACAGAATCAGATTGACCTTTTGCCCCAGCTTTATTAGCGACAATAGAGACCGCACCTTTAGGCCCAATCACATCTTTGACAAAAAAAGCCGTTTCGCTTATCATCGGTCCCCACCCAGCTTCATACCAACCTACAGAACCATCATCAAAATGAATCTGTAGCTGTCCGTAGTTATAGTTATCCAATGGTATATCATCCGTTAAACGGGCGCCTATAGCAGATACCCGAATGGGGCGAGCTTCCGTCATCTGACACATCACGTCGATATAATGCACACCACAGTCTACAATAGGACTCAAACTCTTCATTAAATTCCGATGTACATCCCACATATATCCCTGACTTTGCTGATTTAAATTCATACGGAACACCAAGGGGTTGCCCAATGTTTTTCCTATTTCTATAAATTTGATCCAAGATGGGTGATAACGAAGAATATAACCAACTACTAACTTTTTACCCGAGTCCTTAGCTGCTTGAACCACCCGTTCAGCCCCCACAACACTATCTGCCAACGGCTTTTCGATAAAAACATGTGCTCCGGCCGAAAACGCCTTTAATGCATACTCTTCATGTGTATCGGGATATGTCGCAATACATACCGCGTCCGGTTCTGTTTGGCTCAAAGCATCATCATAATGATCGAATGTCGGATATGCCGACTCAAGCATGGTGTTAACGCGATGTTTACTATCGCCTCTGGATACCAGCCCAACAATCTCAAACCCTGCTAATTTATGATAGGCTGCAGCATGCGATGCTCCCATATTACCACAACCCACAACCAATATCCTTATTTGTTCCATCGCTACGTAAACTTATAATGACCAGGTCTCGGAATTGCTAATTCATCTATTTTCATGTCCCAGTGATAGTCCTCCACAGGGGGGCCTAAAACTTCTTCCGAATGGATAACCTCATCGTAGGACAACGTTCTGCCCGAATATGCTGATAATCTCGCCCAAATGGCCATTAGCGTTGAGGTTATCATGAAATCACCATCATTGATGACTTGCTTCTCTTTTATCGCCTTAAACAGTTCATCATGTTGTGTTTGGTACATATTGTTGAGACGTTCGGTATTATGCCAAGGTTGATCCCCAAAAATCTCATAGTTGGTATTAATTCCCACATTCATGTATCCCTTTGTTCCCATGGCTTCTACCGTATTACGTGGTGTTGTTCCATTCTGCTGTCGACCAAAATGGAAACTTCGGAATCCATTTTCGTATTCATATTCAACAGCGAAATGATCATAAACATTTCCATACTTATTCCATGGACGGCTTTGACGCCCACCTGTGGCAGTCACCTTTTGTGGAAGTTCATTATTCAATATCCACGACATATAATCTACACTATGTATCGTCTGTTCGACAATCATATCACCTGAATATCGTTGGTAATAGTACCAATTTCTTAATTGATAGGCTAAATCATTCCATTCTGGCTGTCTTTCTTTATAACTTAGCTCACCACCGTGGCGAAACGAAGAAATAGCTTTGATTTCTCCGATAGCACCATCATGCACACGGGAAATAATCTCTCTATTTGGAAAGGAATAGCGAAAGCAAAATCCACTAACCAAACACAATTTCTTTTCTTTTGCCAACTTGATGGCCGCTTCCACTTGGTGGAGTCCAGGTATATCCACGGCCACGGGTTTTTCACAGAAAACATGCTTGCCATGTTTGACGGCCAACGCCAAATGGGCAGGTCTAAAATTCGGCGGTGTGCACAATAACACAACGTCCATTTTCGATTTAATCAGCTTTTCATAAGCGTCAAAACCGAGATAGGAGGTCTTTTCCGTTACGGTTATACGATCACCATACTTTTGTTTTAAAGCTGATAACGTGTTGTTCAGGTTATCTTCAAAAATATCTGCCAACGCCGTTACCTGTACATCGGGATCTGCTGCCAGCGCTTGAAATACCGCTCCCGTCCCTCTTCCTCCACATCCGATCAATCCGACGCGAATGTTTTTTTTCTTTGTTTCTGCAACCGACCCGAATATCGGAGTGTTTATAGCTGTCGAGCCGATAACCAGCCCGCTACTCTTGATAAAATCTCTACGATTAATCATCTTATGTGTTATGGTTTCAAAAAGAATATATAAATTCACGAGCAATTTAGCAATTACCACAAAATATGCAAAATGCTATCAGAGAAGTTACACCACTTATCACGGATAATGCCGCTGTACTGGGGTTATTAATGGTCGTCTTAGGTATCGTATTTTATACGGCAAACCTCAAAAATAAATATATAGCAAGGTTTTATTCAGTTATTCCACCGTTGTTACTTTGTTATTTTATTCCTGGGCTGCTTAATTCCGCCAATATTATAGATGGAGAAAACTCTCCCCTTACTGGTATCGGTAGTCGTTTCTTCCTCCCATCGTGTTTGATTCTTTTTACTTTAAATCTGAATCTGAAAGAAATGTGGAATCTACGCAAACGAGCCGGTTTGATGTTCTTGACCGGAACAGTAGGTATTGTATTGGGTGGACCAATTGCTGTTTGGATTACCTCGCTATTTGCTCCCCAAATAGTAGGTGGTGCCGGCCCCGATGAAGTATGGCGTGGCTTGGGTACACTAGCGGGATCTTGGATTGGCGGAAGTGCGAACCAAGTAGCGCTTAAAGAGATATTACAACCCTCCCCAAGATTGTTTTCTTCTATCATTGCTGTAGATGTATTTGTTGCCTATATATGGATGGCTTTCCTGTTATATGGAGCGACCAAGCAACAAAAATTCAATCAGTTTTTTAATGCAGACGCTTCGGATGTAGAAGCGCTGACCAAACGGATGGACGAACAACAAAAAACAAACAGTCGTATGCCCGAAGCAAAAGATTTTATAATTATGCTAGCACTTGCTCTGGGAGGAACGGGCCTTGCTTCGTTATTGGCAGATCCGATAGCGTCATATATGACAATCAACTTCCCTGAATTGGAAAAATTTTCGTTGACCAACAGCTTCTTTTGGATAGTTTTGGTCGCGACGCTGATAGGGATTGCACTCTCCTTTACACCGGCGCGCAAATTGGAAAATGCGGGAGCTTCCAAATTAGGAACAACGTTACTCTATATGTTGATTGTAACGATCGGTATGCAAATGGATATTGCTGCAATCTTGGAGAACCCTGGGTTATTTATTGTGGGAATAATATGGCTTGGTATACATGCCTTACTGTTATTTTTGGTTGGAAAATGGGTTAAGGCGCCTTTTTTCTATTTTGCCGTAGGTAGTATGTCCAACATTGGAGGTGTAGCATCTGCCACCGTGACCTCAGCAGCTTTTCATCCCTCTCTTATTTCTGTAGGGGTTATCCTATCCGTATTCAGCTATGCAATTGGCACATATGCCGGATGGTTAACAGCTATACTAATGCAATTGGTTTCTCCTAGCTAGATGTTAGGAGCTGAGGATTAGGAGATTGAATTACAAACAACAAAATAAACATGGAACAGAATATCTATTACGAAGGACAGGTGCTTTGGGCTCAACTAGATCCAAACATGCACCTTAGGCATTCGGCATACGCCGACTTTTGTGCACAAGCACGGAGTAATATGATGACCCGGGCCGGGCTGTCGCTTGAAGAATTTGCCAAATATCATATCGGTCCTATTTTATTTCGGGAAGAGCTCGTATATTACCGAGAAATCGGACTTGACGAACGTATATCCGTAAAGGTCGAAATGACAAAGCTTAACCTTAAAAATTATCGATTCTCTTTTCGTCACGAGATTTACAAAGAGAATGGCATAAAAGCAGCAACCGTGGAGATTGACGGCGCTTGGTTAGATCTTCAAAAACGAAAACTAACGACTATTCCAGATACCTGGCATTCCATTTTCGACGCTATTCCAAAAGCGGAAGATTATGTAGAAACTGCAGGATAATCATTGTAGTGAATCTCCCTATTTTAGGAGATTCACTGCATATAGATCTTTTCTTCTATCCTTCAATATTTTTACTGTACCATATTCATGCAAATCCCGAAGGGCATATAAATCCACATCAGCAATCAGTACCATTTCGGTATTCGGTGTGGCTTCTGCTTTGATACCATTATTGGGAAATGCAAAATCTGATGGGGTAAACACCGCAGATTGTGAATATTGGATATCCATATTATTCACGCGTGGTAAATTGCCTACACAACCTGCAATCGCTACATAACATTCGTTTTCAATAGCACGCGCTTGCGCACATGCCCTTACCCGTAGATAACCGTTTTGTGTATCCGTCATAAAGGGCACAAAAAGTATTTGCATGCCTTGATCCGCCATGATACGGCTGACTTCCGGAAACTCCACATCATAGCATATCAAAAGTCCAACCTTGCCACAATCCGTATCAAAGACCTTAATTTCGTTTCCTCCCACCATCCCATAATATTTAAACTCATTGGGTGTGATATGAATCTTTTTATGCACATCCACTTTTCCGTTTCGGTGGCATAGATAGGTCGCATTATAAAGCTTCTTATATTCCATGATCGGCATGGACCCGGCAATAATATTAACATTATAAGATACTGCAAATTCTTGGAGCTTTTCCACAATTTCACTGGTCAATTCCGCAAGCTTCTCCATGGCAGCACGCTCAGGCAGATCATTGTACGGGCTCATCAATGGCGTATTGAAAAACTCCGGAAACATGACAAAGTCTGAACCATAGTCACTGACAGCATCTACAAAGAATTCTACTTGATCATAGAAGTCATTTATATCTTTAAATAACCGCATCTGCCACTGTACCAAACCCAGTCGGGTCGTTTGTTTAGAAGCAGATGAAGATTTTGCATCGGGATCATAATAGATATTATCCCACTGCAATAGTGTCGCAAATTCATTCGACTCTTTGTCCTCGGGAAGATAATTTTTCAGGATCTTGGAGACGTGAAAATCATTTGACAATTGAAAAGTGAGTGTCGGATCGAAAATCTCTTTCCGTTTTACCTTTTCAATATAAGTCCTTGGCGTTATTTTATCTGCATAGGCATGGTAGTTCGGTATACGCCCTCCCGCAACAATTCCCCGGAGGTTCATTTGCTCACAAAGCTCTTTCCGCGCGTCATACAAACGTCTGCCTAAACGTAGAGATCGAAAGTCAGGATGTACAAACACTTCTATTCCATAAAGAATATCACCCTCATAATCATGAGTAGAAAACTTTCCGTCATCTATAATCTCATAATATTTCTTGTAAATATTGGTTTTCTTCGAATCGATGATCAATGAAAGTGCACAGGCTACTACACGCCCGTCTACTTCCACGCATAATTGTCCTTCCGGAAAGACCTCTATCAAATCAACAATATTTTCTCGTGTCCACACATCGCCTGTATCACCACCATAAGCCTTCTCCATAGAGCGCTTCAGATCCTTATAGTCTTCTGTCGTTAAGTTCCTAACCTGTATATCCATATTCCTCCTACGCTTCTCCTTTTGGGCCTCCGAAATTTAATGGCAGACCCGGCTCACTTGCTTTGATTGCACCATTGGCTGCTTCAAATCGGTTAATATTATCTTGTAATGCCCCTAACAGCCGTTTAGCATGTTCTGGTGTTAAAATAATTCTGGATTTGACCTTTGCTTTCGGTACTCCGGGCATGATGCGGATAAAATCTAATACAAATTCAGAGCTTGAATGCGTAATAATCGCTAGGTTACTATAGATACCTTCTGCAATCTCCTCGCTTAATTCTATACTCAATTCGTTATTTTCTGCTTCTTCGTTATTGTTATTCTTCAAGTCCATAAAATTAACGTCCATTTTGGTTTTTATAATTTTTGATATTTTTTCACTTTCTATTTACACGATAAATGACCTAAAATCTTGCCCATCTTCTATTTTGAGCAACACTTCATAAATAAGCCGTATAACATTGTCCAAGTCTTCCTTATGTACCATTTCTACCGTTGTATGCATATATCGCAAAGGTAATGATATTAAGGCCGAAGGAACGCCACCGTTGGAATAAGCAAAAGCATCTGTATCGGTCCCCGTGAAACGAGAGGATGCCTGACGCTGGAATGGAATATCGTTTTCCTTAGCCACATCAATTAACAATCGATTCAGATTAATCTGCACGGCAGGCGCATAAGACAATACGGGGCCTTGGCCACATGCTAAATCGCCCTGCGTAATTTTATTAATCATAGGCGTTTGCGTATCATGTGTTACATCGGTGACGATGGCAAGATTAGGTTTGATGTAGTGGGTAATCATTTCCGCTCCGCGCAGACCTATTTCCTCCTGTACAGCATTCACGATATACAGGCCAAAAGGTAATTTCTTCTTGTTTTGCTTTAATAAACGTGCTACTTCAGCAATCATGAACCCTCCAGCGCGGTTATCTAATGCACGCCCTACGTAATAACGATTGTTAAGCACCGTGAATTCATCTTCGTAAGTAACAACACATCCTACATGGATTCCCATCTCCTCGACCTCTTCTTTAGAAGTCGCACCACAATCCAAAAAGATATTCTTTAACGTAGGAGCATCTTCTTTCTCGCCTGAACGTGTATGGATAGCCGGCCATCCAAAAACCGCCTTTACCAAGCCGCTATCGGTATGGATGTTCACACGTTTCGATGGTGCGATCTGATGATCAGACCCACCATTCCGGATCACGTATATAAGCCCTTCTTTAGTAATATAGTTAACAAACCAGGATATCTCATCTGCATGCGCTTCGATGACTACTTTATACGGTGCGTCAGGATTAATAATACCTACAGCCGTACCATAATTATCAATATAAGTTTTATCAACGTAAGGCTTCAGATAGTCTAACCATAAGCGTTGTCCTTCCCATTCAAAACCAGTTGGCGAAGGGTTATTGATATATTTTTCAAAAAACCTTAGCGATTTATCCGTGACAACGGAAATATGTTTCTTTTTTTCTTTTTCTTTTTTATTTACCATATTATCATGTATTTCATTTCAGTAACCAGGCACTAGTGATCAGTGACTACATAGTCCTACCAAAGTTAGAAAATTCACGCAAATAGCATTAAGAAATTTAATGCAATATTGATTTTATAAAGGATAACCTTATATTTACCACACAAAATTCACCACACAACAGAAGACTTATGCACGCACTATTGAATGTTATACACTGGAATATAGATCCTATCATTTTTGAAATAGGTTCTTTTGGTCTGCGCTATTACGCCTTATGCTTTTTAGCTGCCTTTGTGGTGTCCTATATTCTCATGTTGAAAATTTTCAAAAGAGAAGGAAAAACACAAGAACTATTGGATCAATTAAGTATTTATATCTTTCTAGGAACTTTAATCGGCGCGCGGTTAGGTCACTGTCTGTTCTATGAGTTTGATTATTATAGCAAACATCCATTGGAAATGATTCTTCCTTTCCGCATGGTTAATGGCAGTTTTGAGCTCACCGGATTCCAAGGTCTTGCCAGTCACGGGGGCGCTATTGGTATTTTATTAGCCTTATGGCTGTTTTCCCGAAAAACGAAAACAGATTTCATGTGGATTACTGATAGGTTAATTATCGTTGTCCCGTTGGCGGGAGCATTTGTACGATTGGGTAACTTCTTTAATTCGGAAATCATCGGACTGCCAACTTCCCTACCCTGGGGTGTCGTTTTTGAAAAGGTGGATATGGTAGCTCGCCACCCGGCACAATTGTACGAGGCCATTGCTTATATTATTATCTTCCTTATCTTGTGGACGATGTACCAAAAGAACGCGAAACCAAAAGCAGGCTATCTGTTTGGTATATTCTTGGTTTTGTTATTTGGCGCCCGGTTTGTATTGGAATTCTACAAAGAAAACCAAGAAGCTTTTGAAGATAGCATGAAATTCAATATGGGGCAATTGTTAAGTATTCCGTTTATGGTTGGTGGATTATACCTTATCTTTCGAAAACCAAAACAAAAAGTATAAAACAGCGGGAATAGAAGTTTATAAAAAACTATCTATTCCCAATTTATAACTATTTAAACCAAAACCACAAATCACCCCCACACAATTTGGAGCAAGATAGGAATGGTGACGGAAGGCTTCGCGCTTATGCACATTTGAAATATGTACTTCTACTACAGGGGTGGTAATACCAGCAATAGCATCGCCAATTGCAACTGAGGTATGGGTATAAGCTCCTGCATTGAGCACTACACCATCATAAGAAAAACCAATCTCATGCAATTTGTCGATAATTTCGCCTTCGTGATTGCTTTGGAAATAAGACAGATCAACCGTCAAATACCGTTGTCTTAATTCGTCAAAAAAAGATGGGAAATCTTGACTTCCGTAAATATTTTTCTCCCGTACGCCTAATAAGTTCAGATTAGGGCCGTTTATGATCATGATTTTCTTCATACACTATCTAAATGCTGTGCATAAAGATAACAATATCCTAAATATCTCCATAAAAATTGCGGAACGAAGAACGAAGGCCAAAACTGACCACGCCGGATTTTTCTGTAGGTGAGCCTTCTATCCTATTATACCGTTGCGTATATCCGACTTCGAAGCGCAGATTATATTTCGGATTCAGCACATAAGCCACTTTTGCATCCGCATAGTAAAGATCATTCTTTACTCCCTGTCCGATATAATTACCATACATATCGGGGATGGTTCTATACGATTGAAAAATATCGCCACCCATATTGGTCAAGTAATCAGGATCGGTACCATAACGGCTATATACACCCTGTAGAGAAAAATCGAAACGATTCCACGAATAATTGGCCATACCAAGTAATTCCCTAAAATTAGCACCCCTAGGATGAGCCAACGGTTCCCCGTTATTACTATAATTAGAAATGGAAACAAAATGTTGATATGTATACGGTCTTACTACATTATATTCAGCCAGGAAATTAAGGTTCTGTACCTTAAATAGGTTAAAGCCTTTCACGCCCAGCTGCGTACCCCATTTGTTATGCGCATATCCATCTCCCGCAAAAAATTCCTTAGCGGTGAATTCTCCCAACAGGAACTGGCCGTAAGCAGTAATGTTATCGAATACTTTATATTTGGCATTTAGCCCTAAGAACATTTTATCAGGTGACGTCGAGTTGTTGGATTCCACCGGACGTAAGAAAATAATAGGGTTAGCATAATTAAAATCAAACCCACGATGCCCAGCTTCGTTACGGTTCGCCCACACAACGGCTTGAAAAAACCCAATCGACAAGCGATTTGTTGCATTATAATCCAAATATTGGAAAGCGCCCCATTTAATACCATCGCCAAATCTTCCACCAGAATTAAGCGAGTCGATGCGTGGATTTCTTGGATCGTTCATATATGCCCATATCGATGTATACTGTACATTCCCTATCTTACCCGTGAATTTCAAATGCGCATAATTTGAAGAGAAGTCTGATAATAACAAAGACCGATAACCATCGCCAATATGGTTTTTGTCGTATGCTAAAGTGGTTTGAAAATATTCATTGAAATCATAAGACAAACTTGCGGTAGCATACATCCAATCTTTTTTGTTATTTGACAGGTGTTTTGTGTTTCCTTGCCCGGGAATCACACCCGCTCTGTCGATATAATCGGTGAGATAATTCGGAAAAACCCCTTGATTTTCAAAAGCATTCGCATAAAACGTAAATTTATCCTTAATATTTAACCCTACTTGAACTCCACGGGTATTCAACCAGGTCGTTCTCTTATCCGCACCAATCATTTCTTTGCCGATCACAAAATCAGGCAGAAAGTCCAAATAAAAACTATGGTCCTCTTTATGTATTTCTACTAAATGCTCGTTGAATATCTTCCGCATAAAAATATTATCGGAATCAACTTGGTTCAAGCTTTGGATAGAATCATACTTAGCCAATAAATCCCCTTTAAAAAGAAAAGGTTTGGTAGCGGTATGCATCCGTGTATCTGGCGAATAAAGAAGCTCGTCGTATTTTTGATAGTGCTGGTATGAGTAAGGTTGGTTTTTAACTTGCCCCTTTACAGTAGACATGGCAGTAAACAATGTTAAGGACACGAAAACAAAAAAGTAATGAAACTTCATAGATGAAAATATATAGTACCTGTTCTTCCCAACAATTATTATTCCTAATTTTATTCCGCACCAAAGGTAACGATATTATAGTTGGAAAACTTACAAAGAAAAACCATCTTTGCCTAACAAAAGAAGCTGATGGAAATACAATGATAAATACAGCAAAGCAAGGCCCGATTGGTATATTTGATTCCGGTTACGGAGGGTTAACCGTATTTCGTAAAATTAAGGACGCTTTGCCCTTATATGATTACATTTATTTAGGGGATAATGCGCGTGTTCCTTACGGCACAAGGTCATTTGAAGAAGTTTATGACTTCACAAAAGCCTGCGTATTCAAATTATTTGAAATGGGCTGTAATCTCGTTATCCTTGCCTGCAATACGGCCTCCGCAAAAGCTTTACGCACTATTCAACAAAACGACCTTCCCCCAGGAAAGAAAGTACTTGGCGTTATTCGCCCCACGACGGAGTCTATCCATCAGTACACAAAAACGAACGAAGTCGGCGTACTTGCCACACAGGGAACGGTATTATCCGAGTCCTATAAAATAGAAATCACAAGGTTCCATCCAGAAATAAAAGTATATCAACACGCCTGTCCATTATGGGTACCACTTGTTGAAAGAAATGAAATAGATGGAATAATAACTGGCGAAATTATCAAAAAAGACATCCAAAGCGTGCTTGAACAAAGCTCCAATATTGACACACTTATTCTTGCCTGTACACATTACCCTCTATTATTACCTCTCATACGTCAACACACCCCTTCCCATGTAAAAGTCTTGCCGCAAGGCGAACTGATAGCCAAAAGTTTAGTCGATTATTTAAATCGTCACTCCGAAGTGGAGAAAATCTGTTCCAAAAATGGTAGTATGCAGTTTTTTACAACGGATAATCCTGTCGATTTTGAAGGGAAAGCAGCTATATTTTTTGGAGAACAAATACACGCTCAACACATCTCCGTCTAGATACAAAAAGAATATTAAGCCCTCATTTGCAATGCCACGGCATACAATTTCATTTGTTTTACCATGGATAACAAACCGTTTGCACGTGTGGGTGAAAGATGCTCCTTCAATCCGATTTTGTCAATAAAATAAAGATCCGCCTGTGCAATCTCCTGCGGCGTATGTCCAGAAAGCACTTTTACCATCAAACTTACCAAGCCTTTTGTTATAACCGCATCGCTATCTGCTGTAAAATATACTTTTCCGTCCCGCATTTCTGGATACAACCACACCTTTGACTGGCATCCTTTAATAATATAATCGTCTTTTTTATATTCTTCTTTTATCAGAGGAACTTCTTTCCCCAATTGGATAATGTATTCATATTTTTCCATCCAATCCTGATAGAAAGAAAAATCTTCAATGAGTTCGTCTTGTATTTCGTTTATCGTCATCTTTATGCCAACATATTTAATGCTCTTTGCAAGCCGTCTATTAAGATATCCACCTCTTCTTTCGTATTATACATAGCCAACGATACACGCACCGTTCCGGGTATATCAAAAGCATTCATAACAGGTTGCGCACAGTGATGCCCCGTTCTTACAGCCACACCCAATTTGTCGAGTATGACACCAATATCATAAGGATGCACACCATCCACAACAAAAGAAATAACGGAAGATTTTTGTTTTGCTGTACCTATAAAACGGATTCCGTCAATCTCCGACAAGCGCGATGTCGCGTAATCCAAAAGCTCATCTTCATAAGCCTTGATCGCATCCAAGCCGATACCTTCGATATAATCTATTGCATCACCCAGACAAATTCCCGCTTCAATATTGGGTGTTCCTGCCTCAAACTTAAACGGTAATTCATTATAGGTTGTTTTTTCAAAGGTTACATCCTTAATCATATCGCCACCACCTTGATAAGGCGGCATTTTATTTAATAGTTCTTCTTTCCCATACAATACGCCAACTCCAGTTGGACCATACATTTTATGTCCTGAAAACGCAAAGAAATCCACATCAAGTGCTTGTACGTCTATGGCTAGATGCTGTATCGCTTGCGCACCATCAATAAGTACGGGTACATCATGCTCATGCGCGATATCAATCATCTCTTTTGCAGGATTTATCGTACCCAATGCATTGGACACATACGTGAAAGAGACGAGTTTCGTCCGTTCCGAAAACAACGATTTATACGCTTCAAGATCCAACTCTCCCCTATCATCCATAGGGATAATACGAAGCTTGCAACCTTTTTCATCGCAAAGCATTTGCCAAGGCACGATATTCGAATGGTGTTCCATAGCAGAAATGATAACTTCATCCCCTGCATTTATAAATGCACGGCCATAGCATGAAGCAACAATATTGATTGCCTCGGTTGTTCCCTTGGTGATGATGATTTCGTGCTCATGTTCTGCATTAATGAATGCCTGTACTTTACGGCGTGTTACTTCGAAAGCATCGGTGGAAATCTGGCTCAGATAGTGTACGCCACGATGTACATTGCTGTTCATATCGGCATAATAACGTGTAATGGCTTCAATAACCTGTTTCGGTTTTTGTGTCGTTGCACCATTATCAAAATAAACCAATGGTCTACCATTCACTTCCCTGCCTAAAATCGGAAAATCCGCTCGTATCTTCTCTATATCAAATGTTCTCAATCTTTATACTCCTTAAATATCCTACAAAGTTAGTATATTAAGCACGAAAACACGTCAAGAGGATGTATTTTATTCTCAATTAATTATCTTTGTATAAGATATGCAAGAATTACCATTAAATATCCCTGAGGGCTCGAGAAAAGAGGTTATGGCATATTTAGAGCCGTTCATGTTAAATGAAATGAGCGAGTATCTAAAGCCAGTAGAAGAAATGTGGCAACCTGCCGATTTTTTACCAGATGCTTCACGCGATACTTTTTTCGAAGAAGTGCGGGACCTGCAGGAAAGTGCAAAAGAGCTTCCTTATGATTTAGTAGCCGTGTTAATCGGCGATACAATCACCGAAGAGGCACTCCCCACCTATGAGTCATGGTTGACTATGGTGGAGGATGTCGAGAAAAATGAGCAAGGCGGATGGATGAAGTGGGTAAGAGCGTGGACTGCAGAAGAAAATCGTCATGGCGATTTGCTGAACAAATATTTATACTTATCAGGGCGCATCGATATGCGGCAATTTGAAATATCAACCCAATATTTAATACATGATGGCTTTGATATCGGTACAGGCGCTGATCCTTATCGCAATTTTATCTATACCTCATTCCAGGAGTTGGCGACTAATGTATCGCACCGACGGGTAGCCGGTATTTCAAAAAAGTCTGGTGATAAGCTATTGGCGAAAATGTGCGGCGTTATCGCTGCCGATGAAGCCCGGCACGCCAAAGCTTATATGTCGTTTATATCACATGCCATGAAAGTCGATCCGAGCGAGGTCATGATCGCTTTCGAAGACATGATGCGTAAAAAGATCGTCATGCCCGCCCATTTCCTACGGGAAGCAGGCGAGCCACAAGGAGAAGCATTTGCACATTTCTCCGATGCGGCGCAACGCATAGAAGTATACACAGCTTTAGACTATGTCGATATTCTTCGAGACCTTAACCGCGAATGGGCTATCGACAAAGTGACTGACTTAAACGAAAAAGGAGAAAAAGCGCGAGACTATCTCATGAAATTGCCCGATCGCCTCACGAGGTTAGCGGAAAGAATAAAAATTCCCGAAATTCAATATAAGTTTAAATGGATTCATGGGTAATATCGAAAAAGGCTTGGTCAAAATCCAAGCCTTTTTTTGTAGTGTATTAATCTTTTTGTAAATTTACTTGTCACACTAATAATTGCTATGCAACCTGCATGAATGACCATACAAAAAGGAACATCAATCATTCATGCAAGCTTCATTGCTATAAAAAAACAGATTATTCTAATGAAAAAGGAACAATATACACAGTATTCTTTCCTCCTGGATCGTACGGCCAGACGAGTAAAACAATATGCACAGACTTCTTTTTCAGAACAGGCGTTTGATATCACTATTGATCAATGGTCGATCCTGAAAGTCTTATATAATGAAGACCCCATGACGCATAAGGAGTTGGCCGAAAAAACAGGAAAGGATCAGCCTACATTAACCCGTATTGTTGACATTATCATTAAAAAAGAATTGGTGGAACGTGTGGGTCATCCAGAGGATAGGCGATGTTTACTTGTACAACTTACACCGAAAGGCAAAAAGAAAGTAAAAGAACTCTCTCCGGAGATTGCTCAAATCCGCATGAAAGCTTGGGAAAACCTTTCCGAGGAGGATTTCAAAAATTTCACTAGAATACTGAATACGATATATGATAATTTGAATATTCACGGAAAGTAAAAAGAAAAATTATGATCAAAACAGATATATGCATTATAGGCGCAGGTCCTGTTGGTTTATTCGCCGTATTCGAAGCCGGCTTATTAAAAATGCGATGCCATTTAATAGATGTATTGCCTCAAGTTGGTGGACAGCTTTCGGAAATATATCCGCATAAGCCGATCTATGATATTCCGGGCTACCCTAATATCAAAGCCCAGGAACTTATCGACAAACAAATGGAACAAATTGCACCATTCCAACCTACATTCACACTAGGGGAACGCGTAGAAAGTTTGCAAAAGCAAGAAGACGGTTCTTATCATGTCATTAGTTCCGATGGTACGGTCATTCATTGCCAGGTGGTCGTCATTGCGGGCGGATTAGGTTGCTTCGAACCGCGTAAGCCTGATTTGGTTAATTTAGAGCTTTATGAAAAATCGCATGTGCATTATATGGTCAAAGATCCGGAGCGTTTCCGCGATAGACGTATCGTGATCGCTGGCGGTGGCGATTCCGCGCTAGACTGGACCGTCTATCTTGCCAATGTCGCAAAAGAGGTGACACTGGTGCATCGCAATGATTCTTTCCGAGGTGCCCCCGATTCGGCGGATAAAGTCTATCGGCTCGCACAAGAGGGAAAAATAAATCTGCTTTTGTCTCATAATCTGGTTTCCCTGAGTGGAAATGGTCATTTGGAACACATCCACCTGACCAACAAGCAGAAGGAGGACATTGCCGTGCCTACGGAAGACTTCATTCCACTATATGGATTAAGTCCAAAATTGGGTCCAATTGCGGAATGGGGGTTAAATATTGACAAGAATGCAATACAGGTAGACACATTTGATTATGCCACCAATATAGAACGCATCTATGCAATTGGCGATATCAACACGTACCCTGGGAAACTTAAACTGATCTTATGTGGTTACCACGAAGCCGCTTTGATGTGCCAAAGTGCTTTCAAATATGTTTATCCGGATCAAAAGTTAAGTTTTAAATACACAACCGTAAACGGTGTCAATGCATTTTAAATGGAAAATATAATCAACATTACCGTCGAAGATCGCGATGGAACAACGCAGACCATCGAAGTTCCTACGGATATTAATTTAAGTCTGATGGAAATCCTGAAAGCTTCCGACTATAATATTCTGGCTACGTGCGGAGGCATGGCATTATGCGCTACCTGCCACATACAGGTACTGGATGGCGGCGACCAACTTCCGGAAGCTACCGACCAGGAGCTCGATATGCTTGATACACTACCAGATGCAGACATGGAAAGCAGGCTAGCCTGCCAATTACATCTTACCAATGACGACGACGGATTGAGGCTGAAAATCAAAGGTGCATTACAATAACAAATAGCACAATTTTTTACGTTACGTTTTCGTACTTTTGCCTCAAAATAGAACAAAATTAGTTTATCATGTTATTAAATCGTTCCGAAAGAAGTTTTCCGAGAGTGATTATCATCGGAGGCGGTTTTGGCGGTGTCGAAGTTGCCAGAAGCTTAAAAGACAAGGAAGTTGAAGTATTATTGATTGATAGGAATAACTTCCATACTTTTCAACCACTGATGTACCAAGTAGCTACGGGAACATTAGCAGCGGATGCCATTTCCTTTCCTATCCGCAAAATGTTCAAATCACAACAGAACTTTCGATTTAGAATGGCTGATGTCACCGAAATCGACCATACTCAGAAGATTGTTAAAACATCGGTTGGCGACTATGATTACGATTATCTGGTTATTGCGACAGGTGCTACATCCAATTTCTTCGGTAATAAGCAAGTAGAAAAATATGCTTTGCCCATGAAGAGTATTCATGAGGCTTTAAATATTCGAAGCTACGTCTTACAAAACCTAGAAGAAGCCGTACTGCGGAAAAACTATCACGACCGCGAGCGGTTTCTTAATTTTGTTGTGGTGGGCGGCGGTCCTACGGGCGTAGAACTTTCTGGTGCAATCGCCGAGATTCAGCTTCACATGCTTAAAAAAGATTATCCGGAGCTATCCAAAAATGAAATGAAAGTATATCTTGTCGAAGGTACTGGAAAAATCTTAGCGGCGTTATCGGAAAAATCTTCACAGGACGCCGAACGTTACTTGCGGGATCTTGGTGTTAATGTATTACTTAACGCGCAGGTAACCGGTTACGATGGCAATACCATTACATTTTCTAATGGAGAAAGTATTCCGACTAAAACAGTGATTTGGGGAGCGGGTGTAATGGGTCAATTTCCAACAGGAATACATCCGGAAATCATTCAGCGAGGTAACCGTATCCAAACAGATGGCCAATGCCGGGTAAGTGGAATGGAAAACGTCTATGCCATCGGCGACGTTGCAGCGATGATTACGGAAGATACTCCCAGAGGTCTTCCAGGTGTGGCACCCGCTGCGCAACAACAAGGTGCATATGTAGCTAAGCATATCCTAAAAAATATGAATAATCAACAAGCTACTAATTTTAAGTATTTTGATAAAGGTTCCATGGCCACCATTGGAAGGAATAAAGCTGTTGTCGATATGGGTCGTTTCCATATGAAAGGATTTTTAGCTTGGCTCACCTGGATGTTTGTCCATTTGGTTTCTATTTTTGGATTTAGGAACAAATTGGTGACCTTTGTTAACTGGACAATTAAATTTTTTACCAAAAACAGCGGTATCCGCCTAATCATTAATAAATACAAACGACCAGACGTAGAAAAAGAAACAGAACTCGAATATCATTCATAAATCATGGAAAACAAAGCCATAGCCAAAACTTTTAAACTGTATAGTCAACTCATGGAGTTGTTCAACGAAAATCCGTTTCGAACAAAAGCTATGGCCTCTGCCTCTTTCAAGATTGATAAATTACCTTTTCCCGCAGCAAGTGCTACGATAGACCAGCTCAGTACACAACCGGGTATCGGTAAAAGCACAGCCGAAAGAATCATGTCGATTCTTGAGTCGGGATCATTCCCCGAATTGGATAACCTTATCGCCCAAACCCCGCCAGGCGTTATGGCCATGCTTACGATAAAAGGGTTGGGCCCAAAAAAAATACGCTCAATTTGGAAAGACCTGGGTATTGAATCAATTGGAGAGCTTCTCTATGCCTGCAACGAAAATCGATTGATGGAAGCAAAGGGCTTCGGCTTGAAAACACAAGAAGAAATCCGTAAATCCATAGAATTTTCCAACGCAAATCAAGGATTATTTCTGTACGCTAAAGTAGAGAAAATTGCTGCAACCTTGTTAGGAAGTCTGGTATCCTATTTTCCGGATCAACAACATACTTTTACGGGAGAAATTAGACGGAAATGTGAAATCATTGCGTCCGTTGATATATTGACAACCTGTAGCATTTCAGAAATACGCTCTTTTTTGGAAGAGACACCGGCGTACATTGTTGAAGAATATCAAGATACTGTTGTTCAGTTAACCGATGAGTTGGGTGTCCGCTACCGCATACAATCCACCTCCGAAGAACGTTTTGCTATCGATTTGTTGCTTACAACAGGGAGTGAAATACATATAAAAGAACTACAAACTATCCAAGCAAACTTACCAGCTTTTTCGTCTGAAGAAGCAATCTATAAGGCGCTTGGGTTATCATATATCGAGCCCGAACTAAGAGAAGGTTCAGGAGAAGTCAATTGGGCGAAACACGGAGAACTGCCTAAGCTTATTACCTATGCTGATTTAAAAGGCACGCTGCACAATCACTCCACCTATAGCGATGGTGTGCATTCGCTGAAACAGATGGCGATGTACTGCAAAGATGAACTTGGCCTGAGTTATTTCGGCATATGCGATCACTCTAAGACAGCCGTTTATGCGAGTGGTCTTCCTATAGAACGCGTAAAAGAACAATGGATGGAAATCGACCGGTTAAACGATAAATTAGCTCCTTTTCGGATTTTCAGCGGAATAGAATCGGATATCCTCTCCGACGGGAGTCTAGACTATCCAGACGATATCCTTGCGAAATTTGATTTTGTTGTTGCTTCTATCCATAGCAATTTGCGTATGGACGAAGAAAAAGCTACCCAACGTTTGATTACGGCTATTGAAAATCCATATACCACTATTCTCGGACATCCGACGGGGCGTTTGCTCCTTAGCAGACCCGGCTATCCGATTGATTACAAAAAAGTAATAGATGCCTGTGCGGCTAATCGGGTGGTCATCGAAATCAATGCTAACCCACTAAGATTAGACCTGGATTGGCGTTGGCAACGATACGCACTGGAAAAAGGCGTTTTATTATCCATTAATCCTGATGCACACCGTACCGAGGGTTTAACCGATATGCAATACGGCGTATATGTAGCCCGAAAAGGTGGATTATCACCTGAACGCTGTCTTAATGCGTTTTCTCTTGAGGAAATCGAACAGTATTTCGCGGAGAAGAAAAGGTAAAAGAAAGGGCTCGAATTGACGAACCCTTTCTTTTTTTATTTTTTGTAATACTGCATCGCTTGGGGTATGAGCTTCTGAATATCAGCAACCCGTCTTGTATCACTGGGGTGCGTACTCAAAAATTCCGGTTGCGCATTGGCTTTTGATTTCGCAGCAGCCATACGCTCCCAAAAAGATACCGCATGTTGTGGATTATATCCTGCCATCGCCATAAACATCAAACCAAGCTGATCCGCTTCTGATTCATTGCTACGTGAAAACTTCAACGAAGCCAATTGACCTCCGATACCGTAAGCATTGTTTACCAAACCTTGCACAATAGAGCTCTTTCCTGAAGTTGCAACACCTATCACCTGCGCTCCTACCTGCAAAGCATATTGGTTGGACATCTGCTCCATGGAGTGACGAGCGATTGCGTGTGCGATTTCATGCCCCATCACTGTTGCCAAGCCATCTTCATTAGCCGTAAACGGTAGAATACCGGTATATACCGCCACTTTACCTCCGGGCATACACCAAGCGTTCACATCTGCACTTTGCACCAAATTAAATTCCCAGTTGAAATTAAATTGATTGGATAGACCCTCCGCCTTCAAATACTGGTTTACAGCCGATGCAATCCTGTTACCAACTTTTTTCACTAATGCTGCATCAGATGTTCCGGTTACTACTTTTGTATTCGGATCACCCAAGAACTCTTTATATGCCACAGCAGCCTGCTGCTGTATCTGATCGTCACTTACGAGTGACAGCTGCTTCCTACCCGACAATGGCACAGTCGAACATGCTGCCATAATCGATATAATAGCCGCTAGAGAAGTATATTTAAAAATCTTTTTCATAATAATATAAGCTTGTTCGCAAACTTATAAAAACAATACAAATCCTATGCCTAAAACTTTTGGGGTTGCCATTTTTTGGCTACAAAACTAGTCCTTCTTTTTCTTAAACAAATAAATCTTGGATTCGTGCCCCTTTAAAAGCCTTTCAATATTTTTTTGATGCGTAACCAATATCAACGCGCAGATGGCTATTCCATATAACAACACAGCGGGAACGGATGTATGGAAAATAAATGCGATACTGAATGGAAATGTAAATCCTGCCAATATAGAGCTAAGTGACACATAATGTGTGATAATCAATGTTAACAAAAAGACACTTACACAACATAACGCAGCCTCTGGATGAATGGCAATAACCATCCCGAATAGTGTCGCTACGCCTTTGCCACCCCGGAAACCAGCAAAAATAGGGAAAAGATGTCCTAATACCGCGATAACACCCAGCGCCAATTGGAAGTTAACAAATTGCACGGAACTCGGTATACCCACAATAGTAGAATCCAAAAGAAAAGGCAAATTCGTTGCTGTCCAGCCTTTGAATATATCTACAAACATGACAATCGACCCGGCTCTTTTGCCTAAAACCCGAAAGGTATTGGTTGCTCCTGCGTTCCCACTTCCGTATTCCCGCACATCTACCCCATAGAAAGCCTCACCGAACCATACCGCAGATGGGATGGAACCAAACAGATAAGCTAAGATAACTATGCCTATTAGATAAATCGAAATCATATATTAATTTAAGCTTCCTAAAGATAACTATACAATTTTAGCTTTTAAGCTTAAATCCAAACTTTTTACAGAATGTGTT
>PJTZ01000195.1_pt1 | contig 23642 bp, 17 predicted proteins | sample 1512131 | NCBI WGS metagenome assembly PJTZ01 (sample SAMN08177679, study PRJNA422409) | Soil metagenome, whole genome shotgun sequencing project. | reverse complement strand
TACTCCATCGATGAAATGTTCATGGACTACACGGGCCTTAATGGCGACATGACGGAGCGCAGCGTCGTGATACGTTCGGCAGTCCGTCAGATTGCCAAGATTCCAACTTGCGTCGGCATTGGGCCGACAAAGACGATTGCGAAGCTGGCAAACAAACTCGCCAAGGCAGACCGCAGCGGCGTTGGCGTCCTCGATCTTTCGACGGCGGAATCACGCCGCGAATTTTATCCCCGCGTTGAACTCGGCGATGTGTGGGGTCTGGGCCGTGCATCGGTCGCGAAACTCTCAAAGCTCGGCATCGATAACGTCGCGTCATTCGTGAGCATGGAGCCGGACCTTGTGCGGGAATCGCTTACGGTCACGGGACAGCGAACTCATGCAGAGCTGCGCGGCGTTCAATGCTTCACCTTCACGGATGCGCCTTCGTCGCGCAAAACCATCGCCTGCACGCGGAGCTTCGGGCGGGCGATCACGTCATTTGACGATATGAGGGAAGCGGTGGCGACCTACGCGGCGCGGGCGGCTGAAAAGCTGCGACGCTTCGGCATGAAGGCCGGAGCAATGCAGGTGTTCATGCGGACGAACGAATTCAACAACGATCCGAAATACTCGAATTCGGTTACGTTCGAGATTGAGCCTACAGCTGATTCATTCGCACTGATAGGGTCAGCGACACGGGCGGCACGCTCGATGTGGCGCGACGGTTTCCGGTATTTCAAGGCGGGAGTCATTCTCATTGACCTGTATCGTTGCGACGATCTGCCCGTGGGTGATCTGTTTTCGTCGCGCGATCCCGAAAAATCCAAGGCACTAATGACGGCGCTCGACGCGATCAACGGGCGCTTCGGACGCGGTGCTGCTCGGCCCGCTGGCTTGGTAGAGCGGGCGGAATGGTCGATGCGACGGGGAAACCTTTCACCGTGCTACACCACACGAATTGCAGATATTTTGGCCGTTCGAACCTAGTTTTTTTGAATTGAGCCATTATCAAATTAAGGAAAAATATTGGCCTCCAACTCATCGAATGCGACTGCCAATTCGTTACGCAAAGCATAGAATTCACGGTGCTTCAATCTGCGAGTAGCAGAGCCAATTCGTTTAGTGCGAGGATGAGCGGTTATGGATTCTAGCCGCAAATTATGCAGCTTTAGGAGAGTGCCCATTGTATTTGGGAGTATGGGGGCAATGGAATTGTCCGTTAAGGCTGCGCCATAGTTTGTATATTTTACATTCGGCCTTAAGCGACGGTACGCATGAAAAAATAGTTCGTCACACCAGCTATCTAGTTGAACAATAAATGGATCAATGTTTGTTTCTAGATTCTTTTTAAGAGAAATCATCATTCTTTCGGCATGACCATGACGATTCCCGAAAAATGTTCGCCAATCGTAGTTTGAATGCTGTCTTTTCAAGATATATGAAACGATTTCATTAATGCGACTATCTGGCTGTCCAACCGCACGAATGATCCGTGCGACCCTCAAACTATGTTTTGCTGTGATCTCAACATCACCATATGGTTTGCCGAGTCTGAGATTTTCATCGATTAACCGTTCAGCAGCAATGCGCGCTACCTCTGGCTCGGAATCGCGCAGTCTGCGATTAAGAAAATCAGTATATGACGCGAGTCCAAACAAATCACACGTGAGTTCACGTAAACTGCATTTTTTCACCCACCAGTCTTTTTCATTTGCGACTATAGATTCAAATTCGGCGAAAGTGACTGTCTTCGCATTCACCACCCAGCCAATCAGCGCCTCTTTGTAACTTGGCTGCAAACGAATGAAGCCCTTCTTCGGCCGCAAAAGTCGATCTGCACATAGCTTTCCAAGGGACGCTGTAACTGCGGGAGGACATTTCCCGAGGCACGATCGAAGCAATTGGCCATGAACGGCGTGATACAATTCATTCGTGGACGCATAGCTCTCTATGTCCTTGGCTAAAGCCATTGGAATCTTGCTGTAACTCGCAATATATCTGGAGATGCCCAGTGAATGTTCCGGATGCCTACGCAGAACTTTCATCAATCGTGCGTTGAGCAAGTGGGTGGGCTTTGCATGGGACAATAGATATTTGAAGCGCGTTACATTCTCAGGAGAAATTCTTCCGTTTCGCGTCAATTCCAATATCCGCGAGATCAATCGCTTTTGATTGACTATCGGCTTGATGGAAGGTTCAGGGGGACGGCTAACTGACTTAACCTCTTCGCGGGGGTCTGTGATTATTCTGATATTTATCTTCGCTGTCTGCGGAAAAAGCCCAATCTCCTTGGAGGCAATATCAAGCGCAATCAGTTTCCGACGAAGCTCCTCTTCATTTTTTGCTAGAATCTTGATGTCGTCAACATAGCGAAGATAAATAGTCTTCTTACCTCGCTCGCCTGCCGTATCGATATGTTGTAAAACCGCTTCTGAGAGCATGCCGGAGGCGAGCGGTCCTTGTGGAATCCCATGTTCGTGATAAATGTTTTCCTGACCGTTACTCCACGTACTTGACGTCCATATCTTCAGACAACGCAGAAGAAAATTTGTAGTATCTTCGTCAATTCCAAGTACATTAAGAAAATGTCGCAGAACATGATGGTCGATAGAGTCATAAAAGGCTGCAAGATCGAAGTTGGCAACGTAATGGTGTCCAGCGTTGAATGCTTGGTCAATCTTTGTTCCAAACCTTTTATAGCTACGTTGCCACTGAAGATAAAAGAAAGGCGAAGACTTTCCAGCGTATAGATGGGCAAATACACGTGTTTCATATCGAGAGCGGGTTTTGCGCTTCAACGCATCTGCTATTAAGTTAACGCAGGCCTGATATACTATTTGATCTTCTACAGTTAGAAGAGTAATTGGGCGCAGAGTGCCCGATGGCTTGGGTAGTAGAAGTTTAGAAGCATGGGATGCCTCATATCTTTCCCTAAGACCCTCCTGACGAATCCACTTCAAATGAGTGTCCGATGCAATTGCAAAGGCATCATAAGAATCACGAAAATATGACTTATACTGAGCGTCTGGATTGGACATGACCCAACGATATGCGCGCCGTAAATTGTTCAGGTTAAATACGGCTTCAAGATCACTCACGGGGCAATTGCACCAGCCGCGTGAGTCTTACTAGGCTGGCTGTCTTTCTATCGTAGGCATAATTGGTGATCGTTCCATCTCTGATGCGCTCAACAGCTTCGTCAATCACATGAAGAGGAACGAGAAACCATTCGCGCGGGCGGACAGGTTTGCCGAAGCGGTCGGCAATCTCAATTTCGTAAGCAGCCTCCGCAAAAATGCGATGGATCAACTTTTCGAGCTTGTTCCGGTTGATATTGAATAGCTTGTATTCTGCCACGCTCTCGACACCCGCGAGAAGGTAGGTCGCATCGTTTTCAGCAGCGGCGATCCGTGTTGAAACGCTACCTCCCGTCACGCCAATCTTGTGGATCAGCTCGCGGTGCTGGGCGATCTGGGGATGATTGGATTTGCTCCGCAGGACATAGATCGTTCCGCTCTCCGTATCGTCATTATCCGTGCTGGCCGAAAACAACGGGCCTGCTTCTGGGTCGGTGATACGACGTCCAGCTTCATCCTTATGCAACGCGCGTTGAAGTGATCGCATGAGCATATTGCTCTCAGTGCCATTGTCGAAAATGACGCGAAGGCGGGCATCGGTGCGGCTTTGGGCATTTGAAAATATCTCGCCCATTTCGGCGACGTAGGCCATTTGTCCGCCTACGATAAACACACTTCCAACGCGGATTTCAGCTTTCAGCTCGAATGGGCGTGTGTTGCGGACGCCAGTATCAAGCTCGTTCTTGATCTGGGAAAAAATCGGTTTGAACTTGTCAAAATCCTCGCACTTGTCGCGGTTAGCGATTTCTTCCGCAGCGCGGCGTTCTTCGCGGGTTTGAACGTGGCGGAGTTGGGTGATGTCATCGCCGTTACCGTCTTCAATCCCAAGCTCGGCAAGCAAGGAATCGTCGTCCAGTTCGTCCGGTGCGGTACGGTTAGAATCTGAGGCTACATCAAGCAATCCATGCTTGTCTAAGGGAGCAAGCAAGGTCTGACATTCCTCTAGTTCGCGCAAGCGATCAAGGCGGACGGCATAGAGGCGTTCGAATATGTCGCGCTGCTCGCCGTGAAGCGGGGCGCGGCCATGTTCGTCATAGAATTTGATGATGTCTTCGAAGCCCGCGATGATGCGTTCTTCAAGCGGCGTATAGGTGCGCGTAGCCTTCTTCTCGACGTTGACGCCAAGTTCTGCCAGCAGTTCGTCATCGGATAATTCAACCATTGGCAGCTGCCTGCGCTCTAAATTTCGCAAGGGCGGCAACGCCTTCGGCAAGCCGCTTTTCCCAAGGGTCTTGTGCAGTGATGTCGGGAGCGCGTCCGCGTTCCTGTTTCCACTTCAATGCGCGAACGGCAAGATCACGTGCTTCCTCATAGGGGATGCTGACCTTGCGCTTCTCAATGACGGCGGCAACCTGCTTGAGGGTTCCCTCGCTCATCGATTTGGCAAGAACGGCATAGGCGGCTTCGAATGGATTGATCCTGTCGATCAGGTCAATGTCGAGATCGCGGACGTCCATCGCAAATTTCCGAACGCCGTCGAGCAAAGCTGTATTGGCGCGAAGCTCGTCGCCGTCACCGGAAACGCCACCACTGGCGAGTTGCTTTGCCCGCTGGGTGAGATTGAGGGCCGCAATAGCGTGTTGCCGCACGGCTTCCTGATCTTCGTCTGTCAATTCAGGATAGCGGTCACGAACGATCTTCCCCATTTTGATCTGGGTAAGCTCTTCAGCCAAGGTTTCGCCGCCTACGTGCGTCCCGTCGAACAGGCCGCGCTCCAACGCGGATTTGTCCTGAACGAAGGCCGTAATGACTTCGTTCAAATCTTCGGTGCAAATGCGCGACGCTTCGGGGCTTTTGGGTTCGACGAGTCCCTTGATCTCGAAATGGAACTGGCCGCGTTCTTCATGGAAGCCGACATTGGTCTGGCCTTCCTTGTACCCACCCTCACCATAGTCGAAGCCTTCAATCGGGCCGCGATCTTTGGGCGTGAAATTGAAGCGCGGCGCAAGTACCTGTTCCATCAACAGGCTGGCGGCAATGGCTTTTAGCGTGTCGTTGATTGCATCGACTACGGCGGCTTCCGACGCATCCGGCTCTGCAATTAAGTTGGTGAAGCTGGCGACTTCCTTGTTCGGCGCATCACGAGTAGCACGTCCAATAATCTGAATGATCTCAGTCAGGCTCGAACGATAGCCGACTGTGAGCGCGTGTTCGCACCAAATCCAATCAAAGCCTTCCTTGGCCATGCCAAGGGCGATGATGATGTCCACATGATCGCGGTCATTGCGGTGCGCGGGGTCTTTCAGCGCATTCAACGCCTTTGCGCGTTTGGTTGTGTCGCTGTCATCGACAAGATCAGCAATCTTGATCGTGCGGCCATCGAGCAGTTCGATCAGATGGAAACCCGTTACAGGATCGACGCCCTTCCAGTCGCCGATGGTTTCCATGATCTCTTCGACTTCCTTGATCTTGTCTTTCGTGCTTTCCCGCGCATTCACAGAAGGAATATGCACGATGGTTTTTAAAGATGGATCAAGCACTGCTTTGATCGCGCTAAGATAACGGCCCGTGTAAAAATAATAGCCGATATTGAGCGATTTCAGATGCTCGTAGCCGTTGAGCTGTTCGTAGTAAGTATAGGTGACGGTTTCAAATTTTAGCTCATCTTCGGGTGGCAACACGGCGACGGCATCGCCACGGAAATAGCTGCCTGTCATCGCGACGATATGCACCTTGTCGCGACGAATGAACTCCGCAAGCTGCCCGCCGAGCTTGTTCTCGGGGTTGGCGGAAACGTGATGGAACTCATCAACCGCGATCAGGCGATTGTCGAACGCCTCAACGCCCAACTGCTCGACCGCAAAGCGGAAGGTGGCATGGGTGCAAACCAGAACTTTGTCATCGCTGGCGAGAAACTGGCCAACGGCGCGGACCTTCGATGGGTCAACGCGCTCCTCATCGGGGCCTGGCGCATTGCAGAGATTCCATTGCGGCTTCACAGTCCAATCATAATGGAAGCCATATTTAGAAAGCGGCTCATCGGAAAAGCTGCCGCCGATGCTTTTTTCCGGCACAACGATGATCGCTTGTGCAACGCCTTGGTTGTGTAGCTTGTCGAGCGCGATAAACATTAGTGCGCGGGATTTGCCTGATGCTGGCGGCGATTTTATGAGAAGGAACTGCTCACCGCGCTTGGCATAGGCGCGCTCCTGCATCTGACGCATACCAAACTCGTTGGCTTTTGCCGACGCGCCTGTGCGGGCTGTTTGAAACGAAACGGCTGGAATGGGTTTGGATGTCGTCATGGCTAAGCCGCCTCTTTCTTTTTGGTTTTCGTCGGCTTTCCAGCACTTTGCGTCATTTTGGTGTATAGTTCAAACAGCTTTTCCAGCCGTTCGGTGTCGTTCTTGAACCGACGCCCGATGTAAATGCGCTCTAAAACCTCATCGTTCGCCTCATGGGCGCGACGAAGGTTTTCGGGCATAGTTTCAGGATCATATAAATCGGCAATCGCGGCAGGATAATGCACTTCCCGTGCGAGAAGAATATCTTCAGCGCAACGAGTGAGATCGGCCTTATTTTGTTCAGTCATCGTCGGAATTGGGAAGGTATTCCAGCCTAGAACATTAGAGTATCGGTATCGAGTTTCCAGCTTGCCACAGACTGTAGCAATCCAAACGAGGTGAATGCGCGACGCAATCAACGCCATATTCCACAATGGGGCGTCATAGAGAGCAAATGCAAGGTTTGATACGATTGAGCGGGGAGGCAGCAAACCGATGGGAAGATATTCACGACGTTCAGAACTCACTTGCGGCATAATCAATGTATGCTCAGATGCAACTGATTGAATTTGTCTAAATTTGTGAGGATATTCCGCCGCAGGTCTTGTCTCAGCCGCTTTACTTGATGCGCGAAAAGCTCTGACTCGTTCGAAACGATCCTTAAAGTAAGGAATGCGGTTCGCATCCTGTGCTTCATCATCCTCTACCCAAATGCAAAAACGCTCTAGGCCCCGTATAAATTCCGCTGCCCCGTAGAATGGTCTAATGAATTTTGAATGGTTCGGGTAGTCAGCGAGAAAACTGCGCCGTTCCTCGTGAGAAAGAATAAGATTTCCGCCATCAGTCGGCTTGTTCCCCCAAACCATAAGCGCTCTATCGCTTCCAACGCGCGAGGAAGATTGAACTATTAAATCTGAACCAGCGACAAGATATGCATTGATGTATTCTGCTTCTCTAACAATTGTGTGACCATCGTTTGAAATGGAATACAATTTACGAATTTTACTTGGGATAGTCGATATGCCTATAATTGCTACCGTTACTCCCGCATTATGGCTCGCCAAATTTGCCCATTTAAACGAAGTGTGGGCGAATTCGATTTTATGTCCAGTACTAAATATCAGAGGCCATAGAATTGGAATTTGCTCTCCTTGGCAGATAGAATTGGTAGCGACGAAAGCAGTCGCAGCATTTGTATGCGTGCCGTATTCTGCTGCTTTAAAGAACCACCCCGCTACGTAATCGAGTGACTTCCAGCCTTTTGTGCGGTCCTCGAAGATGGATCGTAAATCGGACTTCTGTTCTCTATCCTGCCATGTGAAACCCAAATATGGTGGATTTCCGCAAATATAAGTTTCGCCGCCTTCGTTCTCAAAATCGATTTGGGCCTGATCCATTGGGGTACTGAAAAGATCGTCGCCCGTGAGCTTAACGCCAGTGCCAGTCGGAGGACACACACTAAGCCAATCAAGTCGTAACGCATTACCACAGGTGATCCAGTTTTGAGCATCTAGCGGGAGGAACTCCGCCAATGCCTCCTTCTGGCCACGATATGTAACGTCGCACTGATATTCGGCGATGATCAGCGCGAGACGTGCAATTTCAGCCGGAAAATCTCGCAGCTCAATGCCGCGGTAGTTCGTGAGTGGAATGTCAGTTCTACGGTCGGCCTCATCGCGCCGTTGATTGATCTCCGCTTCGATGGCGCGCATTTCCTTGTATGCGATGACAAGGAAGTTGCCGCTTCCACAAGCTGGATCAAACACGCGGATTTTGGCCATGCGGTTGCGAAGGTTCAGCAGCTTCCGGCCATTGTCGCCGGCTTCTTCGAACTGCTCGCGCAGGTCATCGAGGAACAGCGGGTTCAAGACTTTTAAAATGTTCGGAACGCTGGTGTAGTGCATCCCTAATGCACCGCGCTCGTCATCGTCGGCGACGGCCTGAATCATGCTGCCAAAAATATCGGGGTTGATCTTGGTCCAGTCGAGATTGCCGATGTTCAGGAGATAGGTTCTGGCGATCTTGCTGAAGCGCGGAACGTCGGTGCTGCCAGAAAACAGGCCTCCGTTGACATAGGGGAACTTATCTGCCCAGCGAGATATGTTTGCGGCTCTGCGATAGCGATCATCAGGCTTCCCCTCGTGAAGGGTCGGCGTGTTCATTGCCCTAAAAATTTCAGCTATCACGTCATGGGTATTCGACGAGTCCCGCTCACTCATCTGGTCAATGATAGCGGTGAACTGCCCTGAACCGCTGAATATGTCGGTGTCTTCGGCGAAGAAGCAAAAGATCAGCCGCGCCATGAAATGGTTCATGTCCGGTCGGCGGGCAGGCGTCGCCCATTCGGGATTGTCTTTCAGCAGCTCGACATACAGGCGATTCAGGCGTCCTGTCGCCTTGATGTCAAACGAGCTTTCCCTAATCTGCTTGACGGTGGTGATGCCCGCCAAGGGCAGGAAGAAACCGAAGTGTTCGTGGAATTCAGCAAAGTTGCAAGCGATGGGTGGCTCATCGCTGAACAGGTCTTCGGCCTGAAGCGTTTCGCCGTCTGTTGCGAGGATGAATTTGGCCTTCGCCTGAGCCGTTTTCGGGCTTTCGCGAAGAGCTTTCAGGGTGGCATCAACCAGACCAGCGGCACAGGTAGCGATGTGGATGTTGCTGCGTTGAAGGACGCCACCCGCAACGTCGGAGGTATTCGACGCGCCTGCGCGAAGGCGTTTTATGGTGGTGTCTTTGTTGCCGAAGGCGGCAAGGAACGCATACGGAAATTCGGCTGGATCGAATGGCGCAATCGCAAGGTCGGAAACGGCTTCTTCGATTTCAACTGCGTTCATGCGACAAGGGGTTCCTTATTACGTCAAATTCCGTGGCCTCCCCAATGGGATAGTCGGCTGAATCGCCGACACTCAATGCCACAGCCATGAGTAGATCAGGGGGCGGATTTTGTCACCTAGAACCCGCTCCAAGTGTGCGGCTATCCACATTGGCGGCATCCAATCGGCGGACGGTTGGCCTCTCAGGTAGAGGCTGGGTTCCAAGGGGCAGGCACGCCCTTTCGGTCGTCACGGTGGGCGAAACCATCGTGCAGGGTCCTAGGGCGGCATACGCCTTGGTCGTGGTTCAGGGCGCGAATGCCCTGACGGTATCCAATCCGCGTAGGGTTGGGAAATGGGGGAGGAAGCGCAACGCGATTCCGGTCGGGGAGAGAGAATTCTCCCCGATGGTGCGGAGCTGGCTCAATGCCAGTGACGCGCCACTGCTGGGGATGGAACGGGGGCGCAGCGCCCCTTCCCAAGATTGGCGTGGTAGTACCACGCACATCTTGCGGTCAGCGTAAGCGACGTTTTTCTGTCCGGATACTCAACAAGCATAGATCGGTGGGCTTCATCGCCAGCCGACCACGCCTCTCGCCATGAAGCTCAGGATTGCTTTGTGAGCAGGCACGTCTCGTTGGAGACTCTCGATATCGTATGTGCGCGGCGTTACCGGCTTGGCTACCCTTCGAATGGTGATCGGGTAGGCGCTCGACATAGTGCCACCCGCACCAACGAGGAGCGTACCATCGCCTTTCGAGATTTTGCCGGTCTTAGTATCGACCGGGAAGCCCGACAGGATAAAGATGAACGGCGCGGCGGCTTCGACAAGCCAACCCTGAAATAGTACGGAGTCCTGATAGGGAAGCGCGAAGCCTTCGACGTGTTCGGAATGGGGCTCGCCGTCGTCGTTCGTGAAGCTCATCACGGAGGCGAAGCGGCTAATGTCGTCTCCCATGCCGCATTCCATAGCCATGACCATGATCTCGTCGGGATCGACGAATGATGGACGATAAACGGCAAAATGGCCTTGAAGGTCACGTAGCCTCGCAAGATTTGGTTCAGACGATTTTGGGGAGAGATAGCTGTGCAGCGTTGGCACAAGCGGATTGGGAATATCGGGAAACGCATCCGGCGCGGTTAGCCAAGCTTTCTCGATGGCGTATGGATGAACCTCGAAAAACCAGTGCCACGCGACACGCGGCAGGTCCGGCTCTTGGGTCACATAGCCGTCCGTCCGGTTTGCGAAATCAGTCCACCTCTGGCGGTCGAGCGAGAACGGACGAGCGCTGAGACGATCGGCATTCTCACGCCCCCATCTTTCAAGCTGCCTCGATTGTTCGGCGAGCGACATCGTGCTTGCCTGTACATTTTTTGCCGCTGCCTTGATGACGCTGATCGTTCGTGGCGAACCGTCGAACGGCGGTACTGAAATTTCTTTAGACCCTGACATGTCCCTGACGTGTCGGGGCGTGTCGCCGGTATGTCAATGCCTGTCTTGTTGAACGCCGTAGACATATCGAAGCAATGCGACGCTGCTCGCCGCTAACGCGGCAGCTTCAAGCCCTCCCCAGATATCATGAACATGCCCCCACACTCCGAGCACAATCGGAACGTGAGGGGAGGATTTCATGACAAACTGCCGAATTTGCAAGATGCCTTTGATAAGCATCGCCGGGGCTGCAAACGATAAGGGTTCAGGCAAGGATGCGATAATCATTCCGTCTGCTGAAATTCTCGCACGGCCTTCTTCGGTGCGTCGTCTTGCTATGGCGTATCGGGCAAGGAACTTGCCGCGCCGCAAGATTTTGAATTTTGTCGCCGATCATCTCTACCAGCACGACGGCCAGCTTCTTTATCTGGGGCGCAACGTGTCCTTCGACGCCGATATTGACGATGTTTTCGGCACAGATCGCGATCCGTCCGAACGCTGGTTGAGTGACTTTCTGGCTTTCGCTGTCGAAGCGCCGCGCCAGCGGGCGCAGCGGCGTACCTTTGATCGGCTGGTGCTGCTCTGGGCGGCGCTCGCCGTCCATAATCCTGCACAGGCTGCACTGGTCATTCGTTGAAATAGGCGAGCGCCGCGAGCCTGATGCTCGCGGCGCGTCATTCCCCCGCATTGCCGTTACGTCGCGCTCAAACGCGTGATGCCGAAATTTTTCGGTGCAACTGATGGAGAAACCCATGAGCGATCCGCAATTCGCTATCAGCTACGGTGCTGATGAAGCGCAAACGCCTGCACATGCAGCGCACAACGACAACCACGCCGCGCGTTCCCAATCACAGGTTCGGTCCGAACCGCGCGAAATTCGCTTTCGCGTTCCGAGCATCATCAAAACCGCCGCCGTGTTCATGACGGGCGCGGCCATGCTGTTCACGTGGGAGACTTACGCGCCGGAAGGCTACCGGATTTCCACCTTCATGGGGACGTATGACGCAAGGATCGCCGCCGCTGTGAAGGCGGCAGAGTTGCAGCAGCAAAGCCGCTATGAGGTTTGGGCGGCTGACGTGAAACTGGCCGCTGACCAGCAGTCGGAGCAGTACAAGGCCGTCACGCAAGGCGTGCTGCAAAACTACTCCGCGACCTATGATCGCGGTAAGATTCTCACTCAGGCAGCTGTGGAATTGCAGGGGCGATATGCCTCTACGCTTATGAGCCAGAAGACGCAGGAACAGGGGATGGACCTCGGCATCATCAACCTGATGCGCGGCTGGGGCCGCCTCGCGAATGGTCTCGAAAACGGCGCGGGGAACAACGCACTCGAATATGCGAACAATCTGAGCCAAACCCTGCAAGGGGAAATCACGGATGCCGCTCGCCAGGGCGCGGGCACTCCGGTTGTCGCTTGGGACACCGGCATTGCAAGCCCTAGCGACGTGGCAGCGACGCTTGCCACTATCAAGCCGCTGCGCATTCCGCCGCCGCCGTCGATTGGCGAGGCGCGCGTTACTATCGGCGAGCCAGCCGACGCGCCGCGCTAACATGGCGCGCGGCAATATGATGAAGGGGATGCAGGGCTTCATGGCCCTGCATCAACGCACTCTCGATGCTGACTACGCAGCAGCGTCTCGCCGTGAAGCCGAAAGGATGCGGCAGGAAATTGCGTCCGCTCAAGCCTCCGGTGTTTTAGGAAACGGAAGGCTGGCCAACTCAGAGGATGTCCGATCTTCGGGCCTCCTCGATCCTAACGGTTTTTTTCTGGGGGCGCTGAATAAGCGCCTCCTTTTTTATAACGGCGATGCTCCGCTGCTCACCTATGCGCGGGCAGGAACGGGCAAGGGCCGAGATTTCATTCTGCCTAATCTCGCGCACGTCCGGAATCGCAGCCTGATCGTGATAGACGTGAAGGACGGGGAAAACTGCTTCGCGTCGTTCGAGCATCGTTCACGGACGCTCGGGCAGCGGTGCATCTATCTCAATCCGTTCAAGCTGCTGGGGCTTTTGAATACGCGGATCAATCCGCTCCAAACCCTGATCGACATCGTAGGCCGTGGCGAGCAGATCGACACAGAGGCCGACGAAATCGCTCATATCCTCATCCCGTCATCAGCGAAGAACAAGGACGGCGATTGGGTCGGCAAAGGCGCACGGCGTCTGCTCGCCGTGCGTATGGAGTATCTGGCTCTCTTCGAGCCGGAGCTTTGCACGTTGAGCGGCCTGTGGCGCTTCGTGAACTCGTCTCAGGATGAAATGGAAATCGGCTTCGCCATGATGGCGACCTGCGGCCTGCCCGGACTGGAAGGCAAGGCAGAGGCGTTGCGAGCGACCGCAAAGGACGCACCGAAGCAATTCGAGGCTTACAAGTCTGACTGCATCGAAGCGCTTCATCCTTTCGAGCCGGGGAAGTCGCTCGATAGCGCGACCTCCGGCCATGACTTTGATTTCAAGATTCTCAAGCACGAGCCGACCACGGTTTATCTCATGGCTCCGAGCGAAAAGCTGGCAGTGGCGGCTCCGTGGATCAGCCTGATCGTCAGTCACATCATCGAAACCGTCGCGCGGGAAGTCGGCCCCGTGCCGACGACATTCCTCCTCGACGAGTTTCCGATGCTGCCACCTTCGCCATCGATCACCAAAACCCTTCGCCTGTATCGGGGCAAGGGACTCCAGCTCTGGATATTTTCGCAAGGCCGCTACTCGCTCGAAGAGCGGTGGTCGCGGGAGGCCGTGAAGGAATTCGAAGATATGGCCGCGATCTTCAACACGAGCGCGGTGGAAGACCCGGACCTCATGGGCGACATTGAGAAATGGAGCGGGAACCGCACCGTTCTCATGCACGGCATCAATCGCAGCGGCGGCACCGTAGAATCTGCGGGGGCCAACCTTGGGGAAGCGCGCAGGGCAGTTCTTCAAAGCGAGGACATTCGCGGGATCGGTGCGGGGCGGCAGATTGTTCGCGTTGCAGGGCTTTCTCATCTGCTCGTCTGCGAGCGGGTTCATTTCGATGATGTCGATCCGTGGCGGCATCAGCTCCGCGATGTCCGCACGTTGCACAAGGGAATGGTGCTGTGAGGATCGATCGCGCCGCCTCCCGCGCGATCTCGGGACCGTTTGCCTCTGCGAGTGCTGATCGCTCTTCGGCTCCCGCCGTGTCGCCGGAAAGGGCGACGGAAATTACTGCATGGGCAGATCGCACCACAGCACAGGCGGAGCGTGAGTTTCGAGAGAACCAAGTTCAGTGGACTATACGCCAGTATGGCGATTTGCTCGCTCGCGATGGTGCACGATTGTCGCTCCAACCTTCGGGCGCGACGGATGACCGCAAGGCTCATCTGATGCGGGCGGCAGATCATATGGTGAAGCGCAATCATGCGGCGCGCCTTGCAGGCATCAACCGCATAGCCGAGCAATTGCTCACCGGGCGCACCCCGAACCTCAAGAGGGACGAACGCGGAAGGTGAAGCAAAACTGCGCGTCAGTTTGAAAACTTGAAATAAAATATGCTAAGATGATTGTGGGGATTGTGCGTATCTTTGCCAATGGCAAAATCCGAAATTCACATGCCCTATGCGGCGGTTCGGAAGCCTAGTCTCCAAAGCCCCGCTAACCACTAAAATTTACAGGGCATGGGAGGACGTTCCCCCCGGCTGAATGACGGTTACTTTCTAAATCGGACTCTCTCATTGCTCAATCGAGCGCCGCTATAGCGGCGGGGGCGGGTTTGATGAAGATGTTATCACCGGAAGAAATGCAGGAGCTCCGCGACGAGATCGCAGACTTCGCCATTTCTGAATCCCGGAAAGACGAAGTCATTCGCTTTCTTGACTCAATTGCTGTCTCATTTATCCATCAGTCGTTCCGCAAAAGCTCTGTTCAGCTATCTCTCTCCGACCGTGCAAACTTTGCTTTCAACGGCGCAGAAACTCGTGCTAACCTGCCGGAATCCGATATTTCGGAGCTTGTTGACCTCCATAGCGAGGGCGCGATCAACACCAACCGCCGCAAGAGGCAGTTAGCGCCATGACCAGAAAGACGAACCAGCAGGCAGTCATTTACTGCCGCGTAAGCACCAAGAAGCAGGCGAGAGAGGGTAACGGCCTCACAAGCCAAGAAACCCGTTGCCGCGAATATGCGAAGCATCGCGGACATCAGGTTGTGAATGTCTTCACCGACGACGTGTCTGGAAAACTCGCCCAGCGTCCCGGCTTCGACGAAATGCTGACTTCCATCCGCAAAAGCCGCAAGGCCGGTATCGTCGTCATCATAGACGACATCAGCCGCATGGCGCGTGATGTCCGTAATCACTTCGATCTGAAAGAGTCGATTTTCCGTGCGGGCGCGACGCTGGAATCACCCTCCATCGAATTTGGCTCCGACTCCGACAGCATCCTCATTGAGCATTTGCTGGCGAGTGTAGCGCAGCATCAGCGGCAGAAAAATGGTGAGCAGGCGCGCAATCGCATGAGAGCGCGGATGCTCGGCGGCTATTGGGTTTTTATGGCTCCGCTCGGCTATCGTTACGAAAAAAGCCCAGCGGGTGGCAGCATTCTTGTCCGCGACGAACCTGTGGCCTCGATCATTCAGGAAGGCCTCGAAGGCTATGCCAGCGGTCGCTTCAATTCAAAGGCGGAAGTGAAACGCTTCCTCGAGTCTCACGCCGGATTCCCTGTCACACGCCACGGCCACCTGACGAATGAGCAGGCCAACCGCATCATGACGCACCCGATCTACGCAGGCTATGTGGAGAGCAAAGCTTGGGACGTGTCGCTGCGTCCGGGGCAGCATGAGGCGACCATAACGCTTGCGACCTTCCATCAGATTCAGGAACGGCTTGCGGGCAAGCCGCTCGTGCCGACGCGCTCGGACATTCATGTGGATTTCCCGCTGCGCGGCTATGTCACGTGTGGCGACTGCGACCATCCGATGACAGCGAACTGGACCAAAGGGCGAAATGGTCGCTACCCGTATTATGTGTGCCGCCATCGTGGTTGTGACCGCTTCGGTAAGTCCGTGAAACGAGACACGGTTGAAGGGGCATTCGAGGCGATGTTGACGAAGCTGACGCCGCGCCCTGAACTGCTCAACCTTTTCTCGAAAATTTTCCGCAAGCGGTGGAACGAGGCGGAAGCAAAATCCCATGAGGGCCGCTCCGCGATCAAGCACGAGATGGTAACCATCGAAAAGAAGATCGGGCAGATGCTCGACAAAATCGTCCAGTCGGAAAGCCGTTCGGTGATCGCTCGCTTTGAGAGTGAGGTCGATAGACTCGAAATGGAGAAGCTGGTTCTTGACGAGAAAGCCGCCTCATGCGGCACCGTTGCGAAGGATTATGATGCGACTTTTCGAACCGCTTTTGACTTCCTCGCAAACCCTTGGAATCTTTGGACTAACGGCACGTTCGACGACAAGCGTATCGTGCTGAATCTCACCTTAGGCTCTCATCTGGAATATGACTGGAATGAGGGCGTTCGAACCGCTGAATTATCCTTGCCGTTCAGTCTGTTGCAGGATGTTTGCGACCGAGAAAAAGTAATGGCGGAGAGGGTGGGATTCGAACCCACGTTACGGTTGCCCGTAAACCGCATTTCGAGTGCGGCGCATTCGACCACTCTGCCACCTCTCCGTCTTGAGATGTCTCGGCACATGCAATGAGCCGGCGGGTCGTCGAGGGCGCGTCGTTAGCGGATGAAACCGGCTTTGCCAAGCGCCTCGCGCATAGCATCGCCAAGTCCCTTGCAGCCCCGCCCATTCGCCCTACATCAGGGGCGTCATGCCCAATAAAACCGATTCTCCGTTTACCCCCCACCGTCCCGATCACGGCCCGCTGCCAAGGGATCTGGCGTCCGCGCCCCGCATCTCTCACGCGCGCTTTGCCATTGGCGATGTGGTTCGCCATGCCATTTTCGATTTTCGCGGTGTGGTGTTCGATATCGATCCGGCCTTTGCAAACAGCGAGGAGTGGTATGAAGCCATTCCGGAATCGATCCGTCCCCGGCGTGATCAGCCCTTCTACCATTTGCTCGCGGAGAGCAGCGAATCGTCCTATGTCGCTTATGTCAGCCAGCAGAATTTGGTCGAGGACAAGAGCGGCGGGCCAATCGACCACCCTGCCCTCCCCACCATGTTCAGCCGCGAGCCTGCGGGCAATTACCGCATGGATCCCCGCCACTGGCACTGAGAAGGCGCGCGTCGGCGCGTCATGCGCCCGTTCAGGCCTTGATCTTCCAGCCCGTGGCCAGCAAGCGGTAGCACAAGATGCAGAGCACGAGGTTGATCGCGAGTAACACCAAAGCGCCCGTCACCACCTGCGTGTCCGCTTCAGCCAGAAACCCATATCGGAAGCCGGAAATCGCGTAAAAAAACGGATTGGCGTGGCTGATTGCCTGAAATGCGGGTTTTAGGCGATCGATCGAATAGAATGTGCCGGAAAGAAGCGAAAGCGGCGCCACCACGAAGTTCGCGATCGCCGCGTTATGATCGAACTTCTGCGCCCAGATCGACGTCAGCACGCCAATGAAAGCGAGCAGCGCCGAACCCATCAAACCGAACCAGAGCACCGCCCACAGGTGCCGAGGCGTCACATGCACGCCCGGCCACAGGGCAATAGCAATCCAAACCGCCAGCCCAACCATCACTGCACGGGTAATCGCCGATCCAACAAGAGCGAAGAGCAGTTCTCCGGTGGAAATCGGCGGCATCAGATAGTCGACAAGGGTTCCCTGCACCTTCCCGACCATGAGCGGAAAACTGGCATGTTGGAAAGACGCCTGCATCATGCCCATGATGATGAGACCAGGCGCCACGAAATCCGCAAAGGGCACGCCGAGCACGCTGTTGCCCGAACGGCCAAGCGCCACGGTGAAGATCACGAGGTACAGCAGCGTGGTCAGCGCAGGCGCCCAGACCGTCTGCAATTGCACCTTAATGAAGCGCCGCACTTCTTTGAGGTAGAGTGCGATCATACCCGCCCAGTTGACCGCCCGAATAACCGGAACGCCCGGTTCGTGGCGAATCAGGCTGCGGGGCACTACAGGGGGCGGGGATGCGACGGGCTCGCTCGACATAGTCTCCGCGACTAAACTCTTGCAGGCAACTGCGCAACTGCCGCAGGCGTGCTTCCCCGGATGCATTTGACCTTTGCGCGATGACTCCCCATATGGCCGCAATTCCCGGAGGAACTGATAGAATGTCTTGGACCGACGAACGCTTCGACCATTTGAGGCAGATGTGGGAGAAGGGCATGACCGCGAGCCAGATCGCGGAGGAGCTGGGCGGTGTCAGCCGTAACGCAGTGATTGGCAAGGCACATCGTCTTGGCCTTCAGTCGCGGCCTTCGCCGGTTAAGGCGACCGATGTTCCCGCCAAGCCCAGCGCACCAGCGGCTCGCAAGCCCGCCCCGCGCCCTGAGCCACGGCCGGCGCCCGCCGAAGCACGTCCCGCGCCTGCGCCCACGCCGCCTGCTGTTGCAGCGCCCGCCCCGGCCCCATCTGCCTCCACGGATGCGCCGGCTCCGCCCCCGGCGCCACGCATCGTCTCGGTTGGCCCGGGCGGATTTCTGCGTCAGGGGCCCGGCGATCAGCAGCAGCCCATCCCGCCCGCGCCGCCGCGTCGCCTCGTGCCCGCCAAGCCCAGTTCGGAGATTGCCGGGAAGACCAGCCTGCTCGATCTCAACGAAAAGATCTGCAAATGGCCCATGGGTCATCCCGGCGAACCAGACTTCCATTTCTGCGGGCAAAAGGTGAATCCCGGCTTCCCCTATTGCGTGGAGCATTGCGGCCGCGCTTATCAGGCGCAGTTGCCGCGCGGCACACGCCGCACGCCGCCGCCCCTGCCCTATGGCGGGCCACGCGTCCGCTGAGTTCAGGACTTGACTGAAATAGAGAAGGCCGGGGACGATGTCCCCGGCCTTTCTTGTATCGATTGGCGCTAAACGCTTCGCGTCAGAAGCGGAAGCTTGCCGTCGCACGGATGCCGTGATTGTCAAAAACGTCGTTGGTGCGCTGGATGTTGGTGCTGCCAGCCGGCGTGATGACGAACGGGTTCGTCGCAGAGGGAGGCGTTCCCTGTCCGGCGTTCACTGTGTACCCGTCCGTCTTGAAGCGGGTGTAGCGATAGAGAACGCCGATCGAGAAATTGCGCGAGATTTTCTGCTCGACGCCGCCGCCCGCGGTCCAGCCCCACTCGTCACTCGAGCGGTTGGTCTCCGTGAAGCTGTTGAACGTGTTGGTCGTTGCGAAGCTGTTTTTCACCTTCGCATAGGCAAGACCGCCCGTGCCGTAGATCAGCGTGTTGGTTGGCAATGCAAAGCCGGCACGCAGACGCGCCGATGCGTCCCAATCCATCCGCCGCGAAAGAACATAGCTCGCAGGAGTGGTGCTAAAGCCGCTCACGGCGTTTCCGATCATCGTGCGCCCACCTTCGAGCACGCCGCCAACCACGATATTGCCGAACTGGCGATCATAGCCAACGTAGCCGGAAAATGCGACGCGCTTGTCCTTGTCGCCACCGCAGGTTCCCTGCGTGCTGCCCAAGGCGCGACCACGGCAGAAGCCGGGAGAAAACGCATCGGCGCCGGTCGCCGTGTTAACGCGATCGCCATAGACACCGTCACCATTGGTGTCGAAAGTCAGCCTCTCGGTGGTCTCCCGATCAAAATTGGGCTGCCAAGCCAGACCAAGGCTGCCGCCCACATAAGGTCCGGACCAGTCACCGATATCATTGTCCTGTGCCAGCGCAGGGGTCGCGAGCGCAATCGACGAAGCCAGCGCGATCGAAATGATATCCTTACGTATCATAATGTTTCCTCGAAGTTTTTATCAACGCGGCACCTACGATCGACCGCGCGGTAGGTTTCTCTTCATGATCCGGTAACCAAATCAGCTGTGCTATAATGGCAACAGAGAGGGGGTGCGGAAACGGGTTCCACGGCACCCCAGCTATGCGTGCCAGCGGCATCGCCCTTGCGCGGTCGACTCCCGCCCTCCTATAGGTTCCAGCAATGTCCGATGATCTTTTCGCCGGCGCTGCCGCGAGCACCCAGAGCTATGATGCATCCACCATCGAGGTGCTGGAAGGGCTTGAGCCAGTTCGACGGCGGCCGGGCATGTATATCGGTGGAACGGATGAACGCGCGCTTCACCATCTGGCATCTGAAGTGCTGGATAATGCGATGGACGAAGCTGTCGCCGGCCATGCAACGCGGATCGAAGTCATACTTGAAGCCGGCAATCGCCTGACCATAATCGACAATGGCCGTGGCATACCGGTCGACGAGCATCCCAAGTTCCCCGGCAAATCGGCACTGGAAGTCATCCTCACCACGCTCCATTCGGGCGGAAAATTCAGCGACAAGGCTTATCAAACCAGCGGGGGCCTGCACGGCGTAGGCATCAGCGTGGTCAATGCTCTCTCCACCAGCACCGAAATCCAGGTCGCACTCAATCGCGAACTCTATCGCCAGCGCTTCTCACGCGGACTGCCGCTCGCCCCGCTCGAAAAAGTCGGCGCAGCGCCCAACCGGCGCGGCACGTCCGTCGCTTTCACCCCCGACATCGAGATCTTCGGCGAGCTGAAATTCAAGCCCGCGCGGCTGCACCGCCTCGCCCGCTCCAAGGCCTATCTTTTTGCTGGCGTGGAAATCCGCTGGAAGTGCGATCCCGCGATCATCACGGATGATACGCCTTCCGAGGCGGTGTTCCAGTTTCCCGGCGGGCTCTCGGACCACCTCCGGGAGCAGCTCGGTACGCGCGAGTGCGCCACCTCGGAATTTTTCCGTGGCACGCAGGAGTTTCCGGACGGTGCGGGGCGTGTCGAGTGGGCGGTCGCCTGGCCACTCTGGTCGGACGGATCGACCAGCTGGTATTGCAATACTATCCCGACCCCGGACGGCGGGACGCATGAGCAGGGCCTGCGTGCTGCCCTGACCAAGGGGATTCGCGCCTTCGCTGACCTCGTCAGCCAGAAGAAGGCAAAAGATATCCAGACCGACGACATCATGTCCGGCTGCGAGCTGATGCTCAGCGTTTTCATCCGCGAACCGCAGTTTCAGAGCCAGACCAAGGACAGGCTGACTTCGCCAGAGGCCGCCCGGCTCGTCGAGGCCGCGATGCGCGACCATTTCGACCATTTCCTCACCGACAATATGGACCGGGGCAAGGCTTTACTCGGCCATGTGCTGGAGCGGATGGACGAACGCCTGCGCCGTCGGCAGGAAAAGGAGATCAAGCGCAAGACCGCGACCTCGGGCCGCAAGCTGCGCCTTCCGGGCAAGCTAACGGACTGCACGGCCGATGACCCGGCGGGCACCGAGCTATTCATTGTGGAAGGCGACTCCGCCGGGGGCAGCGCCAAACAGGCACGGAACAGAAAGACGCAGGCGATCCTCCCGATCCGGGGCAAGATCCTGAACGTCGCCTCGGCGACCTCAGCCAAGATCCTGGCCAATCAGGAGATTGCCGATCTCATCCAAGCAATCGGCTGCGGCACCCGCAAGGACTGCAACCCGGACAATATCCGCTACGAGCGCATCGTCATCATGACCGACGCGGACGTGGACGGCGCGCATATCGCTACGCTGCTCATGACGTTCTTTTTTCAGGAAATGCCGGATTTGGTGCGGCGGGGGCACCTGTTCCTCGCCCAGCCTCCGCTCTACCGCCTCACCTCCGGCGGAAAGAGCATTTACGCCCGCGACGATAGTCACCGCGAGGAACTGATGGCCGGCCCGCTCAAGGGCAAGAAAGTCGATATCAGCCGCTTCAAGGGCCTAGGCGAGATGAACCCGGGGCAGTTGCGCGAGACGACGATGGACCCCGCTACGCGCGGCATGATCCGCATCACGCTTCCGCAGGAATATGAAGAGCGGGCCGGCGTCAAGGATCTGGTTGACCGGCTTATGGGCACCAACCCCGCCCACCGCTTCGCCTTCATACAGGAGAATGCGGCAAGCGTGGATGAGGACGTGATCGACGCCTGATTGCGACCGATCGTCCGCTTATTCGGCCGATGTCCACTTATCCTGCGTCCGGGTATCGAAATCGCTTGCGTCGTGCCGCTCGTGAAGCTGCTCGCTCAGCTCTCCGAACGTGCGATTGACCATGCGGCCGCGCAGCACGGCAGGGCGCGCTCTCAGCTCCTTGGCCCAGCGAACGACATGCTCATAGTCGTGAACGGCCAGGAATTCCGCCGCGTTGTAAATGTTGTCAGTGATGAGGAAGCCGTACCAGGGCAGGATCGCCATATCCGCGATCGTATATTCATCGCCCGCGACATAGCGCCGGTCGGCGAGGTTTCGGTTCAACACATCGAGCTGGCGCTTGGCTTCCATCGCGTAGCGGTTGATCGCATATTCGATCTTCTCAGGCGCGTAGGCGTAGAAGTGCCCGAAGCCACCCCCTAGGAACGGCGCGCTGCCCATCTGCCACATCAGCCAGTTGAGCGTCTCGGTTCGGCTGTCGACATCTGTGGGCAGGAATTTGCCGAACTTCTCCGCCAGATAGATGAGGATCGACCCGGATTCGAAGACACGGCGAGGCGTGGAACCGGAACGGTCGACAAGTGCGGGGATCTTGCTGTTGGGATTGATCTCCACGAAGCCGGAACCGAACTGGTCCCCATCGCTGATGCGGATTGGCCAGGCGTCGTAATCGGCCTCCTTGACGCCTGCCTCCAGCAGCTCCTCGAGCATGATGGTGACCTTCACGCCATTGGGGGTCGCGAGCGAATAGAGCTGGAGCGGATGCTTGCCGACCGGAAGGACCTCTTCGGTGCGCGCACCGGATGTCGGACGATTAATGCCAGCGAACGCGCCGCCATTGTCCTTGTCCCATGTCCAGACCTTGGGAGGCACATAGCTCGCGTCGCTCATCGCTGATCCTTTCGTCCTCGCATCCCGCTTCGTGCGGACGCGAAGAGCGATTTAGGTTCGGTCGCTCCGCGCTTCAACGCGGAGCGGTCGCAGCTTTGCTTCTGGCAGGCAGAGATCAGCTTTCCGCCGCCGTCTTCTTCTTCGCGGGCGCCTTCGCAGAGGATTTCTTGGCTGCGGGCTTCTTGGCTGCAGCTTTCTTCGCTGGCGCCTTTTTGCCCTTGCCCTTCTTTGCTGGAGCGGCAGCGGCACGCGCGTCAATGAGCGCCACGGCTTCGTCCAGCGTCAGCGCCTCGGGGTCGGCCGCCTTGGGCAGAGTGGCGTTGGTCGTGCCGTCGGTCACATAAGGACCGTAGCGTCCGGCCATCAGCTTCACTTCGCCTTCGCTGGTCGGGTGCTTGCCTAAGACCTTTAATGGTTCCGCGCCGCGCCTCGGCCCGGATCGTTCGGCCGCTTCGGCAAGCTTCACGACGGCTGCGTTCATGCCCGTTTCGAAAACCTCGGCGGTCGATTTTAGTCGCGCATATTTGCCATCATGCGCGAGATACGGACCGAAGCGCCCAATGCTCGCCGTGATCGGCTTGCCGCTTTCGGGATGGTCGCCCACCGTGCGCGGAAGGCTGAGCAGCTTCACCGCCCAGTCGAGAGTCAGCTCACCATCTGGCAAATCCTTGGGGATCGAGGCTCGCTTCGCTTCCTTCCCCTCACCCATCTCGATGTAAGGGCCAAAGCGCCCTGACTTGCGGGTAATCGGTAGGCCCGTCTCAGGATCGGTTCCAAGCGCCTCTGGGCCTGTATCAGCGCCCTCTCCGCCCGGCTGGCCGAATTTGCGGGTATATTTGCACTCGGGAAAGTTTGAGCACGCAATGAATGCCCCAAAGCGCCCGCCGCGCAGCGAGAGGCGACCATCGCCACAGAGCGGACAAAGGCGCGGATCGGACCCGTCGCCTTTATCCGGGAAGAGCATAGGCGCCAAATATTCGTCTAGAGCCGCCGTGATGTCGGACGGTTTCTGCTCCATGATCTCGGCGGTCTTGGGCTTGAAGTCGCGCCAGAACGCCTCCAGCACGGTCTGCCATTGGGCGCGCCCGCCGGAGATTTCGTCCAGCTCGTCCTCAAGGCTCGCCGTAAAATGATAAGACACGTAGCGCTCGAAGAAGCGCTCCAGAAAGGCCGTTACCAGCC
>PJTZ01000194.1_pt1 | contig 23669 bp, 21 predicted proteins | sample 1512131 | NCBI WGS metagenome assembly PJTZ01 (sample SAMN08177679, study PRJNA422409) | Soil metagenome, whole genome shotgun sequencing project. | reverse complement strand
CTTATCCTTGGCAGTTTCGAACTCCGCCATCGCCACAAGCCGCTTGCCGCGCCGTGCGGCCATGAGCGCCGCCTCGTTGGCAAGGTTAGCAAGATCGGCGCCGGAGAAGCCCGGCGTACCGCGTGCGATGGTCCGCGCATCTACGTCGGGCGCCAGCGGCAGCTTCTTCATATGAACTTCAAGGATCTTGATGCGGCCCTCAATGTCCGGACGCGGTACGACGACCTGACGATCGAAGCGACCCGGGCGCAGCAGCGCCGGATCCAGCACATCCGGACGGTTGGTCGCGGCGATGATGATGATGCCTTCATTCGCTTCGAAGCCATCCATCTCGACCAGCAGCTGGTTCAGCGTCTGTTCGCGCTCGTCATTGCCATTGCCAAGGCCGGCACCGCGATGGCGGCCCACCGCGTCGATCTCGTCAATGAAGACGATGCATGGCGCGTTCTTCTTGGCCTGCTCGAACATGTCGCGAACGCGAGACGCACCGACACCCACGAACATCTCGACAAAGTCGGAACCCGAAATGGTGAAGAAAGGCACGCCTGCTTCGCCTGCGATCGCGCGCGCAAGCAGCGTCTTGCCGGTACCGGGCGAGCCGACCAGCAGCGCGCCCTTGGGGATCTTGCCACCAAGTCGCGCGAACTTGCTCGGATCCTTCAGGAACTCGACGATTTCCTGAAGCTCTTCGCGGGCTTCGTCGATCCCGGCAACGTCGTCAAACGTGACACGACCGTGCTTTTCGGTGAGCAGCTTCGCCTTTGACTTGCCAAAGCCCATGGCACCGCCTGCACCGCCGCCCTTCTGCATCTGGCGCAGCACGAAGAAAGCAATGCCAAGGATCAACACGAACGGAAGCGACTGATAGAGCAGGATCATCCAGAAATTGGGCTGCTCTTCCGGCTGGCCACTATATTTGACCTTGTTATCGTCCAGCAGTGTCGTGAGCTGAGGATCCGGCACGGCATAAGCTGTGAACCGCTGACCGTTATCGAGCACGCCCGAAACCCGGTCGGAACTGATCGCCACTTCCTTTACGGAACCTCCGGCCACTTTCTCGCGAAAGTCTGAATAAGCAATCGCCGTGCCCTTGGTAGATGCGCTGCGGCTGTCGAACATTGTGACGAACATCAGCAGGACGAGGAACACCCCCGCCAGGATGAGCGCACTCCGTACCCAGGGATTAGCCGGCGGTTCCTTGTTCTCGTTCATTCATCTCTCGCTTTCACCGCCTCAACATAGGCGTTTACGGGCGGATCGCAATGCCACCGGACCAATCAGACGGATCGACGCGGCGGCGCGCGCCGAACAGTCCAGGTCCGTCCCCCTGTGACGATGCAATCTGCCAGCGCCACTTTCTTAGCCTGCAAAAGTTGAACAATCGCTTGATCGATGGACGGCCCACGCGGATTTTCTGCCACGCCGTTGGCGTTCGTCAATATCCGCAGGAGCAATCGGCGCATCATTTCCCGGGGCAAGTCCGTCCGTTCCAGCGTCCATACGCCGTCTATTTCCTGCACATAGTCGGCGAAGAGCTGCTCTTCCATCCAGCCAAGCGCATCGTTCGCTTCGGCAAGCGCGCCCGTCGCACGGATTACCCCAGCTGCATCGATGATCTCGCGATCGCTGAGCAGCGTGCGGAGCCTCGCGCGATCGAAACGTGGGTCATCGTTGGAAGGGTCGTCGACAAAAGGCACGCCGCGCGCCAAGCACCACGCCCGCAGCGTGGCACGGCGCTCGCCCAGCAACGGACGCAGGATCGCTCCCCGCTTCGCTCGAATGCCCGCCAGTCCGCTTACCCCGGCACCGCGCGACAGGCGCATCAGCACCGTCTCGATCTGGTCATCGCCATGATGAGCGGTCATCAGCCAGTCGACGCCCTCCTGTACCCGCCAACTGTCGAGCAGCGTATAGCGCACGGCTCGCGCATTGGCCTGCAGGTTGCCAGTGATCGGTTGATCGGGGCGCAACGTCACATGGGACACGCCGATCCGCTCGGCAAACACGCGCACCATGCCGGCCTCTTCCGCCGCCTCAGGGCGCAGGCCATGGTCCACTGTCGCCGCTTTGACCTGTCCCGGCCAGAGGAGCGCGGCGCAGTCCAGCAAGGCCATGCTATCGGCGCCGCCGGACACAGCGATGCCGATGCGCCGCCCCGGACCGACATCTCCGCCGATCAGGTCGCTGGCTGCATTCCGGAGCCGGTTGGGAAGACTTTCTAGCGCCTCGTCAAGCACCGCATTTGGCGCGTTCACGGCCTTTCACCATCATGCCGCGCAGATTGGCCTGCATCGACGCGCCGAACACGTCGTTCAGCTCCGCATAGGCAAGGCATGCGTCGCTATTGCGCTTGAGCTGAATGAGGGCTTCCGCAGTCCAGGCGAGACTCTCCGCAGCGCGGTCACCCTTTGGTCGCAGGCGGTAGTTCTCATAGAGTATGTTCGCCGCGCGCGCCGGCTTTCCGTCGTCCAGATAGGCGCGCCCCAGCAGGTTCTGTGCGCGACTGGCCACATCGGTCTTTCCGTATTTGTCCACGGCTTCCTGAAGCTGCACCTGCGCCTCAGGATAGAATTTCGCCGACCACAAACGATAGCCATAGGTATAGCTGTCCAGAGCCGCGTTACCCGTGCTGGGCCGCTCGACGGCAGCGATTGCTTCCAGGCGCGCCGCGCTGGCGCCAGCGGGCGCCGCTGCCGGTCGGTTTTGTGTAGGAGCGTTGGCAGTAGGCCGCGAAGGCGCCGCCGGGGTCGCTGCGGAGAGATTGGGCGCGCTCGCTGGCGCATCCGTAGAGAGCGCCGGAAGCGCGACCGCCGCCTGCGCCGCCTTGAAATCGTTGAACTGCTGCTCGAGCTGGCGCATCCGGTACCCGTTCTGCTCCACCTGACCGGTTAGCTGAGCCAGCTGCGATTCGATCGCGTTAACGCGCGCCGTAAGATCTGCGATGGGCAGGCTCGCAGGACTGCCTGTCTGCGTGTCGACGGGCGCAGGCGTGAGATCGGGCTGAAGCACTGCACCGGCGCCGCCGGGGAAGACCTTGCGCTGCACGGCTTGCATTTCCTTCTCCAGCTTGCTTACGCGTCCATCGAGGCCGGACTGTGCCAAAGCGGGCACAGACATCACGACCAGAGCCAGGGCGGCCCCTGTCGAGGAAAGAATGTGAAGACGATTGCGCATGAGGTGACTTCCCGGGTGCTGGTCTAAGTGAATAGCGCTTTCATAAGCCATTGAGCGCTTGCGACAAGCACAGGCAGACGCGGTCTTGTATCGGGCAGACCTTTTCAGCCTGTGGAAGGCAACGGAAGAATGTCCGGTTCCAGGTAACTACGGCGGGCCGCAACGGTGAAGAGGTATTCGCGCGACCAGAACCGGAGCGGCCAATCCCGCGCCCCTTCCGGCGCGGCGAGCAATCCATTGACGTCAGTCAACAGATCGGCCCTACCGGCGCGTGCCAGATAGATCCGCACAGCTGCCACGAACGCCCGTGTGATCGTCTCATGATAGCCGCTATGATCATCGTTCACGCCGCCCACAGCCTCGTTATAGCGGCGGATCAGCGCGTCGATAGTCGAGTCGACGTCGATGTCGGGCCGTTCAGTTATCAGCCACAGGCAAGTCGCGAGATGCGCCTCGTGAGTCCAGTCCGCCTTGGGTAGCGTGCGGGCGAGCATCGCCATGCCTGTCGCGCGAATATCCTCAGCCCGCGCAAACAGGCGTGGCGCATGCTGATCAGCCATCGGCTACAAGACCGCATTCCGGTGCAGGATGCCCGATCACTTCTTTCCGAAGAAACCCTTGGCGAACTCGCCGATGTCGTTGAGCGGACTGCCGTCCCCATCCTTATCGAAAAGCCCGCTAACCTTGCCGAGCATGTCCTGCGCGCCTTCTCCGCCGTTCGCGATCAAGCCCTTGAGGCTATCGAGAGAAAGGCCGTGCTCCTTGGCCGCTTCAGTCAACGCGGCGATGTGGTCTCCGCCCTGCCCCAGCTTGGACTGCACCGTTTCTGCAAGTGCGCTGAGCGTCTCGGCGGGTATGCCCAGCTTGGAGGCAGCATCTTCCAGATTACCCAAAAGTCCGTCGAACAGGCCCATGTCTCGCTCCTTTGCGTCACAATGAAAAAGGCGAGGCATGAATTAACACGCCCCGCCCCTTCGCTAAATCGGGAATTGTCGATCAGGCCGTGGTGAGCATCGCCTCGCGCACCGAATCGTCTACGTCCTGCTCGAACTGTGCGAAATTATCGACGAAGGCTTTGACCAGCTTGGCGGCCGTTTCGTCATACGCCGCTCCATCCGCCCACATAGCGCGCGGATCGAGGATTTTGCTCTCCACACCGGGCACCGCGACGGGCACGTCGAAGCCGAAGTTCGGATCTGGACGGAATTCCACCTGATTAAGGCTGCCATCGAGCGCGGCATTGAGCAGCGCGCGGGTCACCTTAATCGGCATGCGCTTGATCCCCGGATCGGTCGCCTTGCCGCCTGCCCAGCCGGTGTTGACCAGCCAGCAGGTAACGCCACCCTTGGCGATCCGCTCCTTGAGCAGGTTGCCGTATACGGTGGGATGACGCGGCATGAATGGCGCGCCGAAGCAAGTGGAAAAGGTCGCCGTCGGCTCGGTCACGCCAATCTCGGTGCCCGCCACGCGCGCGGTATAGCCCGAGAGGAAGTGATACATCGCCTGCTCCGGCGTCAGCCGAGAGATTGGCGGCAGCACCCCATAAGCATCGGCGGTCAGGAAGATGATGTTCTTCGGGACGGGGCCGAGGTTCTTCTCGCTCGCGTTCGGAATGAAATCGATGGGATAGGAACCTCGGCTGTTCTCGGCGAGGCTATTGTCGTCAAGATCAATTTCGCGCGTGACGGGATCGATCACAACATTCTCGAGCACCGTGCCGAAGCGCTTGGTCGTCGCGAAGATCTCCGGCTCAGCCTCGGCCGAGAGGTTGATCATCTTGGCGTAGCAGCCGCCCTCGAAGTTAAAGACAGCCGTGTCGGACCAGCCATGCTCGTCGTCGCCGATGAGTGTGCGGCTCGCATCAGCCGACAGCGTGGTCTTGCCGGTGCCGGACAGGCCGAAGAAGACGGCCGTGTCGCCATCGGGGCCGATATTGGCCGAGCAGTGCATCGGCATCACGCCTTTCACGGGCAACAGGTAGTTGAGGATGCCGAAGACCGACTTCTTCATCTCGCCCGCATAGGCCGTGCCGCCGATGAGGATCAGCTTCTCCGTGAAGTTGACCGCGATCACCGTTTCGGACCGGCTGCCGTGCTTCGCCGGATCGGCCCGGAAGCTTGGCAGATCGATGATGGTGTATTCGGGCACGAAGCCCTCCAGTTCACGCGCCTCGGGGCGCACCAGCAGTGTGCGAATGAAAAGATTGTGCCAGGCAAACTCATTGATGACGCGCACGTTCACGCGGTGCTCGGGCTGCGATCCGCCATAAAGATCAGCGGCATAGAGCTGGCTCTTCTCGCCAAGCGCGGCAAGAAAATCAGCCTTTAGGGCAGCAAAATGCTCGGGCGTCATGCCGCGATTGGTCTCGCCCCACCAGACGGTGCTTTCGGTCGTCGCGTCGCGGACGATGAACTTGTCCTTCGCGGAGCGCCCGGTGTGCTTGCCCGTCGCCACGACCAGTGGGCCGTCCTTTGCCAGCATGCCTTCGCCATTCCTGATCGACTCCTCAACGAGAGGGCCGGTCAGGAGATTCCATTTCACGGTGGCCTGGGTATTAATGCCCTGATCACTCAGAGCGAAGGAAGACTGAGCCTGCACGCCGATCTCCAATGCCTTTTGTTTTGAGGAGCTAAGCCGCTCCGTGCCTGATTTTCTGGCGTTCCAGTGTCGGGGCGCCAGTCCGGGCAGCTATAAGCAAAGCTGAAGCCTCGGTCAAATCAAGTCACCACGTGGCGGCCACGCCAAACCGCAACAATGCGGAACACCTGCTCAGTGGGGAGAGGTTGCTTGCCTCTCCATCGCCCTTGGGATAGGCCAGTCATTCGCGTGCCGGAACGGCGTTTTCCAAAGGCAGCAGGCCAAGTTCATGACCGCTTCGATCGCGCTCGTTGATGACGATCGCAACATCCTTTCCTCGCTCAGCATCGCGATGATCGCGGAGGGTTTTACCACCCGACTCTATTCAGATGGAGACGCGGCTCTGCGGGCTCTTATCGACAATCCGCCCGATCTCGTTGTCTGCGATATCAAGATGCCGAATATGGATGGCATAGAGCTGCTTCGACGCCTGCGTGAAAAGAGCACCGTTCCGTTCATCTTCCTGACCTCCAAGGCCGACGAGCTGGACGAGGCGCTTGGTCTTGCGATGGGCGCGGACGACTACATCGCCAAGCCCTTCTCGCAGCGTCTGCTTATCGCCCGCATTCGCGCCCTGCTCCGCCGTGTCGAGGTGCGACGGCAGGAGAATGGCGAGTCCGGCGCGCCTGCCGAAATCATCGTGCGCGGCCGCCTGACGATGGATCCCGCGCGGCATCGAGTTGAATGGGACGGCAAGGAAGTGACGCTGACGGTCACCGAGTTCATGATCCTGGAAGCCCTCGCCCAGCGCCCGGGGGTGGTGAAAAACCGCAATCAACTCATGGATGCCGCCTATCAGGACGACATCTATGTCGACGACCGGACCATAGACAGCCATATCAAGCGACTGCGTCGCAAATTTCGCGAAGTCACACCTGATTTCAATGGTATAGATACCCTCTATGGCGCTGGATACCGCTTCGTCGAGGATTGAGGTGCTGCGCTCTACCCGTTCGGAGTGGCCGCAGCGCATTTCGCTCACGCGGCGCATTCTGGCAGTCAATATTTTCGCCCTCGCGTTTCTGGCGGGCGGCTTTTTCTATCTAGATAGCTACCGGGCCAGGCTGGTGGACGGACGCCTTACCGCCACCGCGCGTGAGGCAGGGCTGGTTCTTGCCGCGCTGGATGCCGAAGAACCGGCACGACGCGACGCGCTGCTCGTCCGCTCTGCCCGAGTTACCGGCTTTCGCCTGCGGCTTTACGGAACAGACGGCGCGTTGCGGGCGGACAGCTTTGCATTGGGCGAGCCCACTTATCAGCTTGTCGATCCGCGCACCGACCCGTGGACAGTGAGGAGCGCGCGAACACTTGATCGCCTAGTGGAAACCGTCGCCTTCGCGCGCCGCCCCCCGCGCGTGCATGAGCCTGAGGTCGACCGTGTGGACGCATGGCCAGAAGGCATGAAGGCGCTTGAGACCGGCCGGACAATGACGGTTTACCGCTTCGCTCCCGATCGCACGCCTTTCCTTAGCGCTGCCGTGCCCATCCCCGGCACCGGTGTACTCCTTGCGACGACCAACGCTCGCGACATTACCGAAGTGGTACGTGCCGAGCGCCTGCGGATCGGCCTCGTGATTCTTGCGGCGATCGTCACATCGGTTCTTTTGTCCTTCTTTCTGGCGCGGACGATCGTGGAGCCGCTACGGCGGCTGTCCAGCGCGGCGGTGCGTGTGCGGCTGGGCCGTGCGCGTGAAGTGATTGTGCCTCGTCTGCCAGAGCGTGGAGACGAAATCGGCCTCCTCGCCCGCGCCGTGTCGGATATGAGCCAGGCGCTTCGCCAGCGGATAGACGCGACCGAGAGTTTCGCTGCGGACGTGTCTCATGAACTCAAGAACCCGATCGCTAGTCTGCGTTCCGCACTTGAGGGCATGGGGCGGATTACTGAACCCGAGCTTCAGGCTAAGCTCCTCGCGATCGCTCAGGATGATGTGCAGCGGCTCGATCGGCTGGTTACCGACATCGCGGAGAGCTCCCGGATCGACGCCCAGCTATCCCGCACGCCTTTCAGGTCGATCGACATCGCCATTCTCATGACCCGGCTGGTCAAGGCACAGTCGAGCCGGGAAAGCGACAACGGCCCCACAATAGAGCTTCATCGCCCACGAAACGGGCTCGCGCTGGTACTGGGGGACAGTGCCCGGTTAGCGCAGGTGTTCGACAATCTGATCGATAACGCCCGTTCCTTTTCCCCCCCCGGCGGCGTCATCGCCGTGGATATCGATATGGAGAATTCGCAAGGGAATGTGCGCGTAAGCGTGCGCGATGACGGTCCGGGTGTGCCTGCGCGGGAGCGGGAGAACATCTTCCGCCGTTTTCACAGTGTGCGTCCCGCGAGCGAGGCATTCGGCCGGCACAGTGGTCTTGGCCTCTCAATCGCCCGCACGATTGTCGAGGGACATAACGGGACCATTCATGTCGAGGATCGACCGGATGGGCTTCAGGGCGCGAGCTTCCTCGTCATCCTACCCCGAGCCCTGCCGCAAGAGGATGACGAGCGGAACGAAGCGCGATAGGAGGCTCGACGCCATGGCAGTCCTCTCCTCCGAAACCGTGCATGCGACTTGCGTTGCAATAGACGGCAAAGCTGTTCTTTTGATGGGCGAGAGCGGCAGCGGAAAATCCGACCTTGCGCTGCGTCTCGTCGATCGTGGCGCCGTGCTGGTGAGCGACGATTACACGCGCCTCGAGCAGCACGGGCAGCATCTTCTGGCGCGCGCACCGGCGACGATTGAAGGCCAGATGGAGGTGCGCCATGTCGGGATCGTCAAGCTCCCGTTTGCCGAGGATGTCCCCGTTTACCTCGCGATACACGTTGACGCGGAACCCGAGCGCCTGCCCGATGGCGCGTCGACCGTCCGCCTTGTCGGGATCGACCTCCGCTGCTTCACCCTGAACGCCCGCGAGGCATCCGCGCCAATAAAGGTAGAACTCCTCCTTCACAGTCTGAACATGAAAGGCCTGCCTGCGTGATGTCCCGCCCGCTTCCCAAATCGATTCTTGTCGTCACGGGTCTTTCCGGTGCGGGAAAGTCGAGTACGCTGCGGACTCTTGAGGACCTTGGCTGGGAAGTTGTCGATAACCTTCCGCTCGCCTTGCTCGATCGCCTCCTCGCCGCACCGACACCAGAGGGATATGGCTCCGACGATGCTCGCCCCCTCGCCATCGGCATAGATAGCCGCACGCGTGGCTTCGACGCCAAGGCGATCGTCCGCCGCATCGAGCGACTGAAGGCCGATTACGAACATGTCGAAATGCTCTTTCTGGACTGTTCGGACGCCGTGCTGGAGCGGCGCTATGCCGAGACGCGGCGGCGCCACCCCCTCGCACAGGATCGGCCAGCAGCGGATGGAATCGCCCGTGAACGAGAGCTGATGGAACCACTTCGCACCGCGGCGGAGCATCTTGTCGATAGCAGCGAGCTTGCCGTGAACGGTCTTCAGGCGGAAATTCGTCTGCGCTTCGGCGGCAGCTTCGAATCGACTCTCACTCTCCTCTCTTTCGGCTTTTCGCGCGGGGTGCCGCGCAACGCCGATCTGGTGTTCGATGTGCGCTTCCTGCGAAACCCTTTTTGGATCGAAACGCTGCGCGAATCGACCGGGCGCGACGAGGCGGTGGCCGCCTACCTCCAAGCCGATTCGCTCTACGAGGTTGCTGTCAGTCAGATCGAAGCTCTGCTCCGGACAGTGCTCCCTCGATACAGCGAGGACGGAAAATCCTACGTCACTGTGGCTTTCGGGTGTACAGGCGGCCGGCATCGGTCGGTCTGTGTTACGGAAGATATCGGGGAACGCTTGCGCCGCGCAGGCTTTTCCCTCACCATTTCGCACCGCAATCTGGAATCGGCACAACTCGATGCCTATGAAAACCGGCGCGGATGAGAGGACGCTGGGAACAAACAAGCGGGGCGCTCGGGCAGGATGATCGGACTGGTATTGGTGACACATGGCCGGCTGGCCATGGAATTTCGCGTCGCGATGGAACATGTCGTGGGGCGTCAGGATGCAATCGAGACGATCTGCATCGGGCCGGAAGACGATATGGAGATACGGCGGGCCGAAATTGCCACGGCCATCACACGTGTCGATGACGGCTCGGGCGTGGTGGTTCTTACAGACCTGTTCGGCGGCACGCCCTCGAACCTTGCTATTTCGCTGCTCGACCCCGGCCATGTGGAAGTGATCGCGGGCGTCAATCTGCCTATGTTGATTCGGCTAGAGAGCGCGCGCAAGAAGATGCCGGTCGTACAAGCCGTGGCCGCGGCACGGGAAGCGGGCACCAAATATATCAGCGTTGCCTCGGAGCTTCTGGGAGACGAACAGAAGTGAGCCGCCTTTCCCGCACGGTGATGATCAGCAACAAACGTGGCCTCCATGCACGGGCCAGCGCAAAGTTCGTGACGCTCGCGGTGGCCCAGACTGCGCACGTTATAGTCGCGAAGGATGGCCAGGAGGTCGTCGGCACCTCGATCATGGGCCTTATGATGCTCGGCGCGGCAAGGGGCGACCAGATCGTTATCGCTACGGAAGGAGATGGCGCGGAAGAAGCGCTTGGCCTTCTGATAGCGCTCGTCGAAGATCGCTTCGGCGAGGAGTAGGCGCGGGCCTTCCCATGCGTGAGATCACCGGCTTCTCCAATCCACTCGTCAAACGGGTCCGTTCGCTCCGCGAAAAGAAGCATCGCAAGCGAGAGAAGCTTTTTCTCGCTGAGGGGCTACGCATCCTGACCGAAGCGCGCGACGCCGGGATTTTGCCGGAAATGCTTTTTCTCGCACGGGATTCTCGCCCGCACCCGCTGGCCGAAACTCTCATCGCGGAAGTGGAAGCCGCAGGCGGCGATGTTATCGCCACGGATAGCGAGATTCTTTCCAAGATTTCCGGGAAGGATAATGCTCAAGCACTGGTGGGGGTATATCCTGATCAGCCCACCGATTTAGCCCGAATTGATAGACATGCTTCACCTATCTGGTTCGTCGCTCAGGCTATGCGCGACCCTGGTAATCTGGGCACCTTGCTCCGCATCGGCGATGCAGTGGGCGCCGGCGGCCTCATCCTCGTCGATGATTGTGTGGATCCCTTCTCGGTCGAAGCGGTTAGGGCCAGCATGGGCGCGCTCTTCACGCAGCGCATCGCTCAGGCAAGTTGGGCCGACTTTACAGCTTGGCTCCGTACCGGACCGGGGCAACTTGTCGGCACGAGCCTCAATACCGATCTCGACTATCTGGCCCCCCATTATGCCACGCCGACTTTCCTCCTCATAGGGAATGAAGCGCGCGGCTTACCGGCGGACTATGAGGCGGCGTGCGATGTGCTGGTCAAGATTCCCATGATGGGCAAGGCCGACAGCCTCAACGCATCCGTAGCGGGAGCAGTCATGGCTTATGAAGTGTTGAATCAGCAGCGCCGCTAAACCCTGTGCTGCTCCAGCGTCAGGCGAAGCTGGCGCTCTTCTTCCGCCGGCGCAAGAAGACGCCCACTATGGCCATGCCCGCGATGATCATAGCCCAACTCGTCGGCTCCGGGATCGCGCCGGTCACGATAGGATTGATCCCTTGGCTCACCTGAACATAGCCGCCAAACCAGTCACCCCAGCAGCTTCTGCAAGTATAGTCGCCAACAATGCGGAGCGAGACATTGCCCGCAGCCGCATAGCCTGTGCTCGTGAGAAAACTGGAATCGTTTGTTGTGAAATTGGTGAGGATTGACTGACCATTGATCTGCATGTCGCTGAACACAAATTTAGGCGATCCCAGCATGAAAATCTGGATCTTGGCGTCGTACGGCACGGTGAACGTCAACAACTGATCGAACGTCGAGAATTGCGGGACCTGCACGCCCCAGTAGTCGATCCCCGCCCACTGCGATGCAGGATTGCTGATTGGATCGGTGATGGTGGATGCGGAGATTGCAGGGGTCACCGGCAAGCAAGCCGCAAGCAGTGAGGCAAAAGCAACCCGAGCGAGTTTCGACTTGGCCATTTGGCAACCCTTTCCATTTCGCGGTAAAACCGCCGCTCATGCAGTGCCGCAGAGTGGCCAGCATCTGGAGCGATCCTGCATGGCGCTCTATTGAAACAAGGTTGACGATCCGTGAATCCGCAGCCCCGTTCGCGATAGAACGAAGGCATTACCGTGCACCTTGCTGCTGGCATTGGTTCAGAATCCAGTTACAGGCGGGAAAGCTGGAAAATAGAGGCACGCAGGGGGAGCAATGGGCATGAGTGAACCGGCAGGCGGGAACGTGTCGCCGCCCTCGGGCCTTGGGGCCATGGCCGCCAATCGACGTATCCTTCTAGCCAGCCTCGTCGGCACATCAGTCGAATTTTACGATTTCTATATCTACGCCACAGCGGCGAGCCTCGTTTTCGGGCCGCTTTTCTTCTCTACCGCAACCCCCGCCACCCAGCTCGTCTTCTCCTATGCGAGTTTCGCGCTGGCATTTCTTGCCCGGCCATTGGGCGCTGCCGTTTTTGGGCACTTCGGGGACCGGGTAGGCCGAAAATCCACGCTCGTTGCCTCGCTGCTTCTAATGGGCGGCTCCACCTTTCTTATCGCGTTGCTTCCCACTTATGCGCAGGTCGGCTGGGTCGCTCCTCTGCTCCTGTGCATTTTGCGCTTTGGTCAGGGCTTTGGCCTGGGTGGAGAATGGGGTGGCGCGGCGCTTCTCGCTGTTGAAAATGCGCCGCCGGGCTGGCGAGCACGCTTTGGCATGATGCCTCAGCTTGGCGCGCCGGTGGGCTTTATTGCAGCCAATGGCCTTTTCATGATCCTCGGTGCCGTACTCACCGATGCGCAGTTTCTGGCCTGGGGGTGGCGCCTGCCTTTCCTGCTGAGCAGCATCCTCGTTCTGCTAGGCCTGTGGGTTCGCCTCAGCCTTACCGAGACGCGCGAATTCGCTGCCGCCCTCGCGGAGGCACCCCCGCCAGCCATTCCCCTCGCGGAGCTGCTTGTGCACCACTGGCGTCAAGCAATTGGCGGGATGCTCGGCGCGATCACCTGCTTTGCGCTTTTTTACATCGCCACCGCTTTCGCGCTTGGCCACACCACCGTCACGCTCGGCCTTCCCCGCGAAGCAATGCTGGGGGTTCAGCTCGGGGCAATCCTGTTTCTCGCGCTTGGTATTCTGGTTGCCGGCTGGTGGGCCGACAAGTCGAGCCCGCGCGTGGTTCTGGCCGCCGGCTGCGCACTCACTTTGCCGCTAGGCGCGGTCTTCGGTTATGGTCTCGCCACTCCCGCCCCGGCCACCATCTTTGCCGCGCTTGCCCTCGCTCTGTTCGTCATGGGGCTGACCTATGGCCCGCTCGGCGCTTGGCTCACGGATGCCTTCCCGCCACGCGTGCGTTATTCAGGGTCGAGCTTCGCGTTCAACCTCGCCGGTATCTTTGGCGGGGCGTTGGCGCCCAATGCCGCTCTATGGCTGGTGACGCATCACGGCGTGGGTGCGGTCGGCGCTTACCTCTCGGTAGCCGGGGTCATAAGCTTGCTGGGTCTATGGATCGCGCGGCGCTGAGTCTCAGGCGCCTGTCCACCACTGCCAGAGCAGTCGCATCGCGACATAAAGGATGAGCAGGGCCGTCAGCCTGCGGATCAGACCGGGTGAAAGGCGTCCAATCGCAAGCCGGCTGCCAATCTGTCCGCCGATCAGAACCGCCACGGCCAGCGGCCAGTAGGCAGTCACCTCCTCGACGGGAGCCCCCTTCCCCGCCATCGCCTTCATGATCTGCCCTATCAGACCGCCGATCGAGTTGGCGAGGATGAAGACGCTCGCGGCCGCCGCCACGCGCCGCGCATTGTCCCAGCGAACCAGATGAAGCACCGGTGCAAGAAAGATCCCTCCGCCGATGCCGACCAGGCCGGAAAGGAGGCCGATCGGCCCTGACGCAAGAAGCCCTGCAGCCCCTGCGCGCGGCGCTGCCTCCGCATCCTTGGGGGCTCTCTGAATCAGCAGCAGCACGCTAGCGGCCAGCAACGACAGTCCGAGCATCAAAATGAACAGCGCCTTGGAAATCGGAATGATACCGCCAAGCCACGCGGCGGGCACGGAAAGCGCAAGCATTGGCCAGATGCGGCGCCAGTTGATAAGCCCCGCCCGCGCAAAGCCGACCGTTCCACCCACTGCCACGATAAGGTTGCAGGCGAGCGCCACGATCGGGAACACGCTCGGATCCGTGCCGGCAAGGATCAGAAGCGCGTTGTAAGTCGAGCCGCCCGCGAAGCCAACGGAGGCGTAGAGTAGCGCAGTGAGAGCAAAAAAAGCGGCAAGGGCAAACATCGGCGCGGCTCCGGCGAGTCACGACGCAGTCCGGCGCCGCTTCATATCCTACCAGATATAGCGCTATTTCAGGAATGATGGCTATCGTTCGGATACGAGCGCACAGCAGAACTCTTCTCAAAAGGAGCCGAGAGAGCTGACTTTCGAGCACCTTGAAACGAGGCAAGTGACTCGTTTCAACGCAGCGTACTTCAGGTACGTGAGCCCCGGCGCGCAGAAAGTCGGGTTTCTCAGGCCCTACGAGCGCAGTTCAATCAGCCTAGAGAGCCGTGGCAGTGCTTATACTTTTCCCCGGATCCACAAGGGCACGGCGCATTGCGGCTGATGTCGAGGCCGGCGAACTCATTGTCCGCTCCCGCTGCATCGGAAACCGCACGAGGCGTGGAGAGCGGCAGGCCGGGAATGGTCGTGGTGATAAAGCCACGGCTCCCAGCGTCGATATCCGCGCTGTTGTCTTCGCCGGTCAGCGGATCGATGTGGCTCGTGAGGAAGTCCGGCAGCTCCGGCAGATCGATCGCTGGTGAGGGCTCGTTCATCTGGAACTGGAGATGGCTGATCGTATAGGTCACGTCCTCCCGAATGCTGCCCAGCATCCGTTCGAACAGCGCGAAGGCCTCCTGCTTATACTCATTGATCGGTGTCTTCTGCGCGTAGGCGCGCAGGTGAACCACCTGTCTCAGGGCATCGAGCGTCGCGAGATGCTCCTTCCAGTGATGGTCGAGGTTCTGGAGAAGGATGCTCTTCTCGATCTGCTTCCAGTTCTGCTCATTGAGCGGGGCCACCCTCTCTTCAAGCGCGGCGTTGGAGAGCGCGACGAGGCGCTCTTCCAGCATCTCCGGCTCCACATGATCCTCGGCCAGCCAGGCGTCGAAGTCGGGGGTCAGATTGAGTAGCCGTTCCGTCTCGGCCTTAAGTCCAGCAATATCCCACTGCTCGGGGTAGGCGCCGGGGGGGCACGCATTGCCAACAAGAACGTTGACGGTTTCGTGTCGCATGTCCGTAACCACGTCGCTCACCGTTTCGGCATCCATGATGTCGCTGCGCTGCTCATAGATGACCTTGCGCTGGTCGTTCATGACGTCATCATACTCGACGACCTGCTTACGGATGTCGTAGTTGCGCGCCTCGACCTTCTTCTGCGCTGTCTCGATCGCCTTGCTCATCCACTTGGAGGGAGGCAGCGCCTCGCCATCCTCCAGGCTGGAGCGCATCATGCGGGCGAACAACGTGTCTGGCCCGAAGATACGCAGCAAATCGTCGTCAAGGCTGAGGTAGAAGCGGCTGAGGCCGGGATCGCCCTGACGTCCTGAGCGACCGCGCAGCTGATTATCGATACGTCGGCTCTCGTGACGTTCGGTGGCGAGCACGAAGAGACCGCCCCGTTCCAGGACCTGCTGGCGCTCTTCCTCGATCTCCGCCTTGATACGGGCAATCGCGGCCTCGCGTTCAGGGCCTTCAGGTACATCTTTCAGTTCGTTCTCGACCCGCAGTTCGAGATTGCCACCCAGCTGAATGTCTGTGCCGCGACCCGCCATATTGGTGGCGATAGTGACCGCGCCCAGCCGTCCGGCCTGCGCCACGATGTGCGCTTCGCTTTCGTGGAAGCGCGCGTTCAGCACGCTGTGCGGTACGTCTTCCTTCTTCAGGAACTCGGAGAGGAGCTCGGACTTCTCGATGGAGACCGTGCCAACGAGCACTGGCTGCCCTTTAGCCTGATGCTCCTTGATCGTGCGGGCGATGCCCGCGAACTTGTCTTCCGTGCTCTTGTAGAAAAGGTCTTCCTCGTCGATCCGCTGGATCGGCAGATTGGTCGGGATCGTCACCACATTCATCTTGTAGATGTCGTAGAACTCACCTGCCTCGGTCGAAGCCGTACCGGTCATGCCGGAGATTTTCGGATACATGCGGAAATAGTTCTGGAAGGTGATCGAGGCGAGCGTCTGATTCTCAGGCTCGATATTGACGCCTTCCTTTGCCTCCACGGCCTGATGAAGACCATCGGACCAGCGCCGGCCATCCATCATGCGGCCAGTGAACTCATCGATGATGATGACCTTGCCGTCCTTCACGATGTAGTCAATGTCGCGGCGGAACATGGCGTTGGCGCGCAGCGCCTGGTTGACGTGGTGCACGACAGCGGTGTTCTCGAAGTCGTAGAGATTGGCGCCCTGAAGCAACCCTGCGCCTTCCAGCAGGCGCTCCATTTTCTCAGTGCCATCCTCAGTCAGCGTGATGCTGCGCTGCTTCTCATCCTTTTCGTAATCGTCAGGTACGAGCTGCTTCACCAGCTTGTCGACGGCGATATAGAGCTCGCTCTTGTCGTCGGTCGGACCGGAGATGATGAGCGGCGTGCGGGCCTCGTCGATCAGGATCGAGTCAACCTCGTCCACGATTGCGAAGTTGAACGGGCGCTGCACCATCTGATCGCGCTCGTACTTCATGTTGTCGCGCAGATAGTCGAATCCGAGCTCGTTGTTGGTCGCGTAGGTGATGTCCGCCTCATAGGCCGCACGGCGCTCCTGCTCGTCGATATTGGGCACCACCGTACCGGTGGTGAGCCCGAGGAAGCGATAAACCCGGCCCATCCAGTCGCAGTCGCGGCGGGCGAGATAGTCGTTCACGGTGACGACATGCACGCCTTTGCCTTCCAGCGCGTTGAGATAGGTGGCGAGGGTTGCCACCAGCGTCTTGCCTTCGCCCGTGCGCATCTCGGCGATCTCGCCGCGATGGAGGACGATGCCGCCGATCATCTGGACGTCATAGTGGCGCTGGCCCAGCGTGCGCTTCGCCGCTTCCCGTACCGTCGCGAAGGCTTCAGGGAGCAGATCGTCAAGTGTCTGCCCCTCGGCGAGGCGCTGGCGAAAGAGAACTGTCTGGTTCTTCAATTCCTCGTCGCTCATCGCGCTGATCGTGGGCTCGAAGCTGTTGATGTTCTCCACGGTCTTGCGGAGCGACTTGACGGTGCGGTCGTTAGACGAGCCGAAAACGGACTTGGCGAGTGCGCCGAACATGGCGGTTTCCCTATTATAAATGAGGATGAAGAAGGCGTCGGCGTGGTGCCGGCGTGAGAACGAAGAGCGTGCAAGAGGTCCCGGCGAACCGAGGCGGGCCGGTTATTCCAGCCAGGCGCGCTTCAGCAGAAGGATTGAACGGGACGAGCGTACCGGCGCTTCCGCCCCGCTATGCGCCTTGTCCGCGCAGGGCAGCACTTTTGCGCCCCGTGCGCGATAGACAGGCCGCGCAGCCTGTTCGCTCGCCTTGACCACGGCTGCAGATGCACTGCCGCGCTGCTCGACGCTGCGCTCCACCTGCGAGCGCGCGACCGGACGCTCACCAACCACAAGGCCAGTCAGCGAGGCGATCATCGCCGAGAGGAGGATCAGGATCTGCAAAGCGTCGCGCTTCCCCGTTAGTCGCGGGCTTACATAGGTTCAATCACGGCAAACGTCCATGCCGTTCATCATGACTGTAAAGTGGCAACCTCAAACAACGGCCTCTCCGCATCTCTGACTTCAGCCTCACTCCTGGGCGTCAGACCGCAACGCCCATTTGCGCGCGTCCGGCTTTGCGCTATTCGCGCGGCCATGACAGACATCTCGCCGCTCGCCCTGCCCTTCCCTGCCATGCCGTCCATTCCCGGTGTCACGCCGCGTGTTGCGCGCGCGCATTACAAGACTTGGGACCGCTGCGACCTCACTTATATCGAGTTTGCGGAAGGCACGACCGTGGCAGGCGTGACGACGAAGAGCCTTTGCCCCTCTCCGGAAGTGGAGTGGTGCCGCACGGCTCTGCCCCTTGGGACCGCCCGCGCGCTGATGGTCAATGCCGGAAACTCGAACGCATTTACGGGGCGGCTGGGTCGTGAAGCAGTGGAAGCCAACGCCGCGCGCATTGCAGCGCATCTCCACTGCCAGCCGAGCGACGTTTTCCTCGCCTCCACCGGGGTCATTGGTGTGCCGCTGCCTATCGACAAGGCCGCAGCCGGGCTGGACGCTGCCTTTGTCGCTGCGCCCTGCACGCTGGAAGACGCAGCCGCCACGATCATGACGACGGACACGTTCGCCAAGGGCGCAGTCGCCACTGCCGTGATCGGGGACCGCACCGTCACGCTTGCCGGAATCATCAAGGGTTCGGGAATGATCGCGCCGGACATGGCGACGATGCTCGGCTTCATCTTCACCGATGCCGCCGTCGAGCCAGATTTGCTTCAGGCGATGCTCGCCCACGCCAATATCGCGAGCTTCTCCTGCATCACCGTGGATAGCGACACCTCGACCAGCGACACCGTGCTGGCCTTCGCGACGGGCGCGGCCGGCAATGCTTCGCTGGCCAGTATGGACGATCCGGGGGCCGAGGCATTTGCCGCCGCGCTGCGCGATGTCTGTCTCCAGCTCGCCCATCTTGTCGTGCGCGATGGCGAAGGCGCGAGCAAGTTCATTGAAATCGCGGTCACTGGCGCGAAGTCGGACGAGAGCGCCCGTGCTATCGGCATGAGCATCGCCAACTCACCCCTCGTCAAGACGGCGATCGCCGGTGAGGATGCCAATTGGGGCCGGGTCGTCATGGCCGTCGGCAAGGCAGGCGAACCGGCCGAGCGCGATCTTCTCGCCATCCGTTTCGGCGATACGATAGTGGCGGAGGGTGGTCTTGCCGTGGAAGGATATGACGAGGCGCCGGTCGCCGCGCACCTAAAGGGCCGGGAGATCCGTATCGCCGTGGATATTGGCCTTGGCGAGGGCCGCGCCACCGTATGGACCTGCGACCTGACGCACGGCTACATCTCCATCAACGCCGACTATCGGAGCTGAATTTGCACGCCCTTCATACCTCCGTCGAGGCGCTGATGCGCCGGGTCGCCGCCGATATCGTCATGCCCCGCTATCAGAATCTCGCATCGCACGAGATCAGCGAAAAGGCGGCGGATGACCTCGTCACCATTGCCGACAAGGAGAGCGAGATTGCGCTGGCCGAGGGCCTGGCAAGCATCCTGCCCGAGGCCGCCATCGTCGGCGAAGAAGCGGTCGCTGCAGATGCCGCGGTTCTCGATCGGCTGGGCGCCGGCATGCAGTGGATCATCGATCCGATAGACGGCACCGGAAATTTTGCCGCTGGCCGTGCGCCCTTTGGCCTCATGATCGCGCTGATCGCGGACGGGGAGACGCAGGCGGGCTGGTTGCTCGATCCGCTGACAGGCCGTCTCTGTCATGCGGCACTCGGCGGCGGCGCTTATGTCAACGGTGAACGGATCGACGCGCGCGGCACGGGCGAGGCCCTGCCCGTCGCTGGTCTTTCGGTACTGTTCATGAATCCCGCCGATCGGACAGAGGTGCTTCGCCGTGCGGAAGGCAAGCTGACGATGATGGACATCCCACGCTGCGCTGCCGAGCAATATCCGCGCATCGTGCTGGGCGTGAATGATATCGCCGTGTTCGAGCGCACCCTGCCGTGGGATCACGCGCCCGGCGCACTGTTCGTCAACGAGGCTGGCGGCAAGGTCGCCCGGCCGGACGGCGCGCCCTATCGCATCGCGGCTAACGCCGGGCGTGGCCTCATCGCTGCCTGCTCACCGGCGATGTGGGACAGCGCAGCGCACATTCTCTATGGCGGAAAATTGCCTAATAAAAACCTAGATCCATTTGAAATTTAAGCTTTTATTCGGTTTGGACCGATAGGGAGGCGCAACTTGAACCCGAGGAGCGCCAGTGCATCGCATTCTCTACATCAGCACCGCGCGCAAAGTGCTGGATCCATTCGAACTTGAGATTCTTCTCGCGATATCCCGCCGTAATAATGCGCAGGCGGGGGTAACCGGGCTTCTTGTGGCAGGGGGGCGGCGCTTCCTTCAGGTGCTTGAAGGCCCTTCAGATGCGGTTAGGCACACTTTCGAGCGCATCGAGCAAGATCCCCGGCACTTCGCGCTTGTGACGCTTGCCGATGGCAGCACCGACACCCGGCAACTCAAGCAATGGTCAATGGGCTTCGAAAAAGGCGCCGTCGCAAAGGAAGAAGATAGCCTGGAAAATCAGGTCGCCGCGCTCATCGCGCCGCTGAAAGACCGAAATTTGCAGGCCTATTTCGTGGGATTCGCGAAATCGCACGGATCGGTGCCCGCTCGATAAAAACGGCCGAGCGACGACACCCGGTCTTCCTCATACGTTCTTGGTGTCCCGGTCGGCACCATTCAGGGCCGACCGAGCCAAGATCTTAAAGAACGCCCTCAAGCCATCCCTTGAGCTGGCTCTTTGGTGCCGCACCCACCTTGGTCGCGGCGGGCTCGCCGTTCTTGAAAAGGATCATTGTGGGGATACCGCGCACTCCATAGCGCGCCGGCGCATCGGGATGATCGTCGATGTTGAGCTTGGCGATCGTTACCTTTTCGCCCAGTTCCTCACTGATTTCCTCGAGCGAAGGTCCAATCATCTTACAGGGCCCGCACCACTCCGCCCAGAAGTCGACAAGCACGGGCTTGTCGGACGCAATCACATCGTCATGGAAACTGGTGTCGGAAATCGCCTTGGTGGCCATGGGATAGGCTCCTGCAAAAGTGTGGATCGGAATCTAAGCGGGCGACGCCCACTTCTCAAGAGCGCGCGGCCGCAACTTCTCCTAACGGTGCCACAAAGCCCGGCTTGTGTGCTGCCAGTTTCTCGGCGTCGATTTCGATGAGCCTCGGCCCGTTCGTATAGAGCAGACTCGCATGGACGGCGCGCCCCGGAAAGATCACACCGAGTGCCGCCACGTAGGCCGCCATCTGGCGGATATGCGCAAGCGGAACCTCATCCGCTGTGTCAGGGACGAGACGTCCAGTCTTGAAGTCCAGCACATGGACGACGCTCCCTGTCACCAGCAACCGGTCGACCGTACCCGCTATCACCAACCCGTTGACGACCGCCGCGATCGGCGCCTCCGCCAACGCCTGCGCTGAAAAGAATGCGATGTGGTCGGGATGATTGATTACCTCAAGCGCGTGGTCGGCAATTGTCTCCGCCAAGGCCCTGTCGTCGAGGCCACCCGCGCCACCGAGCCAGTCCAGCGCCGCAGTCCGGCGATCCAGCGGCGCCACGTCCGGCAAGCGCTCGAACAGTGCGTGGAGCAGCTTGCCTCGCGTCGCCGCCGAGCGCATTGCCGGGGATGGCGGTGGATCGGGAACGTCGTCTTCTACGTTGGCCGATGGCGCAAGAGGGCGCGGCGGCCGTGCTTCGATGGGCGCCGGCGCGTCGAGCCAGTCTGGCCGTGCTACCGGGATGGTGTCCTCGGGTCCGCCTTCCTTGTCCTGGGCAGCGTCAGGCAGCGTCTCCCGCCCCCGCCAGCGGGCGACATTGCCCCAGATATCATCCGGTCGTTCCGCGGCACCTAACCTGGCCAGCGCCAGCCCCGTCTGCATATGCCAGCTTTGCTCGGGCACGACGCCCTTGCGTTGCGGCCCCAAGGCACCGCCGATCGCCAGCAACTCCTGTGCACGCGTCATGCCCACGTAGAGCAACCGCCAATGCTCCTGCCGTTCGCGCGCCTCGGCATCCTCCATCGCGCCGGCAAGCTGCGGTGTGCGCTCAGCGCCTGTTGGACGGATGAGCGGAAGCGCATGATAGCTCACCGGTAGATCTATTGCGCCAGCGCGCGGACTTTTGCCGGGATCATATGTCGCGTCGGCAAGGATCACGATCGGTGCTTCCAGCCCCTTGGCGCCGTGGACAGTCATCACGCGCACGGCGTCGCCCGCCTCGGCCAACTCGCGTTTGATGTCCGCCTCTTCCCGGTCGAACCAGTCGATGAAGCCCTGAAGAGAGGGATGCGCCTCACTTTCGAAAGCGAGCGCGCTGTTGACGAGCTCTTCAATCGCGTCGCCGGCCTCTTCGCCCAGCCGGGCGATCAGCTTGCCACGCGCGCCGAGCGGCCCGCTCAACATCGCCTCAAGATAGCGATAGGGCGTCGTGAAATCCGCCGATGCCAGCAGTGCGCGTAGTGGCGCCAGCGTCTCCTCGTCCTGCGTGGCGCGCAGATGTGACCAGAGCGAAACACCCTTTTCGCGCAAAGCGCGGTGCATGAGATCGTCCTGCGTCCACCCGATGAGCGGCGACACCAGCAGGCAGGCAAGGTTGAGATCGTCTTCCGGCTGCACAGCGAAGCGCACTCCCGCCACCAGATCGCGGACCGCGAGGGGGGCCTGCAATCTCAGGCGGTCCACGCCGGCCACGGGCACGCCCGCCTCATAAAGTCGTGCCACGATCAGCCGCGCCAGCGCACCACGGCTGCGTACCAATATCATGACATCGCCGGGCCGGGCGCGCCGTCCCTTGGATTTCAGCCAGCGGCCGTGGGAGGGATCAACCCATGCCCTCACCTGCGCCGCGATTTTCTGGGCATGGAGCCGTTCGTGGTCCGCGAGCCAGCCCTCATCGCCTTCCGGCTCGTCGTCCCCTTCCTCGCTTCCCTCTCTGCTCAAGGCAATAACGCTCGGCGCCCAGAGCTGCACCTCGCCGGGATGACGCCTCGCGCTGCCATGGACCTGCGCCGCTTCCATAAGCCCAATCGTCTCAAACCCAAGCGAAGCAAGCGTGGCGTCCACGGCCTCCAACACCGCCGGGACCGTGCGGAAGCTCAGGGAGAGCGGCAACTCGTCGAAGGGTTGCTCCGCATGGCCCGCGCGCCTGCGGAAATGGTCGAGCGCACCCATGAACGCGCGCGGACTCGTCCCCTGAAAGCCGAAAATCGCCTGCTTGGTGTCACCGACCACAAAGAGTGTGCGCGGGGCCCGGTCATTGGGCGCAGTGCTCAGCTCGAAGAAATCATCGACGATCGCATCGACGATTTGCCACTGCGCGTCGTTGGTGTCCTGCGCCTCATCGACCAAAATATGATCCACCCGGCTGTCCAGCCGATATCGGATCCAGTCGCCGATCCCGTCCTGCGCCAGCAGCGTCGCGGCGCGGCCGATCAGCGCATCGAAGTCCACACCGCCTTCGGTCTTCAGCGCAGCCTGATAAGACCGTGCATAGGCGCGCCCGGCAGTCAGCCCCTGGGCCGCGAGGCGCGCATAGTCCAACTGCGCCTCCAGATCTGCCAGCGCGCTGATCGCCGCGCCAGCTTCCTCGCAGAGCGCCACGTAGTCGGGTTCGGCGGCGAGCAGCTTGGCATTGGCGCGGTTCTTCACCTCGCCCTTTTGGGTCAGGATCGCGCTGCGCAGATCGGCCAGACTCTGCCCGCGCATCGCGGGAGCAGCCGCAAGCCACTGCGCGATGGCGTCGGCGCATTTGAGCCCGCTCGCCGTGTTCCATGCGACATTTGCCGCCGAGATGTGCCGGAGCAACACCACAGGGAAAACATCGTCCGCGCATTGTTCGGCCAGATGATCGGCCAAATCGCCCGTGGGAAGGTCGAGATACTCGAGGAGCAGGGCTTCGATTGGCTCGGGCAGCGCGTCGAGCACCGCGCCAGCGCGGGCGCACCGGGCCAGATAGGTAATGACACCGTCCTCGCCTAACCGCAGGGAGAGCGCTGCTATGGCAGCCGGCACGCTCTCGTCCAGTTCCGCCTCGGCCCGTTCGAGCATCGTAATGAGAGCTTGCCGGGCAAGTGCACGCTGCGAGCGCT
>PJTZ01000193.1_pt1 | contig 24095 bp, 23 predicted proteins | sample 1512131 | NCBI WGS metagenome assembly PJTZ01 (sample SAMN08177679, study PRJNA422409) | Soil metagenome, whole genome shotgun sequencing project. | reverse complement strand
GAAACAAGATAGCACTAAGGGTAGCAGCGGTAATAAAAAATAAAACAAAATATATAGATCATTACCTAGAGGCTGGTTAACAGAAAAAAGAAATAAACTTGCAATAGTCATAACAATCGCTTCAGATATTTGAGACAGTGGATAATGCTAAGAAAGGATTTGTACAGACCTCAAATATCTGGATGCGACCTTCAAGGTCAAGGAAGGGATAATACAATTGTATAATACCTCCGCTATTATTATACCCTTCTTCGGTTTCTAAAAAGCATAAATACGCTAAGCAAGCTGCCGACTAATGCCAAATATAGTACCAAATCACCATTTCTGGTGTAAAAAGTCAATTCCTCGTTCAAGTTAATTTCTTGTGTTAAGGCGTCCGGTGTCCACCAAGATGTTTTTTGAACAATATCTCCGCGTTGGTTAATAAAGCCTGAAATACCGGTATTGGCCGAGCGGGCTACCCAACGTCGGTTTTCTATTGCCCGTAGTTTGGCATAGAGTAGGTGCTGGTCTTTTCCCGAGGTATTGCCCCACCATCCGTCGTTGGTCACGATGGCAATAAACTGTGCACCTTCCCGGATATATTTAGCAACATAATCACCCCATATGGATTCATAGCAAATAACCGGGGCAGCTCCAATACCGCTTTGCGAATAGAACACCGAAGGTTCTTCCTGACTACCATATCCTCCCGTAGATCCGCCAAAATGTGCGAAAAGCGGTTTCATGAAACTAAGTGATTCTCCGAACGGAAGCTGTTCCACGCCGGGAACTAACTTGGATTTGTGATAGAATTGAAGTTTACTCGATTGGTCGATCAACACCGCGGCGTTAAAAGGATCGCGGAAAGTACCATTCCCAAAATCTCTGGCAGTGGTGGTTTTCGGATAGTTGTAAATTTGGTAGCTTTCGATACCCGATAGCACGTTGCCATTTTTGTATTTATCAAGGAAATGAATAACACGTTCGTAAGCTGGATAGCTCCTAAACTGTTCTTCATCAATACCCCATCCCTCTGCCGAAATTGCTGTTTCCGGCCATAAGAAAAACTCAGTGTTCGGTTTGGCAACGCGCTCCGATAGTTCCAATAGGGTGGATAGCTGCTCCGCCGGATGAATAAAACCAAATTTTCCATAAGGGTCGATATTCGGCTGAACCACGACAACCTCTGATGGATTAATGTGCTCGGTATAAGCATTATATTTTATAACAGAAATGGTTGCTGGCACGACTAAAGCAACCGTAATAGCAATAGCTAGCTTCTTCGTGTTATAGGCTTCTATCTTTTCGCGTTTCTGCCAAATCAAAAGAAACAATAATAGGTTGATGCCCCAAATCCATACGGTACCACCAAAAACACCGGTAACGCTATACCACTGGATAAGTTGATGGAAATTAGAAAAACCATTTCCTAATGTCATCCAAGGGAAAGCTAAATCCCACCATTGGTGAAGAAACTCGTATCCAACCCAAAAAGAAACCAACCCAATAAAACTGTAGCCTATAGCTGTTTTTTTACGCAACTGATAGTAAACGCGAAAAACAAGAGCCATCAATAGGGGAGCCAGTCCAAAAGGAATGAGGGAGATGAGCATTGCTACATACGACGGTAAATAGGCGCTCATCGCATTATATACCCAATAGATGGAAGCGGTATTCCACACGAACCCCGTAAGAAAACTCAACCAGAAAATCTTTTTGCCTTTGCGGGTATAATTCCCCCTGATCACCTTTTCAATAGCAATCAGCAAAGGTACGAAACCAACAAACAACAACGGACTGCTGTAGGGGATCGGTGGCCAAGCTAACCATAAGATAACGGCGCTTAACAGCGCTAAAAGGTAATTTTGTCGCACGAATTAGAGTTGTGATAAGAGTTCTGTCTTTTTGTTTTCGTATTCAGATTGTGTGATCAATTGCCGATCATAAAGTGTTTTAAGTTTCTTTAGTTTTTGTGTAAGCTCATCATCTTCTACAGCGGATATGTGGGATTGTTTTATTACTATTTCCTCGTCCTTATTTTCTTCCGTGATCGACGGTGTAGCTGGCTCATCAACGACAGGTTGTACGGGTAATGTGAAATGCTCGGTCGGTTTTTGCTCGAGAACAACCGGAGTAGACTCTTCGCTTTTATTGCCTGATGGATTTTCCAATGCCGTTTTGATCAGTTGATACAATTTGCGCGCCTGCACCTTTGGAATATAATCGATGGTCAAGTTCTCCCCTGTAAAAGGTATGACCGTTACCTTCGATCCGAAAATTTCCTCTTTGAAAGCGATGTCTTTAATATCGTTCCATGAAAAAATTTCAAAGTTGGTCGCTAGTCCCAGTTTCGTGAATTCGCAAAGGAAAATACGCTTGTTGCTGATGGTGATGCTATCGGGTAATAACGTCACCGCGGGTTTCTTTTGCAGGGAGATATATTGTATATACTCACCGGCTGTTAGCATATCGACTATCTTCGTATGGATTCTTTCCACCACTTTGGCGTCCTGTCCATCTTGAATAAATTTATCTACACTCATGTTTTTATTTTTTTAGTAGTCAGTAGTCAGTAAATCTATAATTAACTAACTTTTACTCGTCACTCCTTCCCACCTACACAAAATACAAATTCTCCTTTAATAGGATGCTGTTCAAAGTGTAATTTTAGCGTTGCAAGTGTTCCTCTAATCGTTTCCTCGTACAATTTACTAAGTTCCCGCGAAATAGAAGCTTCTCGATCTTCACCAAAATAGGTAATAAACTCTTCTATAGTTTTGAGGATGCGGTGGGGTGATTCATAAAAAATCATCGTGCGCTTCTCCTCGCTAAGTTGTTTTAAGCGTGTTTGGCGTCCTTTTTTAACCGGGAGAAATCCCTCAAAACAGAATCTGTCATTGGGTAAACCGGAGTTGACCAATGCAGGTACAAAAGCAGTGGCACCGGGCAAGCATTGCACTTCCAACCCCTCTTTAATCGCCTCTCTTACCAATAGAAAACCCGGGTCGGAGATCGCAGGTGTTCCGGCATCGGAGATTAACGCTATATGTTGTCCTTCCTTCAGAAACCGGATAATCTCGGCTACCGCCTTATGCTCGTTATGCTGATGGTGCGCAAATACTTTCTTTTCAATACCAAAATGTTTGAGAAGTGGAGCACTCGTGCGGGTGTCCTCTGCCAATATTAAATCAACCTCTTTCAAAATACGTATAGCCCGAAAGGTCATATCTTCCAGATTACCAATAGGCGTAGGTACTAGATATAGCATGACCAAAGGTAAGAAATAGTTGTGAGTGATAAGTTATAAAAAAATATCCCCCTCGGGGTGAGGGGGATTAATCTTCAAAATCGATGAAGTCGTCGCCATCATACGCGAACTCCTGTAAGTCCGGGTAGACGTCTTGTTCGAAAATTTCTAAATCTTTTAACATGTTTATTATATTTTAATCATACTACAAACTTAGTGTTGCTATGTGAACTAATAATGATGCATACATCAAATAATTGTTAATATGATTGATATTGGCTCTAAATTATATAATGTTTTTAATGATTTAAAATTTTTTATGAAAAAATGATATTAAAATGTCTTTTTTATTGTAATGTTGATTGGAATAGTGTATTTCGATTACACTTCTTATGTTTCCTCAATTAAATAATTTTTTAATGGCTGAGGAGAACCGAGCTTGCGAGCTCACCGAAGGTAATTAGAACAAATTCATTTTATATGCGACTATTAAATTGCACATAAAAATGAATTTATCTAAGTTTGTCCATCTAAATTACTTATTCATTTATGTTACAGATAAATTATATCCGTGAAAACAGGGATGCAGTGATCGAACGATTAGCTGTCAAGAATTTTAAAGATGTGGAATTGGTAGATGAAGTCATCCAATTGGACGAATCGCGTCGCAAAATTCAGAACGAATCGGATGCAATAGCTGCGGAGGCCAATACTGCTGCCAAGCAGATTGGAGACTTGATGCGCCAGGGAAAGAAAGAAGAAGCCGAAGCGGTGAAGTCAAAGTCGTCCGGATATAAAGAACAAGTAAAAGAGCTAACAGAAAAGCTGGCGGAAGTTGAACAAACGTTGCAGGACAAAATTGTGCAATTGCCCAATTTGCCACATACGTCCGTCCCAATGGGTGTTGCTGCTGAAGATAATGAGGTGGTTTTGGAACACGGTGTAGTACCCACATTAGCGGACGGAGCGCTGTCGCACTGGGAATTGTTGAGCAAATATGATATCGTGGATTTGGAATTGGGCGTAAAAGTGACGGGAGCGGGATTTCCGGTTTACAAAGGAAAAGGTGCTCGTTTGCAGCGTGCACTTATTAATTTCTTTTTAGACCAGGCGGTTGAGGCTGGCTATAATGAAGTTCAAGTACCAATTCTCGTAAATGAAGATTCTGCTTTTGCAACGGGGCAACTACCGGATAAAGAAGGGCAGATGTACCATGTTGGTGGTGACGATTTTTATTTGATTCCGACAGCTGAAGTTCCTGTAACGAACTTATATCGTGATACGATTGTGAAAGAAGAGCAGTTTCCCATTAAACACTGTGCATACACCCCTTGTTTTCGTCGCGAAGCAGGTTCGTATGGCGCGCATGTGCGTGGTTTGAATAGATTGCACCAGTTCGATAAAGTGGAAACCGTACAGATTGTCCATCCGGATAAGTCTTACGAAGTATTGGAGGAGATGAGTACCTATATCCAGGGATTGTTGCAGCTATTGGAATTGCCGTATCGCGTATTGCGCTTGTGTGGGGGGGATATGAGCTTTACTTCCGCACTGACGTATGATATGGAGGTGTTCAGTGCCGCCCAACAACGTTGGTTGGAAGTCTCCTCGGTATCGAACTTTGAAACGTATCAATCCAATCGGTTAAAGGTGCGCTTCAAGAATGAAAATGGCAAAATGCAATTAGCCCATACCTTAAATGGTTCGGCATTGGCGCTGCCGAGAATCGTAGCGTCTATCCTGGAAAATAACCAAACCGAAAAAGGTATACGTATCCCTGCCGTTTTGGTTCCGTATACCGGTTTTGAGTGGATTAATTGATTTTTTGTTAATTTTTGCTACGTAACATGGATACAAAAACAAATGAATCTGTAACAAACTCATTTGTATTTATGATATATGCCGTATAATTCTTGAGTAAGACAGTTAGGTTTTTGTCGAACATAGAAGGATTTTTAACAAACCCATATAAGTTTTTAAGGAACGCATAGCGATTTGACATAAACTCCTATGGAAAATATAGAAAATGCATTGTCTTTGCGTCGAAGTCTTTCGAATTGTTGTGGAACACCATTGGATGTATGCTATCCCTATTATTCTTTATGTTAAAGAATACTGTGTTTAAGGTTAATTTGTGTTTCGTTAAACGCATGTTACGTAGCATGAGTAAGTTGACGGAGTTCTTTTTAACAAAGTTGTTCGCCTTTGCTTCATCTTCGTTTACATTTGGTTTATAGATGTTTGTTTTAGGCTCGGAGACGATCGTCTTTGCTTTATCTTGGTCTGCGTTTGGCTTATAATCGTTTGTCTTTAGCTTTAAGCCGCTTAACTTTACTTCACCTTCACATGCGTTTGGTTTATATTTATTCGTTATCGAAACGAAGTCAGGTAACTTTGTTTCATTGTAAAATCTCTCCGTAATTCTTATCTTTGGGTGAAGCGCTAATCTTATTTACAAATCTTGTTCATGCTCCTATGAAGTATATACGTGCAAAAGCTAATTTTTTCCGTTACGCAGATGACAAACTGGTCGTGACCGCTTCCTGGATCATTCAGCGTATGAAAGAATCGGATATTTTTGTCGATCCGACACCGCCTATACACGAAATAGAGGAAGCATATGCAGAATATTATCAAAAAGCAGTAGAGTCAAAGGGAGGTAGCCGTTTAGTGAAAGCACAAAAGCGGGAAAGTAAGAAAAAACTCAGTGACTTACTCCAAGCGTTGGTATTCTATGTAAACGTAGTAAGTGATGGTAATCTGGCGAAACTATATAGTTCCGGGTTTCCTGTATTGGCAGGGAAGAGCAAGGGACAGCCGCCCGATACACCAGCATCGCCTTATTTGCAGGATGGGAGGAGGAGCGGAGAGGTGGCGTTTGGTTTCCAGCCTGTTGGACGGGATATGTTTTATGATTATTGTTTTGCTACAGAAGTAGATGATAATAATATTCCTATCTGGGGAGAAGAACAAACGACGTCACGCTCTTTTAAAGCCTATCAAGATGGTTTTAAGCCAGGGAAATATACCTATTTCCGAGTTCGTGCGAGAAATAAACATGGTTGTAGCCCTTGGACACCCGCCGTCATGTTTATGGTGCGGTAGCTAATGTTATTCTCCACGCCTCGGCTCCATCCTCACCAGATATTGATCATTGTCATCTTCAAAAAGAATCTGTACCACCCAACCTTCTTCGTGTGCAATTTTAATCAACTCCTGTTGATCGATATACAGCCAATGAAAAGGCTTCCCAAGGTTCCCTTTATATTCATATTGAAAACGGATCTCACCTAAGTAATGTTCTGGTTTGGGGATACGGTATTCGTCGTATAGATAGGAAATGTCTGATGAATCAAAGAGCAGTTGCCCTCTCTCAGATAACAGCATTTTGCTGTGGCGGAGTAGTTTCCGTAGCCCCGCAATAGTGCCGGCAAGACCAATCCCGTTCATAAGGAAGAGAAGCGTATCATAATTTCCCGTCTCCAAAGCAAAAAAATCCTCTCGGATGATGTGCTGCACCCCGCGTTGCTTCATGATGCTACAGGCGGATTCCGATATTTCCAGTGCATCCACTTGAAATCCCTTATTTTGTAGATACAGTGCATGGCTGCCTACACCGGCTCCCACATCCAATATATAGCCGTCGCAAAGCGCAAGGGCTATATGTTCCAATTCGGGAAAATCCTCTGGATCTCTATAGAAGACCTCCACCGGCATCTCTTCTATATCGCCATAGCTGCTGTGCAGCAATAAGGTGTCTTTCAAGTCGCCAAGTATGTGAAAATCATACAAAGCTTCTCCATATACATCGCGCTCCATTAATTTTCTATTTTCAATATTTGTTTAGCAATGGCAATTTCTTCTGGGCTTCCGGTATGTTTGCCCGGTTCATCGGAAAGTTTAATGACCGCTGTCCAATTACCGTCTTCAGGTTTGGCCTCTACCATCTTCAACACAATATTCATGCGCGGCAAGCCTACATCGTTCGTGAAATCCGTTCCAATACCGAAAGAATGACCGATTTTCCCCTCGCAAAAACCGACGATATTTTCGACTTTGTTGTAATCGAGTCCGTCGGAGAAAATGATGGTCTTAGACTGGGGATCTATTCCCTGTTTTTTATAATGTTCAATGGTCATCTCCGCAAAGATAATGGGATCACCACTGTCATGGCGCACTCCATCGAACAGTTTGGACAATTTCTTATCGAATTGCTTGAAAAACGCTTCGGTCGTATACGTGTCTGAAAGCGCGATACCTAAGTCTCCTCGATACACATCCGACCAGTGTTCAAGTCCGAGCAGATTCGCCATCTTGTACCCATATTTAGCGGCATGAAACATAAACCATTCATGGGCATGGGTGCCAATGGGCGTTGTCTCGTATTTCATGGCAAAGTGTACGTTGGATGTACCGATAAAGGTTTCGGATGGGTGACTCTTAAGTGAACGGATGACCAGATCGTGTACTTCATATGAATGGCGACGTCTGGTACCGAAATCGGCAATGGTGATGTTCAATTTGTCGTATTTCTCCATCTTATCTTCTACCACTTGGCAAACCTCATTGTTGGGAATACGTGGTTCGCCACTTACTTCATAATATAATTCGCAGATTAACGACATGATCGGTACTTCCCAAAGAATGGTACGGTACCAATAACCGGCAATGGTAACTGATAGTTCCCCGCCGGTTTGCGTCACATGGACTTCCTCAGGATCATAACGATAACCTTGCAGGAAATCCAGGTAAGTGGGGTCGATATAAGGACATTTGGCACGTAGAAATTCTTTTTCCGCTTTGGTAAGCTTCAGGCTGGCCATATCGTTTATAGCATCTTTCAGTAGTTTGTCAAAACCAGCCGGAAAGCTGTGTTTCCCCCTATTGATAAACTGATATCTAGCCTGCGCTTTGGGAAACAATTTGCTGGCAGCAAATTGCATGGTAAACTTGTAGAAGTCGTTATCGAGAATGGAGGAAAGTGTTGCCATGTCAAGCCTTTTATGTAAAATTAGGTGAAGTTAAGGAATTAATTAATTACATAAAAAGAAGTCCCAACTTTGCATTTGCAAAATTGGGGCTATCATTGCTTCAATATAAAATAGATAGAAAATTTTTATCGGCTTCCTCGTGTAGAAGAAGAGCGGCTGTTACTACTGCTTCTGCTGCTTGACGTCGCTGATCCGCGCGAAGAAGAATTGCTACTACGTTGTACGCTGGATCTGTTTGAACTGTTCGAACGGTTTACACTGTTCGAAGAGCTGCTACGCGAACGGTTAACCTGTGCCGGTGAACTGCTTCGTTGACTCGTCTGATACACATTACCCGAAGGTGCGCTCTGACGAGCTGGGCTGCTGTTGCGCGAAGGAGCCTGTGTACGGCTAGGTGTCGACCGTTGTACACTACCGCGATTTTGTTGTGGTTGTGTTGTCGTGCTGCGGTTTACCTCACTACGTTGTTGGGAGCGGCTGGTAGATTGCTGCGTCCGCGGTTGTGTAGCATTCTGGTTCCGCTGTGTTGAACTGCGGTTAACATTTGTCCGTTGTTCGTTAGAACGTGTTTGACGTTGGGTCGTTGTACTACCTTCGCGATTGCTGGAAGTAGAACGAGTGCCCGAATTCGATGCCGTGTTGCTACGTGTAGCGCGATTTTCTGTCGTACGTTGACTATTACGGTTAGGATTATTTCCAATATAGCGCTCTGTTCTGCCATTATTCGAACGGGTAGTCGTTGCACGTGTATTTCGGTTTGACTCCGTTGAACGTACTGCATTTTGGTTACTACGGGAACTGGTAGCTCTATCCGGACGGTAAATCGACACCGAACGACGGTCTACATGAGAGCGTCCCGGGCGTTCTGTTGTACGGATATTCCGAACTGCTACGCGACGTCCTATATTACGCTCTATATCACGACGAGCAGGGCCACCATAGTAACGATTATTGTTCACGATATACGTATTGTTGATAATCGTCGTGCGGTTATAAATAGCACGTTGACCATATGACCAATGACGGTGGATATACGGGTCGTAAATACGACGTGCGGGAAGAAATACCCATAAGTTAAGTGGCACACCAACAGAAACGGTTACGCCTACCGATGGCGCCATAGGAGCCCATCCGTAATATCCGCCACCACTTCTCCAGTCTACCCAAGCAGGTCCCCATTCATAACCTGGGATCCATCCCCAACCACGATAGTTGGTATACACCCAACGTCCGTAATGGAACGGGGCCCATCCCCAGTCATAGTTCGATACCCATGTATTGCCATATTCCGTCATTGTCCAATAACCGTTTGTACCATACGGACGAAAATTATTTTCTACATTTGGAAACCAAATATCACCATAACTAGCATCACGATCCCAATGGCCATAAGGAGATAATTCGTCGTAAAATAAATCAAATGAAACCGAACCCTGAGGTTGGGCAAACACTTGTTTATTAGAGAAGACATTAAACGCAAACGCCATTAGTGCGATAAGTAGGGTGGGTGTTTTTATACTTCTCATGATCTTCATCTTTTGTAGTGAAACCTTCTGCTTTCTTTATTGTTGTATTATTATGACTGCATAGTAATTAGAAAGGTTTAATTATACTCTACTAATTCCTATCTTTGGAAAAACTAACGACTAATGAAATTATATACTTTTTTGTACCTGCTTGCCTTCTGTTTTTTGAGTCAAAACGTGAGCTACGCAGCTGAACCTAAACTGACGAAGACTAAAAAACCTGCATGGTTACGCGTTTCAGATAAGCAAGCAGAACTTCCAAATTTGGAAGATATCAGCGATGGATACTACTACGAAGAAGTCGAATATCAGGTTAACTTAGTCGACCAAACACGGTTTTACCGCACGGTAAAAACCATTATCGAAAATGCAGGAACTGAAAACGCCGGACAGATAAATATATCCTTCGAGCCGCAATACCAGACGCTTACATTGCATGAACTGTATATTGTGCGGGAAGGCCGGAAGGTGGACAGGCTGGATTTGAGTAAATTTAAACTGCTGGCCTCCGAAACCGAATTGTCGCGCTCCATCTATAATGGAACCTATTCCGCTTATCTTTTACTGGAAGATTTGCGTAAGGATGATAAGATTGTTATGTCCTATTCGCTAAAAGGTTTCAACCCTGTATTTGGCGATAAATTCTTCGATACTTATTTTCTACAGAGTTATGAACCAATAGGCGCACTTCATGTAAATTATATTGTTCCGAAAGATCGCAAGCTGAGGTTTAAGAGCTTCGTCGGCGCTCCTCAGGCGAGCCAACAAGATTTAGGAAGCTCGATATCGTATTATTGGGATGTAGTTGGCACGGAAAAGGCAGACTATGAATTTTATACGCCGCTCTGGCATTCTACCCGGCAACGTATCGAATGTTCGGAATTTAAAGGTTGGATGGATGTCGCGAAATGGGCAGCCGAGGTGAATCCAATTCCTGAACTGAAGCATGGAAGTGAGCTTCGGCAGTTTGTCGAAAAACTTTGGAAAGGAGCCGATGCTGATCCCATGGAATATTTGAAAATGGTTGCTGATTTTGTGCAGAACGAGATCCGTTATATGGGGATCGAAGTCGGTGAATATTCGCATAGGGCAAATACCCCCGAAAATGTCTTTAGACAACGGTATGGCGATTGCAAGGATAAGTCTGTGTTGATGGGAGCCATGCTTAAATCGAAAAATATCGAGAGTACGCTGGTACTGGTGAATTCTTATGAAGAATATGGTTTGAAGGAGTATCTCCCATCGCCATCAGCCTTTAACCATGTCGTTATCTATGTATCGATTGATGGAAGAGGACAATATATTGATCCGACCATCCCGAACCAAGGTGGAAATATTAGTAACCGCTACTTTCCGTTCTATGGGAAAGTGTTATGGGCAAAAAAAGGAGAGAAGTTACGGGATACCGAGCACATTGTAGCCGGAAATACACGTTTGGAGGAGCGTTTTTTTCTGCAAAAGGACGGAAGTGCACAGCTGGATGTTTCCACGATATACTACGGAGCAGATGCCGATAATATACGGAGCTATTTTAAACAAAATGCAAAAAACCAGATAGAGAAATCGTACGTACAATATTATCAAGGTCTTTATAGTCAGTTGACAAAGCGATCTGCGCTAACCTTTGAAGACGATCTGTCCAACAATCTATTTTACGTGAAAGAACAGTATGATATTAAATCTTTCCCCGAAACAGATGCTTTTTCCAATAGACGGGCTATTTCGCTTTACTCAACGAACCTAAGTAATTATTTACCGGATGTGACGGATATGCGTATAGGGCCTATCGCTCTCCAATATCCGCTTTCCTTGGAACACGATATTTATGTTATCAATCCGGAAGGTGTTGCGGTTCCTCCTTTTAGGGAAAGCAGCTTTTTGAATCGGGATAGTTATTATTTTGGAAAGACCATTACGACACAACGGGATACTTTAAAAATAGCATATCGATTAGGTTCTCATGATACCTATGTGAAAGTGGCGAATGTAAATGAATATGTCGCTGATTTTGCTAATAAACACGAATTATTTTCCCTGGCAGTTTACTTGGATAATGAGGGATTCGTCATTGGTTCGACCACCCAAGGGAAAAGCAACTTTTGGGCAATAGCCGCTTTTGTTGGTTTGCTGGCATTATTTACGCTCTTGATCATGAAGTTCTACAACCCGCAGAAGGCGACGTCATTGATTACAATGTACGATGATGTACAATATGACCGTATCGGTGGTTGGCTTATTGTTTTGCTTATAGCTTTGATAGTTAGCCTATTTCGCACATTCTTTTTAGGGATGGTCGATTTATTCTTCAAACAGGATGTTTGGGCTGCACTGCAATACGATATCGGCGTGCCACCTTTCCTCTACGTGATGCTTATTATTTTGGAATTTGTGAGTAATACGGGTATTATTTTCCTCTGTGGGTATTGCGTTTACCTTATGTTGAAAAGAAGAGATATTTTTCCACAGACATTATTTTTTCTGTTGATGTTTCAACTGGTATTCGTGGTTTTGGATACGATCTTGGCCGCTTTAATTTTTAAGCAATCCGCGCATGTATATAATGGTATATCCGAGATCTTTCGTGCTATTATATTTGCGTTGATTTGGTCGTTGTATCTTTTTAACTCTACACGCGTAAAAGGTACTTTCCTCATTGCCAGTAAGCGGCAGACTCCAGAAGAAACATTTTACATCGAAATTCCATCACCTTTACTGCCGGAGATACCTACAGCAATTCATAAGGAAGATCCTAATACAGAATCCTAGAGGAACATCACGTTGATTGCTTCTTACTAAAAATAAAAGTTTGTACATTTGTCGGATGATTTTTTCGGAATGGGACGCAAAATAGAAAAACTACTTATCGAATTCGCCAGAATCCATCGTTTTATGATGAGTTTCCTGCGGGAAGCAGTATCTCCTCCTTATGAATTTAAAGAGATTGTCCGGCAGTGTTACGAGATTGGGTGGAAATCGTTCCCATTGATTAGTTTGACGGGATTTATCGTAGGCTTTGTCTTTACCAAACAATCGCGACCTTCTCTCGAAGACTTTGGGGCTACTTCCTGGCTTCCGAACTTAATATCCATTGCTATCGTCCGGGCATTAGCCCCTTTAGTTACGGCATTGATTGCTTCGGGCAAGGTAGGTTCCCAGATTGGGGCAGAGTTGAGTTCGATGAATGTGACTGAGCAGATTGATGCAATGGAAGTGTCAGGCACAAATCCTACGAAATTCTTGATATCCAGCCGTATCATTGCCACGACGACGATGATCCCAGTGCTATGTTTTTATGTAGCAGGCATTGGTTTATTGGGGGGATATTTGAGTATCGCTACCAAAGATGATTTAAGTATTTTAGCCTTTTTTACCCAAGTTTTCGAATCTATTGCAGCCAAAGATGTTTTCGCCATGGTATTACGGGCGGTAGTCTTTGGATTCACCATTGGATTCGCAAGTACCTATGTAGGGTATTATTCTTCCAAAGGAACAGAAGGTGTCGGTAAGGCAGCCAATGCTGCTGTGGTATCGTCCATGTTCCTCGTGTTTATTGAAGAACTGCTTATCGTTCAATTACTTTCCTTGATTGGCTAAAAAGTATGGAAAAGAAGAAAGTAAATATCAATCATGATGACGTGGTTATCCACGTAGATAACGTCAGTAAATCGTTTGGTGACTTACATGTATTGCGTGATGTTAATCTCCAATTATTTAACGGCGAAAACTTAGTTGTTTTAGGACGCTCCGGTACAGGTAAATCTGTATTGATTAAGCTGATATCGGGTTTGTTAAAACCAGATAAAGGTGATATTCATGTGTTGGGAGAAATTGTTAACCAGTTAGACGAACGGGAATTGCGTGCTTTGCGCCAACGTATTGGTTTTTCTTTTCAGAATAGTGCGCTATACGATAGTATGACCGTACGGGAGAATCTGGAATTTCCGCTGGTCAGAAACAAGCGTAATTTGACAAGGGCGGAAATTGATAAAGAGGTAGAAGAAGTATTGGAAGGTGTAGGATTGTCGCAAGCGATTAACCAGATGCCTTCGGAATTGTCCGGCGGACAACGCAAGCGTATCGGGATTGCCCGTACGTTGATATTGCGCCCGGATATTATGTTGTATGATGAGCCTACTGCCGGCCTTGATCCATTGACTTGTCTAGATATAAATTCATTAATAAATCAAGTGCAGGAACAATATCGAACTTCATCCATTATTATTACACATGATTTGTCGTGCGCGAAGATGGTAGGCGATAGAATGGTGATGCTATTGGATGGTAAATTTGAAAGACAGGGAACGTTCGAGGAGATTTTTAATACGGATGATGAGCGTGTGAAACCCTTTTATGATTATAATTTTATTGATTAAAGATATATGAGTACAAACGAAAGGAAGCGTTCGCTTACAGTTGGATTATTCGTCCTGATTGGCTTAATTATTTTGGTAGCGGGTATTCTGGTATTGGGTACGCAACAGAATAAATTCAGTAAGAATCTGGTCGTGACGACCTATTTCCATGACGTGAAAGGATTGAAAGTGGGAAATAATGTCTGGTTTTCGGGCGTTAAGGTGGGGATTGTCAAGGAAATAAAATTCCAAAGTATCAACGATGTGAAAGTTGTTATGCACATCGAGGAGAAATCTAGCCAGTTTATTCGGGAGGATGTTGTCGCAAAACTAGGTTCCGACGGATTGATTGGAAATGCTATCGTTAACTTGGTGGGCGGATCGGATCAGGTTCCGCCGATACAAGACGGAGATGTCATTAAATCTGTAGGTGGCACGGATACCGATGCTATGTTTGCAACATTACAGACAAATAACGAGAATCTGGTCGAAATAACGAAGAACTTTGCCGTTCTTTCCAAACAAATGGTGGAAGGAAAGGGTACGGTAGGTGCGTTAATGACCGATTCTACCATTGCACTTTCCCTAAAAAGTACCGTCCAGGGGCTAGATAGAGTAATGGGTGATGTCAACAAAGCTTCTGCTAACTTGGTTGTTTTGATGAACAAATTAAACAGTAATCAAGGCTTAATCCATGAGCTGACAACCGATACAGTCGTTTTTGCGAGTTTACGGGAGTCCGCAACACAACTACAAGGTGTAACAGAAACAGCATCGACGCTGATGGAAAATCTGAACGCGACTTCAGCACGTTTAAACGATAAAGATAATGCCCTCGGTGTATTGACCAATGATCCGAATGCTGCCGAGGAAATCCGGCAAATATTGCGGAACTTGAATATGAGCACCGAGAAGCTTGACGACAATATGAAGGCGTTGCAGAGCAATTTCTTATTTAGAGGCTATTTCCGGAAACAACAGAAAGAACAGGAAAAGGCGGATAAAGATTCTTTATAGTTATTCGGATGAACATCACGGATAAAGATGTGATCTACGAAGACAATCACTATATAGCGATCAATAAGAGAGCTGGTGATATTGTACAGGTAGATGATACGGGAGATAGATCATTGGAAGATATGGTCAATACTTATCTTACCAATAAATACCAAAAACCAAACGGTGCGTTTGTAGGAGTCATCCATCGATTAGATAGGCCGGTGAGTGGGATGATTCTTTTTGCAAAAACGAGCAAAGGTCTGGATCGGATGAACCGTTTGTTCCACGACCGAAAAGTATCGAAGACTTATTTAGCCGTCGTGCGTAACCGTCCGCCAAAAGATACAGATACATTGAAAAATTGGCTCCTACGGGACCGCAAGAAAATGATCACTAAAGCCTACGACCGAGAAATAAAGGGAGGGAGCTTTGCGCAATTGGATTACGAGGTTCTGGGCGTTCTTGATGGCTATTATCTGTTAAAGGTAACGCCAATAACGGGGCGTACACACCAGATTCGTGCCCAACTGGCGTATATGGGGTGTCCTATTGTAGGAGATAACAAATATGGATACCCACGGGGAAGCCTTCGCCGTACAATTTGCTTGCATTCCCGTTCGCTGGAATTCGTCCACCCCATAAGGGATGAAAAGCTAAAACTCACTGCAAAACTACCTGTAGACGGCTTTTGGGAGCGGTTTAATAGTTTGTTGTAATTCCTACTCCCCTCCTTCGATATTCTATCCCATCAAACCCTATTGAAACCTGCATAAATCGCATAAACAAAATATATAAATAATTTATGCAAGCTTCATTCGATTAAAAAAACAGATTTAATCGAATGAAAAATAGTACTACAATTAAGAACAAATGTAATAGACCTGAGAATGCCGTAAATGTACTTTTGCTATAACAGTATACACATAAAATAAACCAAAAACATTGTATATGAGTAAGCGGAAAATTGTACACCCCGATAGAGAAGCGGCTTTCGTTACCGGAGCATATTCTGATGGTGTTATTGCAGGCGGATTTCTTTTTATCAGCGGACAGGCTTCGGTGGATTTCAAAACCTCTACTTTTATCCTGGGGAGCATAGAGGAAGAAACAGCCCGCACGATGGAAAATATAAAATCCATTGTTCAAGCTGCGGGTGCCACGATGGATGATGTGGTCAAAAGTACCGTTCATTTATCTAATATCGACGATTTTAATCGATTTAATAATGTATACGCACGCTTTTTTGGAGACGTAAAACCTGCGAGAACAACGGTACAGTCCGTGTTGGGAGAGGGAATTTGTGTAGAGATAGATTGTATTGTAAAGCTTCCCGGTACCCATGAAGACGAATGATCGCTTAAACACACAAATTGCTGTTGTAGGGCTTGGGTTGATGGGGAGTAGTATCGTGGTTTCCTTACTGGCTTCCGGATATCGTGTTGTGGCCTTAGCTCCCATACCAGGAGAAAAGAATCCCGCCATTCAGCATATTGTGACCTTGCTACGACATGCAGACAAAGCTAATCTACTGCCCAAAGGTTTGGATTATTGCGTGCATAACCTCATGGTGACGGAAGATTACCGAGAAATAAAGGATTGCAGCTTTGTACAGGAATGTGTAATTGAAGATATGGAAATCAAAAATAAGGTTTATCATCAAATTACAGATCATGTATCTCCAGAAGCCATTATAGCCTCGAATACTTCAGCTATTCCAATCAGCGATCTGCAGCAGTTCGTTTCCAATCCCAGTCGATTTATCGGCATACATTGGGCAGAACCGGCTTATATGACCCGTTTTTTGGAAGTCACATGTGGAGCAAAGACAGATCTAGATATAGCCAAGCGGGTGATGGAATTGGGGAAAAGTTGGGGCAAGGAGCCTACGCTTTTGAGAAAAGATATACGAGGCTTTATTACTAACCGGCTGATGTATGCGGTTTATCGTGAAGCATTGACGTTAGTTGAAAATGGTGATGCCACGATGGAAGACGCCGATAAGGTTTTTCGATATGATGTGGGGTCATGGATAACCTTGATGGGGATTTTCAGACGACTGGACTTTATGGGATTTGCTGATTACATTGATTCTTTTGAGGGTATCCTCCCAAAATTGAGCAATCGTACAGATGTACCGGATCTGATGCGGCCTTTGGTAACAGAACGGGCGAGAGGTATACACAATGGCAAAGGATTTTATCATTATGATGAAAAACAGGCTAAGGCTTGGGAAGAAGCTTTCGCGCGATTCAACAAGGAAATTTATGATTTAGCGACACGTTATACAGAGAAATATATTAGGGAAAAGGCATATAATGAAGAGAAGAAGTTATCAAAAATCTAAGGATCTATTGGATAGAGCCAGTCAGGTCTTAGCAGGGGGCGTGTCATCCGAATTTAGGAAATACAACCATCCTCATGCTATCTTTTATACACATGGTGAAGGGACACATATATATGATGTAGATGGTAACGACTACTTGGACTTCACATTAAGCCAAGGGCCGTTAATTGTTGGGCATTCCCATCCGAAAGTGTTGGAGGCAGTCGAAAAATATTCCCGAGAAGGACAATTGTTTGCCGGACAACATATCAAAGAGATTGAATTAGCGGAGAAATTAAACCAATTGATTCCTTCGGCAGAGCTGATGCGTTTTTGCTTAGATGGTTCCGAAGCGGTTCAAACGGCATTCCGTGTTGCTAGGTCGAAGACGGGGAAGAATAAGTTTCTGCGTTTCGAAGGGCATTATCATGGTTGGTTGGATAATGTTGCCTGGGGTATCAGCACGGCGTCTGCTGATGCATTGGGGGATGAAGATAGCCCAAATGTGTTTCCGTGGTCCGCCGGATTATCTCCCAATAGTAAGGATGATTTTGTTGTTCTGCCGTGGAACGATTTGGCTTTAGTGGAACGTGTCGTAGCAGAAAAGCATAACGAATTGGCGGCGATTATTACAGAGCCGATCATGTGCAATAATGGCTGTATCGTGCCTCATGAAGGCTTTTTGCAAGGATTGCGTACTATTTGCGATCGTTATGGTATAGCCTTGATATTTGATGAGGTTATTACCGGATTTCGATTGGGATTAGGAGGGGCACAGCAATATTACGATGTTACACCAGATCTATCCATTTTTGCTAAAGCCATTGCTAGCGGATACCCGATTAGCGCTGTTGTAGGCAAGAGGGAATGGATGGACGAGATTGTATCGGCAAGGGTAATCCACGCGGGTACGATGAATACCAGTAATCCAACTGTAGCGGCGGCATTGGCGACCATTGCGGTGTTGGAACAGGATTCAGATACGCATAACCGGATGTTCCGCTTGGGAAATCGTTTGATAGCAGGTTTGCAAGCGGCTGCACAGCAAGCAGGACAAAACTTACAGGTACAAGGACCGGGTCCCATGTTCAATACCGCGTTTACCTCATTGCCTACCATAAAAAATTATAGGGAAACATTCCAGACGGATAAAGTAAAGCTCAGACAGTTTATCGCGGGATTACATGACCGCGGCGTTCGGGTGATTGGTCGGGGACTTTGGTATATATCTGCAGTACATACAGAGAATGATATCGATCACGCTATTGAGGTAAGTGAGGCAGTTTTAAAAGAAATGGAATAATATGGCTGCAAAGAATGGAATGGTATACCCGATCATGGTCATCGGTCAGGATAAACTGGCATACAGTATCGTATCTGATTTATTGCTTTCGGGATATGCGGCAACGCTATTGACCGAAAATCGGCAAAAGGCAGGAGAAGCTATTAGTGCGTATTTGCCGGAAAGCAAAAACCTAAATATTGTCACAGATTGGCCGGAAAAGATATGCAGCCAATTGGTGGTACTGGTCACGCTTGACCAACTGGCAGAAAAACAGGAACTTATTAGGCAAGTAGAGGAAAGGTGTGCCGATGATGCTATCATAGCCGTCAATCTAGAGCGACTCTGTTTGGATGAGATACAAACGCACATGCGCAATAAGACAAGGCTATTGGGGTTAAACTGGACGTATCCCGTTCCCCGAACCTTTTTTGCAGAAGTCATTGCCAATCAGTATACTGATCCTGCCAGCTTGGCAGATGTAGAAAAGTGGCTGAAAACATATTGGAAGAAAGATCCTTATGTAGTGCAGCATGGGTTTAGTATCCGAGCCAGATTGATGGCAGCTATGCTGCGTGAAGGAATCTATTTGGTGGAGAATGATTTTGCATCCGTCGAAAGTGTGGATAGAGCCTGTCGGAATGATGCCGGATTTTATCTGCCATTTGTTGGAAATTTTAGATACATGGATTTGATGGGAACGTATGCCTATGGCATGGTGATGAAAGATTTGAACCGCGAATTATCCAACATAGTGACACTACCCAAAATTTTACAGGAAAAGAGAGATAAAGAAGAAACGGGAATGGATAACGGTAAAGGGTTTTATACCTATGATCTAAAAGAAAAGGAACATTGGCAGGAAATTTTCAAGGAGTTTAGTGAAGAAATACAGCAATTAATTACGAAATACCCTCATGAGTCGTTTGATCGTTGATGCCCATTTGGATCTGGCTATGAACGCCATCGAGTGGAACCGCGATCTGGCTATGCCTTTAGAACATATACGTTTGAAAGAAATGAATATGAAAGATAAACCGGATCGAGGGAAAGGTACCGTTTGTCTACCGGAGTTAAGAAAGGGGAAAGTTGGTTTTGTAGTAGCAACACAGTTGGCTCGTGTCAATCCTTTCAACAGCGCATTGACGGGGTGGAATTCACCTGCACAGGCATGGGCGATGACACAAGCACAATTGACTTGGTACAGGGAAATGGAGAAGCAGGGGGAAATGGTGCAGATTGTGGACAAAAGAGGCATGGACGCCCATATTAAGCTTTGGAACGACGAAACGATTGCAGATGAGACCAAACCGGTAGGCTTTTTATTGAGCTTAGAGGGTGCGGATTCGCTGGTTACACCGGACTATTTGTATGAGGCTTATGAATATGGACTTCGAGCTATAGGATTGTCGCATTTTGGTCCAGGACGATATGCGGATGGCACAAAAACAGCCGGACGGATCCATCCGGAAGGGTTGGAATTAATGAAGATTATGGGTGAGTTGCGCATGATATTGGACGTGACACACTTAACGGACGAAGGCTTTACTCAAGCTATGGAACGGTATGCAGGACCAATCTGGGCCAGTCATCATAATGTTCGTAAAATCGTTCCCAATCAAAGGCAATTGAACGATGCGCAAATTAAGCAATTGATCGAACGGGATGCGGTTATCGGCGGTATGCTGGATTGTTGGGCAATGGATATACGGTTCATCGATACGGTTTCCGATCCCTGGCAACTGGATATCCGATTGGAAATGCTCATTGACCATTGGGATCATATCTGCCAAATAGCTGGAAATTCGTTGCATATCGGTATCGGAAGTGATCTGGATGGCATCTTTGGTACTGAGCAGTCTCCATGGGACATGAACTCCATCGCGGATTTACAAAAATATACGTATCTTTTGTCCAACAAAGGTTATACTGAGCAGGATATAGATAATATATTTCATGGAAATTGGTTGCGTTTTTTGAGAAATGCGTTAAGGTAGGGTGATTACATTCGCCCAATGTAATATTAACAAAAATGGCTAATAATTCATTTCAAGCTGCGGCTTTACAAAAAGACATTACACCACCGTTAGGCACATTAATCAACGGAGAGTTCCAAACGAGGTATGCCAATAAAATACATGATCGATTGTATGCAAAATCTGTAGTGTTAAAGCAGAGCGATACGATATTAATGTTTGTCGTAGTGGATATCTGCGCTATGCAACAGGATTTTTTAGATGAAGTAAAGGCCGATATCCATAAGGCTACGGGAATACCCCAATCCCATATGCTAATTTCCAGTACACATACCCACTCGGCGGGGGCGATTACAGAGTTGTTGATGGGGCATGCTGATCTCACTTACAGAAAAAATCTTCATAGGATTTTGGTCGATCTTGTTATTGAAACCCTCCCTAATCTTCGTGAAGCGAAAATAGCTTTTGGCACTGTAGATGCACCGGAACATGTATTGTGCCGAAGGTACAAGATGGCTCCCGAATATAAAGCATTTAATCCGGTGACAGGCGGATATGATTTGGTGAAGACCAATCCGTTTGGAGCTGAAGAACACATTTTAGAAAGAAATTCTACCCCGGATACGCAATTAGCTTATCTGGGCGTTAAAGGATTGGATGATCAATGGATAGCACTCTTGGCGAATTATTCATTGCATTATGTAGGTGATCTCGAACGTGGCACTATCAGTGCGGATTATTTCGGTTGTTTCGCGAAACGGCTCGAAGAAGTTCTGTCAGAAGGCGATAATAGCTTCGTGGCGATGATGAGTAATGGTACCAGCGGCGAAATAAATATCTGGGATTTTATAGATACTGGTCGTTATCCAACTGGATCACACCGTAAAAGTGAGTTTATCGGACGGGGTTTATCGGATAAAGTGTTGCGGGACTTACAGAACCTCCAATGGGAAGAATACCCCGCTTTGGAAGCATTGTACAATGAACTGCCTGTAGGCATCAGAAAGCTGTCTGAACAAGAATTAGAGAATGCGAAACAAATGGTCATCGATACGGATTACGAATCTATTACATTAAATGAGGACGGTTATCGACGTATTTATGCCCGGGAGCAGGTTTTATTGGCAGAGTTTCCAAAACAAAGAACGTTTTACATCCAATCTTTTCGTATAGGTACTGGCATAATAGGTGCTTTGGGAGGAGAGTTTTTTGCGGAGACCGGGCTGGCGTTAAAAGCATTGGCACCGCAAGGGAAATATTTTACCGTTTGTCTAGCCAATGACTATGTAGGATACGTACCTCCACAGCATGAAATTGCTTTGGGAGGTTATGAGACTTGGCGCTGTCGGACAAGTTTTCTAGAGGAATCAGCAGAAGCTAAAATTAGGAATGTACTGTTGAAACAAATTGAGCAACATAAAAATGAACTGGTATAATCTCTATATAGAAAATCAGGTAGATACACCGGCACTATTGGTTTATCCGGATCGTGTCCAACACAATATCGAGGTGCTTAAAGACATGATTGATGACATCAATAGATTGCGGCCTCACGCCAAGACGCACAAAACGAAAGAAATTACCGAACTGCTATTAAACGCCGGTATCAGTAAGTTTAAATGTGCAACAATTGCCGAAGCGGAAATGCTAGGAGAGTGTGGTGTGCCGGACGTATTGTTGGCTTATCCGTTGTATGAAGCAAAACTACAGCGGTTTGTGACACTAGTTCAACATTTTCCCCAGACGCGTTTCTCCGCTATAGTCGATTATGTGGATGCTGTAAAGAATCTATCGGCTATCGCTGTTCAAAACGAGATACAGATAGATGTATTCATAGACCTGAATATAGGGATGGGGCGTACAGGTATATTACCGGATGATGACGCTGCTCTCGAACTATACCGATTTTGCAGTGGGGTGGATGGGTTGAACGTGAAAGGTTTTCACGCGTATGATGGTCATGTGCGCGAAATAGATATAGCAGAGCGTAAAAATATTTGTGATCGGAATTATAAGCCTATTGCTAGGTTAATAGAGCGATTGTTGGACGAAGGCTTTACGAAACCCCGCGTGGTTATCGGCGGCTCGCCCTCCTTTCCGATTTATGCACAATATCCGGAGGTTGAATGCAGTCCAGGTACATTCGTGTTATGGGATAAAGGGTATGCAAATACGTTGCCGGAGCAAAATTTTCTTCCGGCGGCTGTACTGATGACACGTGTAGTTTCTTTACCCTCGGAAAATACGATTTGTGTCGATTTGGGCTATAAAGCCATAGCATCCGAAAATCCATTGGATAATAGGGTGTTTTTTCTAAATGCTCCTCATTTAAAACCGGTAAGCCACAGCGAAGAACATCTCGTGTTAGATGCTGGGGAAAGGCATCAATTTAAAGTAGGTGATGTATTGTATGCTTTGCCTATCCACATTTGTCCGACGGTGGCATTGTATGATAAATTATTGGTCGTGGAAAATAATGCTGTCGTGGGGGAATGGGAGGTTGTGGCGAGGAGGAGATAGCTGTTTGAGGTTTTTTGTCTATCTTTGTGATAACTAGGAGGTCATATGAAAACGACTAAAAAGAAAATAGACAAAGAAAATATCGATCAACTCATCGCAGAGGCGGAAGAGTTGGTAAAACGGAAAAAGGTTTCTAAAACTTGGTTGGCTTTTCTTAAAGCGGCAAAAGATCCAGGAGAAATAACCGATATGCGGGCAGTTTTGAAATAGTTCGTATGGGACGGTATTTGCTGGATACCAATATTTTGGCGTTTATTGTTTTGGGAGAGTACGATAATCTTTCTGTCGAAACAATGGCTATTATGGAAGATTATACTAACCAATTGTATGTGAGTGCTGTTTCTGTCGTCGAACTGTTACAATTATATCGTATTCGTAAGGTCAAGCCTAAAGGTATCAAAGAAGCAAAAGAGATAATAGCTCGTATCGAAAAAGATTTTTACATCAAGATACTCGCTTTCGGAGAAGAGCATACCAAAACTCTTTCAAGACTCGATATTACTGATGGGCACAACGACCCTTTCGACCACGCGATCATTTCCCACGGCATTACCGAGAAACTCACGCTTATTTCTTCCGATCGTAAATTTGCAGATTATACCGCACAAAAACTGAAATTTGTTTTCAATAAACGATAAACAAATTATCCAAGCCACGGTTTTATAAGAAATACAGTTTTCCCCTATATCGGAGAGGGCTAAAAATATACATCATATGAACATCAAAGAACTGATAACCGGAAAAGCATTTATAAACGGACAATGGGTAGCAGGAACAGATACATTTGATGTCGTAAACCCAGCTACGGGTACCGTTATTGAAAAAGTAACGAATCTAACGGTATCCAACGTACATGAAGCAGTAGACGTAGCATATAAAGCTTGGTGCTCTTTTAAG
>PJTZ01000192.1_pt1 | contig 24119 bp, 20 predicted proteins | sample 1512131 | NCBI WGS metagenome assembly PJTZ01 (sample SAMN08177679, study PRJNA422409) | Soil metagenome, whole genome shotgun sequencing project. | reverse complement strand
GACCGATTTTACTGTTCGATAAATAAAAAAAGAATTGGAGATGGCAAAAACGAAAATATTGTTTGTAACCCATGAGATGTCGCCTTTCCTTGAAATAAGTAAAATTTCTGAAATAACACGCCAGTTACCACAAGCAATGCAAGAAAAAGGATTTGAAATCCGTATTCTGATGCCACGTTTTGGTAATATTAATGAGCGCAGAAATCGTCTTCATGAAGTGATAAGGTTGTCGGGAATGAACATCGTGGTGGATAGCAATGACAATCCGCTCATTATTAAAGTTGCTTCATTACCTGCTGCACGGATGCAGGTGTATTTTTTAGATAATGAAGAGTATTTTCAACGGAAAAAGGTTTTTCGTGATGAAAAGGGTGAATTTTTTGCCGACAACAACGAACGTTCGTTGTTCTTCTGTAAAGGCGTCTTAGAGACGGTGAAGAAGTTGGGTTGGTCACCGGATGTGGTGCACTGCCATGGTTGGTTTTCGGCTATGGTTCCGGCGTATTTGAAAACGGCTTACAAAGATGATCCTACATTTAAGGATGCCAAAGTGATGTATTCGCTTTATGCGGACGAAGATTTTGATACGGTAGGCGCTAAATACCGGACGATGGCAGCACAAACAGATATGCGTGCGGAGGAAGCAGCTCCTTATGGTGACGGCTCGTACGTAGACCTATACAAAGGGGCGTTGTCATACACGGACATTGCTGTATTTGCGGGCGGAGATATACACCCCGAATTGAAAGCATATGTAGTAGAAAATGGAATCCGTAGTTTTTCTCCGGATGGCGACGTTGATTATGAGGGTTTTGCGGAAGTGTTTGAGGAGTTTTCCACGGCTGACATAGAGGAAACGGCATAAAGATTTTTCATAATTTTAAGTTTTAAATGTTAGAAAGACGCGATTCATATCGCGTCTTTTTTTGTTGATACAAAGTTTTTTCTTATTTTGGATCTGCTAACTGTATTGTCGGATACAAAAGAGGAATAGACTATTATAAACGAAAGAACATGGAAAGTTTTTCAAGAAGATCATTTTTACAAGCCGTTGCCCTGCTCGCCGCAGGATCGGTCGTGTCGTTGCCCGCAAATGCATTTGGATTGCATCGAAAACTAAGAGTCACCTTGGTCGGTACTGGTGTTAGAGGTATATCCTTTTGGGGCCGCCGTTTGGTAGAACAGTATCCAGACCAACTGGAATTTGTGGGTCTAAGTGATGTCAATCCTGGTAGATTGCAATATGCGAAGGAATACATGAAAGTGGATTGCCCGACCTTTGTCAATTTCAAAGAGATGCTGCGCACGGCCAAACCTGATTTGGTGATCGTGTGTACGACAGACTCTTCTCATCATGAGCAGATCATTGGGGGGCTGGCGGCTGGCTGTGACGTACTTACCGAAAAGCCGCTAACGACCGATGAAATAAAAGCACAAGCTATCCTGGATGCGGAACGACAATATGGGAAAAACCTAATTGTGGGGTTTAATTATAGGTGGAGTCCTTATATGACGAAAATCAAGGAACTGCTTATGAACGGGGAAATTGGTGAAATTACATCGGTTGATTTCAATTGGTATCTCAATACCCATCATGGCGCGTCTTATTTCCGTCGTTGGCACGGACTGATGAACAAAGGCGGATCTTTATGGATACATAAAGCTACGCACCATTTTGATTTGCTCAATTGGTGGTTGGATTCCGAACCTGATGAAGTGTTTGCTTATGGTGCGCTGGAGCATTATGGCAAAAATGGGCCATTCAGAGGAACCAGTTGCCGGAGTTGCTCGTATAAAAAAGAATGTGATTACTATTGGGATATTACGGGTGACGCGCATGCTATGAAACTGTATGTGGCTAATGAAGCACATGATGGGTATATTCGTGATGGCTGTGTTTATCGGAAGGAGATCGATATTTACGACAAGATGTCGGCGCAAATTAAATATGCAAATGGCGCGATCGCTAATTATTCGCTAACTACGTATTCGCCGTTTGAGGGTTGGCGAATTGCTTTTAACGGGCAAAAAGGACGTGTTGAGGCTTGGTTAGATATTCCATGGATGAAAAATGATAGTTTGGATCAGGAGAGTTTGCACGCCGCAGAAATGCAACAGGCGGAAAATGTCGATGTTATTCATGAGCCGGTTGTGCTGTATAAAAACTGGAAGGATTACCAGATTATCCAGGTCGCTAGCGAACGCGCCGGTCATGGTGGTGGCGACCGCCGCTTACACGATAAACTGTTCAAGCAACCCGAGGCCCCTGATCCTTACGGACATTCAGCGGGTTTGCGGGATGGTGTAATGTCTATTTTAATTGGTGTAGCTGCACGCCATAGTATCGAGCAAGGCAGTCCAATAAAAATTGCTTCGTTGACAGATTTAAAACCCCAAGCCAAACGAACGTAGTGAATAGCGCTAAAATATCAGTATCGACATTAAGACCGCTAATAGCTATCGAAATGAAGTGGGGTTATGATCAGATCACTAACTTAAGTACAATGTGCTTCCTAAGGTGTCTAACTATTTTTTTGTCAAATTTGATGGCGCGTTACCGCTCCTTGGTGAAGAGGTTTATATATCAATCGTTTAAACGAATTATGATTGGTATTCAGCTTTTTAGATTGAGTATAACTTTAAAAACCGATGGAAAATCAAAATAACTATGTTAAGAATTGCAAAAAGAATAGGATGGACACTGGTATTTATTAGTGCTAATGTTGGCGGACTTTACGCGCAGAGCAATTGGAGGAATACCGACGATGATCGAAAAAAGGCCGTTGCGGTAGATACCATACGGCAGAAGGGTTTTACGTTGATTTGGATCAACAAGGACGAAAATTTCGGTCCGAAGCTGACGAAAAAATTAATTGATGTTCATTTTATGAACTATCCGAAGCTCGTGGAAAAGTTTAATATAGACGCACGTAAGGAAATTACGTTTGTTATCGATCCAGATTACGACGGTATCGCCGCAACATCTGGTGGTATCGTACGCTATAATCCTGCCTGGTTTGTGAAGAACCCGAACGATATAGATATCGTTACGCATGAAGTGATGCACATTGTGCAGGCATACCCCTCCGGCAGTGGTCCTGGATGGCTCGTAGAGGGTATTGCGGACTACGTTCGGGAAGTTTATGGTGTCGATAACGCTGCCGCCAGCTGGTCATTGCCCGATTTGAAGGCAGACCAACATTATACGAATAGTTATCGTATTGCTGCACGTTTTCTGTTATGGATAGAAAAGAATAAAAGGAATGGTATTGTCGAAAAATTGGATGCGGCATTGCGCAACAAAAGCTATACGGAGGAGCTGTGGGCAGAATATACGACGATGTCTTTAGATGAGCTTTGGGATACCTATGCACAAACTGCAATAAGCGAATAAAACATTGTGATATCGTGAACGGTGCGCTTCTGAAGTTTAAGATGGGAGCGAAGGCGCAAAAGCAAGGTGATATACTGTAAGCATAAATAAAAAAAAAAGGTCTCATCTATATAGATGAGACCTTTTTTAGCGGTCTGGACGGGACTCGAACCCGCGACCCCATGCGTGACAGGCATGTATTCTAACCAGCTGAACTACCAGACCTAATTTCTTCCGTTTATGCGGAAATATATGCTAAGAACGTTTTGAAGCAATGCTTCTTTTATGGAGCGGTCTGGACGGGACTCGAACCCGCGACCCCATGCGTGACAGGCATGTATTCTAACCAGCTGAACTACCAGACCTTTTATCCTTCTCGTTTGAAGGTGTGCAAATATAGGTGTATTTTGCAGAATGTCGAAATTTTTTTGAAAAAATTTAGTCTACCGCACCCTCTTTCATTTTCTCTGCATTCTCCGCAAATTGGAGCGCGTCTATAATGCCTTGAATATCACCATCCATAACGGTAGGAAGGTTATAGAGCGTCAAGCCGATGCGGTGTTCCGTAACACGTCCTTGTGGATAATTGTATGTCCGTACTTTGGCAGATCGGTCTCCGGTAGATACCATCGTTTTACGTTTAGCTGCGACATCACCATGTTTTTTCTGCACCTCAAGTTCGTATAATTTATTTCGAAGCATCTCCATGGCCAGTTCGCGGTTTGCTAATTGGGAGCGTTCAACTTGGCACACAACTACAATTCCAGAAGGTTTGTGTGTCAACTGCACCTTCGTTTCCACTTTGTTGACATTTTGTCCCCCAGCACCGCCCGAACGGGATGTTTGCATTTCAATGTCACCAGGGTTCAACTCGACATCAACATCTTCCGCTTCCGGCAAAACAGCTACCGAAGCTGCAGATGTATGGACCCGACCTTGCGTTTCGGTATCTGGAACACGCTGTACACGATGGACCCCGGATTCATATTTTAGTTGACCATACACGTCCTCGCCGAGGACTTTTAAAATAACCTCCTTATATCCACCGGATGTTCCTTCCGTTACATCCATTACTTCCGTGCGCCAACCTTTTGTTTCGAAATATCGTGTGTACATTCTATATAGGTCGCCAGCGAATAGGGCAGCTTCATCGCCACCAGTGCCGCCGCGAATCTCGATAATAGCATTCTTGGCATCCTCGGGATCTTTCGGGATAAGCATTAAGCGAACTTCTTCCTCTTTTTCTTCCTTTTGATCTAAAAGGATGTCCAATTCTTCTTTCGCCATCTCCCGGAGTTCTTGGTCTTTTTCGTTGGCGAGTATATCTTTGTTGGTGTCGATATTACTAACGATATTTTTATAGATATGATATTGCTCCACAATTTTCCCCAAGTCTTTATATTCTTTATTCAACTTGGCAAAACGCTTCATATCATTGATGGTATCTGGGTTGCTTAATTCAGCCTCTACCTCTTCCCACCGTTCTTTTATAGCTTGTAGTTTCTCTAACATAGTGCGTAATGCTCTTCATAACGGAAAGGTGTTTTCCGTTTTTATCAGGCACAAAAGTACGTATTTTTTTGGTATTAATGCGTGGAAACCACTTTGAGGCCAATAATAGAAGCGATCAATGTAAAAATGAAAAATACACGCCAAAAATCGGCCGGCTCTTTAAAGATAAAAATACCAACTAAGACAGTTCCTACTGCGCCAATGCCTGTCCAAACCGCATAGGCGGTTCCAAGCGGCAGCGCTTGGGTAGCTTTCATCAACAGTAGCATGCTGATGGTCAAACATACACCAAATCCACCGTACCAAAGGTACATTTCCGTTCCTGTTGTGTGTTTAGCTTTTCCTAAGCAGGATGTGAATCCCACTTCAAATAGACCTGCAATAATTAATATAATCCAATTCATAGTCCTTCATATTATGTATGCTACAAATATCTATATCCGAAAACAGAATACTTTTTACAAATGATAAAAAAATAAATTATTTCCCATGTCTATCGCTGCACTCGTCATTAACATCTTATTAACAAGTCTGTCTGTATAACACTGTAACTTTATTGCTACAATATGTAGATGGGGAATCTATACACAAAAGTAAAACAGACCTATCTACATAACAGCTGACAATAAAACTATGATTAATATGCCAAACATTTACAGTTTAAACAGGTGTCGGACAGGTTTTGTAAGGGGCAGTATGCTGTGCTTTGCTTTACTAGCCTGTCATTATGGTCATGCAGAGAGCAGACCCTATCGGGATGCAGCAGAAATAACAGCCTCGATGGCTCAACAACAAACTATTACGGGTACGGTTCAAAATGCGACAACGGGTGACCCGCTGTCGGGCGTAACGGTCAACGTGAAAGGAGAAGACGTCGCCACGCAAACGGATGGTGCGGGTAACTTTGAAATTGCAGCGGAAATTGGTGATGTGCTGCAAATTCGTTTCATTGGTTTTTCTACCCAAGAGATCACGGTGCGGGGAACAACGGTACAGGTCAGGTTAACTTCCGATGAAGAAATATTGGATGAGGTCGTGGTGGTCGGTTATGGTACGCAGCGGCGGAAAGAAATTACTTCTGCTGTTGCCTCGGTCAAAGAAGAGGATTTCAATCGAGGGGGAATGAGAAACCCCATGGAACTTGTTCAGGGTAAAGTGGCGGGTTTGAATATTACACGTGCTCAGGGGAGTAATCCAAATTCGGCGACGAATATCCAATTAAGGGGTATGGCCTCTATGAAAGGAACAAACAGCCCACTCATTGTTATTGATGGGATTCCTGGTGGGAATCTGGACTTGGTCAAGCAAGGAGATATTGAGTCGATCGACGTACTGAAAGACGGGTCGGCAGCAGCTATTTACGGTACCCGGGGAAATGGTGGTGTAATTCTGGTAACGACTAAAAAAGGAAAGGCTGGTACGCCACAATTTGAATATTTGACCTATGGTCAAACCGAAGTAGTGAACCGTAGACCCTCCATGCTTAATGCAACACAATTTCGTGAAAAAGTGGTTGATGGACTGAACCGACCGTCGTATGACTTGGGATCTGATACCGATCTTTATAATGAACTCATAAACAAAAATAATTTTTCGCACTTCCATAATTTTATAGCCAGTGGTGGTGGCGAAAATTCAACTTATCGTGCTTCCTTTAACTATGAACAGGCACAGGGTATTGCCAAATCGAATAGTAAAGATCAGTTTGGGGGGCGGATTAATTTTAATCAGACTGGACTTAACGACCGATTGACGTTGTCTGCGAATATTGCTGCTAATTTCAGTAAGGCGGACTTATTGGGTGGTCGGAAGGATGATGATTCCGAGAATGTTCCAGATTTCGAGCAAGCTGTCCAACGTAATCCTACCGCCCCTATTTATGGGGAAGATGGATCTTTTTATCAGACCCAGGAATTCAATAACTATAACCCAATGAGCCGATTGGCACATCGTCTCAATGACCGTAACCAACAAACTTTCTCGGGGGACGCCCGTCTAAAATATCAGATTTTAGACGAACTGAGCGTGTCTGCTTTCGGATCCTATGTCCGCGATAACTGGAATGATCGTCAGTATCGTTCTACGGAAGATTGGGACCAGCGACTTAATTCTGACTATCAGGGGATGGCTTATGCTTATAAACGCAATGAATTGAACTGGACCAAGACATTCGAGAGCACAATTGATTATAATAAGACTTTTAACGACCTGCATACCATAACAGGTCTATTGGGTTATAGCTATCAATATGCTACAGCGGAATGGTTTGATATGTCTAATAACGGATTTACCACCGATGGTTTTCTGGATTGGAATTTTGGGTCTGGAACCGCGCTTACAAATGATCAGCTGCCACGTCCTACCATGGGATCCTTTAAAGAAGATAATACCTTGATCGCCTTCTTTGGTCGTGTGAACTATAATTATGCGGATAAATACTTTATTACCGCGATCCTACGTCGTGAAGGTTCGTCCAGATTTGGGGCGAATAATAAATGGGGTAATTTCCCCGCAGTCTCGGCGGGTTGGAATATCTCCAATGAGGAGTTCTTTACCAACAAAGAAGTGGTTAATGACCTGAAGTTACGTGTAGGCTATGGGGTAACCGGTAATCAAGGTATTCCAAACTACCTTTCGTTAATTACATTGGGAACCGGCGGTGTGTACCCACAAGGCGGTATTTATTATCAGACCTACGGACTTTCACGTAACCCGAACCCTGATTTGCGTTGGGAACAGAAAGCGGAAACGAATATCGGCGTCGACTTCGGTTTGTTCAACAATAGGGTGACCGGAGCGCTTGATGTATACCACCGGAAAACTTCCGATTTGCTGTATGAGTATCGTGCGCAACAACCATCTTACGGACAGTCAACCATTTGGTACAACGTAGGTGAAGTCGTTAACAAGGGAATCGAATTGCAGCTGAGTGGTTCGCCGATTAGAAATGACAACGTACATTGGCAGATCGATTTTACCGGCAATTATCAACAGAATGAATTGACAAAGCTGTCTAGTGATGTCTTCCAAAGCGATTATTTAGAATTTGGTGGTCTTCCTTCTCCAGGTAACTTAGGCTCCGCAATTCGCTTGGAAGAGGGGGGAGAAATTGGGTCTTTTTACGGAAAGCGCTTTGCCGGATATGATGATGCAGGGAAATGGCTGTTTTACAAAGCGGACGGATCTACTGCACATGCGGGAGACATGAATAACGATGATCTGACCTATATCGGAAATGGGGTGCCCAAATTTCAGGCATCTTTGGGTAACCGCGTTAGTTACAAGGGATTTGATTTGACGGTATTCCTCCGTGGTAAATTTAAATATGACATCCTGAATACCGCGGATATGTTCTTTGGGAACAAAAAATGGTTGCCTAATAATGTTCTTGAATCTGCTTTTGGCAAACACGATCAGTTAGACGATGATCCGCAGTACTCAGACTACTATTTGGAAAATGGCTCATTTGTCAAGATTGACAATGTTACCTTGGGATATAACGTCAGTTTGAAAAGCGAACATGTCAGAAATCTTTATGTTTATCTAACGGCTAGAAATTTGGCTACCATCACCTCCTATTCTGGATTGGACCCTGAACTACAAGATACGGGATTCGATGCGGGGATTGACTCAAGAGGTTTTTATCCGAGAACACAGTCTTGGTCATTTGGGGTGAATATTGGCTTTTAATGAAAGAATTATGAAAACAGTTAAAAAACATACGATACGATTTACGGCAGCGGTATTGGTTGCGACGGCCGGTTTTTCTAGTTGTACAAACTTGGATGAAAACCTATACAGCGAGCTTGAGGAAGCTAGCTTCTACAAAAATAAATTGGAAGTAATGCAGGCAGCATTGCGACCATTTACGCATATGCAGGCTTGGTTGGCACCGACGGGAGGTAATGGCTTTTACTACCATTCAGAATTGGCCGCAGATCAAGTGGCCTGGCCTCAAAAAGGTCGCCATGGATATGATGGAGGAGACCATTTTCGGATGCATTATCATACCTGGACCGACAACGAGAACCGGATGAGAACCGCTTGGGAATTGATGTGGACTGGAGTCGGATTTATAAACAACGCATTAGCTGATATTGAAGCACTTGATATTGAAGCTATCGGCATGACGCAGGAAGAGATCGATGAAGTGTTTGCACAGTTGAGAGTTTTGCGCGCTTATCACTACATGCGCATTATGGATATGTGGGGAAATGTTCCCGTCGCTACAAAGGTGTCAGAAACGCCTGAAAACCCCGAAACGAGGCCGCGGGCGGAAGTCTTTGAATTTGTAAAGACGGAGCTTGAAGCGGAAGTTGAGAAGTTGCCGGATTTATCTGCGGAAACGGTGGGTAAAGTAAACAAGGCAGCAGGATATGCAATGCTTTCGGAGTTATATCTGAATGCCGACAAGTGGTCTGGTACAGCGATGTGGGATGAATGTATCGCCGCTTCGGAAAAAGTGATATCCGGTGCGGGTGGTGGTATAGGCGGAACACCGCAATTATCCGAGGATATTAACGCTATCTTTAGCAATACGAATAGCGCAAACCCGGAAGCACTTTTCCAGTTCCAGTATAGCCGCAAAGGAGGTTTTACGTTTGATTGGGGAGGTTTCTACATGAGCTATGACTATATGAAGGAAGTGTTAGATGTAGGGTATGGTGGTTGGAATGCTTTCGTGGTGGTCCCAACAGCTTTTGATGCCTATCAGGAGAGTGATCTACGTAAACAAGACTGGTTTCTCTTTGGGCCACAGTACAAATATGGAACACAAACACCGGTAAAAGGAACGGAAGAGTATGCAGGACAAGATCTGGTCTTTGTGAACGCCATCCGCCGAGAAAGTGAGGGCGACACGAATTCAGAAGGCTCTATGGCCGAAGGAGAAGAAAACTCGGGTGCGAGGTTCCATAAATATAAGTCTGGACGCTTAAGCGACGTAAACTATCAGGAAAACGATTACATTATTTATCGTTTAACGGAAATGTATTTCAATAAGGCTGAGGCGCTCATGCGTAAGAATGGTGGTACCGCTAATCAGGAAGCTGTTGATTTAATCAACGTGTCCAAAGAACGCGCTTTTGAGGCGGCCGACTGGAATGCGAATAAATACACCACGGCGAACTTAACGCTTGATGAACTTCTAGCCGAAAGAGGACGGGAGTTTATCTTCGAAGGTAAGCGTAGGACGGATTTGATCCGTTTCGGTAAATATACGACCGGATCCTGGTGGGATCATGAAGCTACAAATGATGCGAATAAGGAATTGTTTCCCATTCCGCAGACGCAGCTGGCCATCAACCCTAACCTGCAACAAAATCCTGGCTACAATTAAAGCCTGCCTACAATTAAAGAAAGAAGAATAGCTTGATCATAATCGAAAGCGGATATGTACGTCAACGTATATGTCCGCTTTTTTGCTTTAAAATGAAACCGACCTTGAAGACGGTCTCTAGGGTCAGAAATTGTGAATGCTGTAAAATTTTTCGAATCCGGCTGATAAAAACATCTAAGCTGCGACCGAGAAAATAATCGTTGTCACCCCACACGCTGATCAAAATATCTTCTCGCTTTAATACCTGTTCTACATGCTCCAACAGATATTTCCACAGTTCAAATTCACGTGCAGTGAGTTTATATACCTTGCTATCGTCGATCACTAACTCCATGGTGTTATTGCGGAGGTAAACATCACATACCTTCAGTTCATCCCGCGTCGATCCCTGATATCGGTTCAAGATATTATGGATGCGCCAGGCAAGTTCTTCGACGTCAAACGGCTTTGTGATATAATCCGCCGCACCTAATTTCAATCCTTTCAACCGACTTGTTTTTTGATTTCTCGCCGTTAGAAACAGAAAATGTAAATGTGGCTTTATTTTACGGATGCTCTCAATGAGTTCGAAACCATCTTTTCCCGGTAAATGAATGTCGACTAATAACAAATCGTAATCGTTTGCTTTACAGTATTCTAAGGCTCCGAAGCTGCTTGGAACCCACTGGGTTGTAAACCCCACGGCATTCAAATAATTTTTTACTTCTTGACCGAGGTCTTGATCGTCTTCTATCAACAACAACTTACCTTTCATCCTTCGTGTTTTTTATCGTTTTTGGGAATGATGATTCGAATCTCCGTTCCGCGCGTGTCACGCAGACGTATCTCTTGCTTCCATTGATGAATTTTTATCATTTGATCAACATAATATAGCCCTAGTCCTAATCCGCCTTTTTCTTTGCCTTGTCTACCCTGATAAAACTTATGGAAGACGTATTGTCGTTCTTCTGGAAGTATTCCCTCGCCATTATCGGAAATTTCTAGCAGAATGTTTGCTTTTCTTTCTATAAGCCGTACCGTGACTTCTTTATCGGTACTATTATTATGTTTTATGCCATTCTCCATGAGGTTGTTTACGGCTGTTGTAAAATAAAAAAAATCATATTTTGAAAAAAACTGCTGTAAATCGGTCTCAAATTTTATGTGAACATGTGGATGATGTATATATTTTAGACGCAAATCATGCAGACTATTTTCTATATCTTCGACCAGGTTACGATGTTCCTTACGAACATTACTGGGATCGAACATCGATATGTCAATGGCTTGATCTACTAGTTGATCAATTCGTTTAGATTGCCTTTCGATGACGGCAATGCTTTGCGTGACGCGCGTATTGTTGTATGGTTTTGTTTCTCGTATCAGGTTTTTGACGGAAACGGATATAGATGATATGGGTGTTTTAAATTCATGGGTAATGCTATTCAAAAAATCTTGTGTGACTTCATTCAGTTTTTTCTGTTTTTGCCAACGCCGAAAGGTCAAAATATAAGTTGTCGCAATAATCAATGTACAAATAGCTGTTAGAAGAAAAAGTGGGAATATCTTCTTGTAGACCGTGAACTTTTGTGAATGATTTAATCCGTAAAGGGTGAATTTTACCCCGTAGCTATAGGGCATATAAGAAGAAACGGAAATATTGGATACTACCTCATTTGGACCGATATAACGCTCGTTGCCGTCAATACGAAGGGGTAGAAGAACGTCGTTCCAAATCGTTAGATCGATATAGTTTTTACCATCGAAAGAGATCGAAATTTCATCGAGTGTTATCGCATACCCATATTTTTCCAGATCCAGGTGGATCGATTTCAGGATAGCGGACATCACGGAATCCATATTGGATGCTGCGGTCAATTCTTTCAAAATATGATTGCTGATCAAACGTATAGAGTCATTAAACATTCGTCTATCCGTTTTATAAAGGTGTTCTAACGCCATAAGACGCTCTTTATCCAAGTAATTATCAAACACGTTTTGACCTCCCGGATATAGTTTGTCATTGATGATCGCCTCCCCGTAGAGACGCTTGATTACGTCTTTTTCTTTCTGCGCAATTTCACGGCTCTCAATATGATAAGAGCTTGATATGAGCTTGTATTGTAGAATTAGAAGTATAAAAAAGCATAGCGTAGCAAGAAGCCGCAACGCCATATCTCGGTGGATAGTGTGGAAAATCTTTTTCGTCATGCGTGCAAAACTTCTGTATAGCATCTTCTGGAATAAATTTATCGCATCATTTCTTTGCGCGAATCCTACTTAATGTAACTTGTGAGATACCCAGATACGAAGCGATAAATCCTAGTTTAATCTGATTAACCAATTCCGGTGCCCGATCCAACAGGTCTTGATAGCTTTCACGTGCTGTTTTAAATAGTTTTGACATGAGCCGATATTCAATTTTTAGTGTTTCTACTTCGGCAAGTTTTCTACCCCAATTAGCGATACCTAAGGTATTGGAAAAGAGTGATTGCAATTGAGCGGAATGGATTTTATACACCGTGACCGGCTCGAGGGATTGTATAGTTTCATAACCCGGTTTACCATGTACGTAACTATTTAAAGATACAAGGGCATCACCCGGAAAAGCAAAATCTAAAATGACCTCCCGATCCTCTTTATAATAAAATATACGACAAGATCCGGTTTTCAGAAAATAGAGATAGCGGGAATTTTTGCCTGTTTCTATAATATTATGCCGTTTATTGAATGTAACTTCTTCAAAAAGCGCTAATAGGGCTTGTTGGTCTGCTGTATGGAGAGGAGCAATACGTTGAATGATGGTTAGGGCATCCATTTTTTTAATTCCAATTTTGTGCCATCCCATACTGCATAGGTGCAGGCATGTATCCACTCGCCGAGGTTAGTGATATGGCTGTTTCCGGGCAGTTGAATATCGTAGGCGAGATGACGATGTCCAAAGATGAAATAATCGAAATGCTCCTGTTGCAGCAGCTCTTTCGCATATTGAATAAGCCATTCCTGGTCTTCTCCTAAAAAATGTTCTTCCCCTAAACTAGCCGCTCGGCTGTGACGAGACCATCTTTGCGCAATACCAATGCCGAGGTTTGGGTGTAGTCTTGCAAAAAGCCACTGGCAGACCTTGCTGCGGAAGAAAGCTTTCAGAAATTTGTACTTTGCATCTCCAGGACCAAGTCCATCGCCATGATGTATATAAAATCGTTTGCCGTCGAGTTGGAGGATTAGTTCATTATCGACAATATGGGCATTTAATTGCTCTTTTAAATAACCGAACATCCACATGTCATGGTTGCCTTTAAAGAGCGTGATCTCCACACCGAGGTCGGATAGCTCCGCTAATTTGCCCAGAAAACGGATAAATCCTTTGGGAACTACGGTGCTGTATTCAAACCAGAAGTCAAAAATATCGCCTACTAAAAAAAGAGCTTTTGCGTCATGCTTGATATGGTCTAGCCAGGAGACAAGCTGCCGCTCCCGCGCTGTAGAGGTTGTTCTGGATGTGACACCCAAATGAAAATCCGAAGCAAAGTATATTTTATCTCTCATGGAGCGTCAAAATTAATCAATTTTTGATTAAAGTTGTTTTTTTAAGCCGAACCCCTCCTTTAACATTCAAGGTCGCATCCAAATATTTTACAACTGCACAAACTTATTTTTAGTACTATCCCTAATGTAAAATATTTGAAGCGACGAGGTTTATGGACAAGTGTTTATTCTGGTGTCCATGAGCTCACTTCGTTCGGTTTATCTTCTTTTTATGGGAAAAAGAGGATAAAAAGCCTAACTTGCAATCGGTTTAAAAAAATGGTTATGAATAAAAATTTAGGTATCATGCTGTTGGTATTGGGCGTTACATCCTGCAATCAAGAACATGTTATAGAATCAAAAGATGACATCGTGCTGAAACCTTATCCGAAAACAGAAGAGACAGATCAAAAAGATGATTATTTTGGAACGATTGTAGACGATCCATATCGTTGGTTAGAGGATGACTTATCCGCGGAAACCAAACAATGGGTAACTGCCCAAAACGAAGTAACACAAGATTATTTAGGTCAGATTCCATTTCGTGAAGCTATCCATAAACGATTGGAAAATTTATGGAACTATGAGAAGGAAGGGGCGCCGATTAAAGAGGGGGATTATATCTATTTCTATAAAAATGACGGCCTTCAGAACCAATACGTACTATGGCGTAAAAAAGGCGAAGATGGAAAAGAAGAGGTTTTTCTGGATCCTAACAAATTTTCGGAAGATGGTACGAGCTCATTAGCCGACATATCCTTCTCGAAGGATGGTTCGTTGGTCGCTTATCAGATTTCAGAAGGCGGATCCGACTGGCGAAAGGTTGTTGTGCTGAGAACAGAAGATAAAACTATCGTAGGGGACACGCTGGTGGATGTCAAGTTCTCCGGATTGGCTTGGAAAGGCAATGAAGGTATCTATTATAGCAGTTATGATAAGCCCAAAGAGGGATCGGCATTATCGGCTATGACAGATCAACATAAGTTATATTTCCATAAATTAAATACGCCGCAGAAAACGGATGAATTGATATTTGGCGGGCCAAAAATGCCGCGTCGCTATATTGGTGCCGGATTAACGGAGGATGAACGTTATTTAATCGTGTCGGCCGCAAATGCGACTTCGGGTAACGAACTGTATATTAAAGATCTTTCTGCTTCCAATACTGGATTTGTGACGGTGGTAGGTGACATGGATAAAAACCATGAAATTATAGATAACGAGGGGTCTAAATTGTTCCTGTATACGGAGCTTGACGCACCAAATGGCCGAGTAGTAACGGTTGACGCTGCCAATCCACAGTCGGAAAACTGGCAAACATTGATTGCTGAAACGGACGAGGCACTGGCACCTACGGTAGGTGGCGGTAAAATATTTGCTAATTACCTAAAGGATGCAACTTCGCTTGTAAAACAATACGATCGAAATGGGAAGTTGGAAAGGGAAATCGAGCTACCGGGGATAGGTTCTGCAGGTGGATTTGATGCGAAATTAGAAGATAAAGATTTGTATTATTCTTTTACGAACTACGTGAATCCAGTGACCATCTATAGGTATGATATCGTATCCGGAAAATCGGAGATTTATAAAGAATCGGCGATCAATTTCGATCCTTCGCAATATGAATCGAAGCAGGTGTTCTACCCAACTAAGGATGGAACGAAGATACCGATGCTTATTACCTATAAAAAAGGTATCCAGTTAGACGGAACAAATCCGACGATGCTATATGGATATGGTGGCTTTAATATCAGCTTAACGCCATCTTTTTCTACCAGTAATATTATCTTGTTGGAACAAGGGGGCATATATGCTGTAGCGAACCTTCGTGGAGGAGGAGAATATGGGGAAAGTTGGCACCTTGCTGGGACACAAATGAATAAGCAAAACGTATTTGACGATTTTATTGCAGCAGCGGAGTATCTGATTGACCAGCAATATACTTCCCCTGAAAAGCTAGCGATTGCCGGGGGCTCCAATGGGGGGCTATTGGTTGGAGCGAGTATGACCCAACGCCCCGAGCTTTTCAAAGTGGCTTTCCCGGCGGTTGGTGTGTTGGATATGTTACGTTATCACAAATTTACCGCAGGAGCAGGCTGGGCATTCGATTACGGCACGGCTGACGACAGTAAAGAAATGTTTGACTATTTGCACGCGTATTCACCTTATCATGCATTGAAACCTGGAACAGCTTACCCAGCTACCATGGTGACAACAGCAGATCATGATGACCGGGTAGTGCCTGCTCATTCCTTTAAATTTGCAGCGCGTTTACAAGCGTATCATAGCGGTGATAATCCGGTTCTGATCCGTATCGATACCAAAGCAGGCCACGGTGCTGGAAAATCGACGGCTATGGTTATAGACGAACAAACGGATAAGTGGGCGTTTATGTTCCAGAATATGGGAGTAGGTTATAGGGAGATAAAATAAAAAGAAGAAGCCGTCTCGTTACTTTTTGAGACGGCTTCTCTTATAAATCTTAAACTTGAATTAAACGGTTATTATTATTTGAAAGCAAATACTTTTCCTAACGCTTCGTTATTTGTAAAAGTGTTGTCTAAGTCATTAAGTTTTCCGGTAGCAATATCAATGACCATACCATGTACGGCTAAATTTTGGTCATTTTTCCATGCGTTTTGTACAATGGAAGTTGTGCAAAGATTAAAAACTTGCTCTCTCACATTAAGTTCTATAAGTCGGTTTACCTTTTCGTCGTGATCTTGAATATCGTCGATTTCGGCGGCATGCAGGCGATAAACATCTTTTATGTGACATAACCAGTTGTCAATGACACCGAATTGTTTGCGGCTCAATGATGCGGCAACACCACCACAGCCATAATGCCCTGCTACGATAATGTGTTTCACTTTTAATACATTGACAGCATAGTCAAGTACGGATAACATGCTCATATCGGAATGTACACACATGTTTGCGATGTTACGGTGCACGAATACTTCGCCAGGTCTAGAACCGACTATCTCATTGGCGGGAACACGGCTATCTGCACAGCCAATCCATAGGATTTCCGGGCTTTGACCTTTCGCCAATTGCTCAAACCGTCCAGAAGTATCATTTTTAACAAACTCTACCCAAGATCTGTTGCCTTCTAATATTTTCTGAAAACCTAACTCTAGTTCTTTATTTCCCATAATTATAATTTGTGATATCGTTTTTAAGTAGAATGGAGTGTCGTTTTTCTATTGACAGTCCAGACAATTTAATACATTATTATGAATATTCTTGTAAATTTTTGTTTTTTATTACTGTACGTTTACCTCTTTGTGCGGAGTAACCGCTTTCTTGTTCTTTTTATACGTAACGGATTCTAATTCAATGTCGATTCCTTTACTGATCGCATTCGTCTGAAAGTCCTTTAAAACCTCAATGACGTCCTTGTCAATAAATTTGCTAGATCTCCCGTCAATACGAATCGCTTGTACGCCTTTCGGTAAACTATAAAGTTTTTGCTGAATAGGTACTTTGTTTAGAAAAGATACCTCTTCTGCAAGTGTCATCGTAACCTTTTTTTCACCATTCTCCTCGTCAATTTCCATTTTGAAGGCATTTTGCATGTTCGCACGGATGATATAAAAAAGAGCAACCACAATACCTATTCCAACACCCATTAGCAAATCTGTAAAGACAACGGCTACGATAGTTGCAAAAAAGGGAATGAATTGATCTAATCCTTTGCGCAACATTTTTTTAAACAGGCTCGGATTAGCCAATTTATATCCGGTATGGAGTAATATCGCTGCCAAACATGACAGTGGGATCAGATTAATGAGGGATGGAATGGCTAAAAGAGCAACTAAAAGCCAGATACCGTGTAACATAGCGGATTGCCGGGTTCGTCCACCAGCCTGTGCATTAGCAGAAGAACGTACGATAACAGATGTCAAAGGAAGTCCTCCCAGAAAACCGCTGGTCATATTACCTACACCTTGTGCAACTAGTTCTCTGTTGGTTGGTGTAACGCGTTTGAAAGGATCTATCTTGTCGATAGCTTCAATACTAAGCAACGTTTCTAGGCTGGCAATGATCGCAATTGTGAACGCAACTATCCAGACATCTTTATTTACGATTTGCGTAAAGTCTGGAAAAATAAACAGTTGTGTAAATTCCTGGAAAGAGCTTACAATAGGGATGACAACGAAGTGGTTCGTATTCAGTTGCATGGTAGAGCCTTGAAAAACGGTGGCCAATCCAACGCCTAATAGAACAACGATCAACGGTGCAGGTACTTTATTAATACCTTTAATTTTCGGCCAATAAATGAGAACGGCAAGCGACAACAAACAAATGATAGTTGCTCCCCAGTTGACACTGGCGAAAATGGTGTCGCTAAATGCGGCTATTCCTCCACCTCCATCAAGCTCAAAGGCATGTTCTTCCGTAAGCCCAAAAGCCAATGGTATCTGCTTTAGTATAATGGTAATACCAATAGCAGCCAACATACCTAAAATTACAGCTGATGGGAAATAATTTCCAATCATCCCGGCCTTGAGTATACCCAAAATGAGCTGTACAATACCGGCGATGACCACAGCGAGCAGAAAAGTTTCGTACGCCCCTAATTGTTCAATAGCCCCCAGTACAATAACTGTTAAACCAGCAGCTGGACCGCTTACGCTAAGCGGGGATTTGCTGATGGATGCGACGACTAATCCGCCGATAACACCTGTTAATAATCCTGCAAACAATGGTGCCCCAGACGCCATTGCAATACCCAAGCATAGCGGTAGTGCGACAAGAAAAACCACAATACTAGCTGGGAAATCATATTTTAAGTCCCTTTTCGATAATTTAAGAAAAGCAGACAAACGAGTTCCTGACATAAAATTTTAAATTTAATCCGTTATCTATTCTAATAAACCAAAACCAACTGAACCTGCATGAGCTGCCATACATAAAGACATAAATAAATCAGATCATGCCAAGCTTCATTGTCTCTATGAAAAAATGTTCCAATGAAAACCTATTGAAGTCTTATAAAACCTCAAAAAGAATGAATGTAAAATAAGGGATTAACAGTTAGGAGGCGGGGGAGGCACGGATGGATGGAACAAGCTTAAAAGCCTTTCGTTTTTTAAGTAGCGCTTCTCTTTACCCAGATTTTCGATAATTGGGCAAAATGATAGATAATCAGAAGTTGTTGTGAAGAGTTTCAGTCCTCCTTCATGTAGATCTTCGGAAGCACCATTCCCCTTCGCTGTATTCTCAATTTCTAACTGAAGAACAACCTGCAGAATGGTTCCTTGGTCTAAGATATCTACAAACATAGGCGTGGCAGAAATTAGCATCTTTATCATAAAGATGGCAAAACATAATTTTGCTGCTAGTATCCTTGTTGCCTTTGTTATCACGCTCTTTTATTTTGTGCTTTTCAAAAATACAATTTTTTCTTTGGAAAAAAATAAAGAAAGTGGACTGTTTAGGTTATTTTTTTATTAATTATCCATATCTTACCCTATTTAGTTGAAATTGTTACAAATATGTGGCATTTTTGTGTGCATTTAGAGACTTAACTTATCGGTGTATGGCTTCCCATATAGCAGAATTTATCGAAAATATAACAACTTCCTACAATCCCAAGGGAGAATATATTCAATTGGGCTCCGGCATATTGGACAAGGAGGTTATTACGGATGCTAAAGTGAACTTAGCACTTAAAATTATGAATCGTCATGGGCTTATTGCCGGTGCTACCGGTACAGGAAAAACCCGCACCCTACAATTGATGGCAGAGCAGCTTGCTGATAAAGGTGTACCCGTCTTTATGTTGGATGTTAAAGGCGATTTATCGGGATTGGCGGAGCCGGGGAAAACAAATGATGCATTAATAGAGCGCGGAGAACTCGTCGGGATTCCGTTCGAGCCGGCACATTTTCCATTGGAAATTTTTTCGCTTAGTGGTGAGCTGGGAGCTCCCATGCGTATTACCGTACAAGATTTTGGTCCTATTCTATTAGCGCGGATATTGGATTTAAATGATACACAAACGGGGGTATTGTCGGCCTTATTTAAATATGCTGAAGATCAACAATGGGAATTGATCGAATTAAATGATGTCAAGAAGCTGCTTACATACCTTGCCGACGGCCCAGGAGCAGAAGATATAAAGGATGATTATGGTAAAATAAGCACGTCAACTTCGGGAACGATTTTACGAAAAATAGTCGCTGTAGAACAACAGGGAATTGCCCACATCTTTGGAGAAAGGGAATTTGATATTCAGGATTTGTTCAATAGGATAGATGGTCGTGGCGTGATTACATTGTTGAATATTTCGGATATCCAGGATCAACCATTGGTATTTTCTACTTTTCTGTTAAGTCTTTTAGCACAATTATTTAAAAAACTGCCCGAAGTGGGCGATCTGGATAAACCAAAGTTGGTGTTTTTCTTCGATGAAGCACACTTATTATTTAACGGTGCGTCAAAGGCTTTTCTTACGCAAGTTGAGCAGATTATACGTTTGATCCGATCGAAAGGAATCGGAGTGTTTTTCTGTACACAGGCTGCTAGCGATATTCCGGCATCTGTCTTAGGACAACTGGGGAATCGTGTGCAACATGCGCTGCGGGCTTTTACGCCCAATGATGCGGATAACCTTCGTAAAACGGTAAAGACGTATCCGTATTCTCCCTTTTATGAAATTGACAAGGTGTTGACGTCATTAGGTACAGGGCAAGCGTTGATTACTGTACTCAATGAAAAAGGAATTCCAACGGAAGTGGTGGCTACGCATTTAGTGCCTGCGAGAGCAGTTATGGGACCTTGTCAACCGGAAAGCTATACCCGAATTACAGTGGATTCGGCGTTTTATGGTAAGTACCAAGGACGGGTAGAGCGAAGAAGTGCCGCGGAAATTGTGGATGAAAAGATGGCTGTCTTTGAAGCAAAACAGGAACAAGAAAAAGCGAAGAAAGAGGTAGAAAAATCGAAAAGCCGTGGCACGAGTAGGCGAAGTTCGAGACAGACGCCAATGGAAGCCGCTAAAACACAGGCCTCTCGTACATTGGCTCGGGAGGGAGCCAAGCTTTTGGGAAAATTAGCAAACGGCATCTTAAATGCCCTATTCAAAAAGAAATAGAAGGAATAAATTTCTATCTTTGTTAGAGGTGGATTTTGTAATTGTTAACAACAAAATAGATAATGAATAAACCAACATTGTTAATTCTAGCCGCAGGAATGGCGAGTAGATATGGATCGTTAAAACAGATGGATGGATTTGGTCCGCATGGAGAAACCATCATTGATTATTCTATTTATGACGCCATCCGCGCTGGTTTTGGAAAAGTAGTATTTATTATTCGCGAGGAATTTTTAGAAAAGATGCGTGAAGTTTTCGATAAAAAGTTGCAAGGTAAGATTGAGGTGGATTATGCTTTTCAAAGTTTTGACTTAACGAAATTTGGTGTTGACAGCGTAATCGAACGTACTAAACCTTGGGGAACTGCCCATGCTGTTATGAGTGCAAAGGATCATATCAATGAACCTTTTTGTGTAATTAACGCAGATGATTTTTACGGTAAGGATGCTTTTGAGAAGATGGCTGCTTTCCTGCGTGATGAAGTTACAGATAAAAAAATGGCCCTTATGGGATTTAAGGTCGGCAATACCATGTCAGATTATGGATATGTTTCCAGAGGAGTGTGTGATGTAGATGGAGAGGGGAATATGGTGTCGGTAACAGAGCGTACAAATATCTATTATGTAACAAATGATGTTGGTACGAAGAAAATCGTTTACGAGGAAGATGGTATACAACATGATTTAGATCCAGATACCAGGGTTTCGATGAACTTTTGGGGTTTCACGCCACGAATTTTTGAAGTAGCTCAAAATATGTTTTCTAAGTTTGTGGAAGAGAACGGTGACAATCCAAAGTCGGAGTTTTTTATTCCTTCTGTTCCGGATTATATGGTAAAAAACGATATGGCTAGCTTTCGGGTTATACCAACTTCTTCTAAGTGGTTTGGTGTAACATACAAAGAGGACAAACCTATTGTACAGGACTCTATTTCCAATCTGGTTAACGAGGGGGTATACCCGGACAAGTTGTTTTAGATGTAAGTAAACGCTAAATTATAAACCTATGTATTTTATACGATTTATTTTAAGGACAGTTAGAGTTTTGGCAGCCGGAGCTTTGATGTGGTTAGTTGTCGCTTCTCTTCAGGAAGAGCGATTAGAGAAGACATTAGTGGAGTCCTTTTGCGCAGAAATTGACGGTATTAAGGTAGGTATACTTGAAGGAAATTTGTTGAAGATGGATGTCGAAGTACGTAATGTCTCCACGGATTCTATCTGCGTATCTCTTAAAATACTTTTTGATAGATCAGACGCTCGAGGATAGCTATATAATGATTGTTTTTTATAAAAAAGTCCCGATGGATTTTCCATCGGGACTTTTTATGTATGCGGTTATCAAAATAAAACTATTTTACTTCTTCAAACTCTACGTCTTGCACATCGTCACCACCTTGTTTGTTATTATCCTGTGCTTGACCAGCGTCGCCCTGCGGTTGTTCTGTTCCTCCTTGTTGTGAAGCAGCGTACATCTCTTCCGAAGCGGCATTCCAAGCATTCTGAAGTTCAGCAGATGCTGTATCGATGTCGGTAAAGTTTTTGGCAGCATAAGCTGTTTTCAATTTCTCTAATCCGGCTTCGATAGCACCTTTTTTATCGGCAGATAGCTTATCGCCATATTCTTTCAATTGTTTCTCTGTAGAGAAGACTAAGGCATCAGCTGCATTTATTTTTTCTGCTTCTTCTTTTACTTTTTTATCTGCTTCAGCGTTTGCCTCCGCTTCTTGTTTCATTTTTTGGATTTCTTCCTCAGATAATCCAGAGGAAGCCTCGATACGTATATTTTGCTCTTTACCTGTCGCCTTGTCTTTTGCAGATACTTTAATAATACCGTTGGCGTCAATATCAAATGTTACTTCGATTTGAGGCACACCACGAGGCGCTGGCGGAATATCCGTTAACTGGAAACGTCCAATTGTGCGGTTTTGTGAGGCCATTGGGCGCTCCCCCTGTAGAATGTGAATTTCTACAGATGGCTGATTATCCGATGCTGTAGAGAATACTTCTGATTTTTTGGTAGGGATAGTCGTATTTGCTTCGATTAATTTGGTCATCACGCCACCCATCGTTTCGATACCTAATGAAAGCGGTGTAACGTCTAGCAACAATACATCTTTTACTTCTCCCGTTAATACACCACCTTGGATAGCAGCTCCTAGCGCTACCACTTCGTCGGGGTTTACACCTTTTGACGGCTCTTTGCCAAAGAAGTTTTTAACGGCTTCTACGATAGCCGGAATACGGGTAGAACCTCCTACCAAAATGATTTCATCAATATCGGAAGTAGCGTATCCTGCATTTTTCAATGCCGATTTACAAGGGTCTATTGTACGTTTAATCAAATCTGCAGCTAACGATTCAAATTTAGCACGAGAAAGTGTGCGTACTAAGTGTTTAGGACCTGTTGCATCCGCAGTGATGTAAGGTAAATTGATTTCTGTTGAGGTGGTGCTGGACAATTCGATTTTAGCTTTCTCAGCAGCTTCTTTCAAGCGTTGTAACGCCATCGCATCCTTTTTAAGGTCGAAGCCATTGTTTTCATTTGCAAATTCTTCTGCCAACCAGTTGATAATCACATTATCAAAGTCATCGCCACCTAAGTGCGTGTCACCATCTGTTGATTTAACTTCGAATACACCATCTCCAAGTTCCAATACGGAAACGTCATGTGTACCACCACCACAGTCAAACACGACAATTTTCATGTCTTTGTGGGCTTTGTCCAAACCGTATGCTAATGCGGCTGCAGTTGGCTCATTGATGATACGCTTCACATTCAATCCTGCAATTTCACCAGCTTCTTTCGTCGCTTGACGCTGCGCGTCGTTAAAATAAGCAGGTACCGTAATAACGGCTTCGGTTACTTCCTGACCTAAGAAATCTTCTGCTGTTTTCTTCATTTTCTGAAGAATCATAGCTGAAATTTCCTGCGGTGTATATTTGCGGTCATCGATTTCAACGCGAGGTGTATTGTTATCACCTTTCACGACCTTATAAGGTACTTGCTCCGCTTCCTTGGTGGATTCATCGTACGACAAACCCATAAAGCGTTTGATAGAATAAACTGTTTTGTGAGGATTCGTGATAGCCTGGCGTTTTGCAGGATCACCCACTTTACGTTCACCACCTTCCACAAAAGCAACAATAGAAGGGGTGGTACGCTTTCCTTCATTGTTTGCAATAACTACCGGCTCGTTACCCTCCATCACGGCAACACATGAGTTTGTAGTACCTAAGTCGATTCCAATAATTTTTGACATATCTTGTTTTTTAATATTTACGAATTAG
>PJTZ01000191.1_pt1 | contig 24506 bp, 19 predicted proteins | sample 1512131 | NCBI WGS metagenome assembly PJTZ01 (sample SAMN08177679, study PRJNA422409) | Soil metagenome, whole genome shotgun sequencing project. | reverse complement strand
TGGCGTGTTATTTCAGAAATTTTACTTATTTCAAGGAAAGGCGACATCTCATGGGTTACAAACAATATTTTCGTTTTTGCCATCTCCAATTCTTTTTTTATTTATCGAACAGTAAAATCGGTCTACAAAGATACGACAATTTTATGAATTTTACAATTCATTAAGTTTCATCACTTTATATTACGAATTTATTTCTGCAAATTTGCGCCCTTATTTCAACGTTTTGCCGTGAACATATTTAGAACAAGACAGGCCCTTCAAACTTACCTCGACGGACCCCGTAAAGCCACACTGCGCATAGCGCTTATACCAACAATGGGGGCGCTCCATGAGGGGCATCTTTCACTCCTAAAAGAGGCACAACAAATTGCAGACATCGTCGTCTGCAGTATTTTTGTAAATCCCACCCAATTTAATGACCCGGGTGATCTCGAAAAATACCCCCGTCCGGAAGAAAACGACTTGCGGTTATTACAGGAAATAGGTTGTGATGTAGCCTTCCTACCTTCTGTGGAAGAAATGTACGGCCCAGCGGAAGAACCTTGGCACCTTGATCTCGGGAATCTGGAGCAGGTATGGGAGGGGGAGAAACGGCCAGGCCATTTTCAAGGGGTAACACAGATCGTATACAAATTGTTCCGTTTAGTGGAACCCGATATAGCTTGTTTTGGTCAAAAAGACTTCCAACAGGTGATGGTTATTCAACGCCTCATTGAGTTAAAAAAACTGCCCGTCCGCCTACATATCGTCCCAACGGTCCGAAACGAGGAAGGACTCGCATTAAGCTCACGTAATATGCGCCTTTCGGAAGTGGGAAAGCGAAAAGCATTGGTATTATATCGTGCGTTAAGCCATATAAAGCGCCATTTTAAAGACCACGATTTGAACATACTTCGACAGGAAGCTTTGGACATCCTGCATCAGGAGAAGGAAATTGACATCGAATATCTGGCTATTTGTGAGACACGTTCGTTACAAGAAATAGACCGCATCGACCCTGCGAAAAACCACGTAGCCCTATTGGTAGCATGGGTAGAAGGCGTACGGTTGATAGATAATATGTTACTGGATTAAAAAAAAAGCGTAATTTTGTGTTATGTTGATTGAAGTAATGAAATCAAAGATTCATCGGGTTCGTGTTACGCAAGCGGAACTGAACTACGTGGGAAGCATCACGATTGATGAAGATTTGATGGATGCAGCAAATATTGTTGCGAACGAAAAAGTGCAGATTGTAAACAACAATAACGGGGCTCGATTGGAGACTTATGTTATTCCGGGTGAACGTGGAACAGGTACTATTTGCCTGAATGGAGCTGCCGCTCGGTTAGTTCAGGTGGGTGATATCATTATTATCATTTCTTATGCAAGTATGACCCCGGAAGAGGCTAAAATACACAAGCCCAGTTTACTTTTCCCGGACCATAACAATAAATTGACACTGTAGTCTCCAGATCATTTTGTATCTTTGCCACTAAACGGCGTAATATTATATGCATAAATTAAGTACCACATATCGCAATTTCATCGCTTGGTCATTAAGTGTGTGGATGGTAGCGATTATCACCAGTGGTGTGGTATTTATGCACAAGGAGATCACGTCTACCGGGGAAATGGTTACCCACATTCACCCGTACGACTTTACCAAAAAAGGCGAGCCTCATCATCATGAATCCGATGATGAAATTCAATTTCTGAATGTTGTATTTGCAGGTGTTTTCGTCGCTGGTGATCTACAAGCTTTCGAGCTTGTCATTACCCCGCTGTTACTTTGTATACATTATGCAGAACTAACGGAAAGCACACCTTCCACCCTACTCTTTCACTACGATTTACGGGGTCCTCCTGCTTCTTCTCTATCCTAATTTCCACTGTCCGAATATTTCATCGGAAATTTAACGAAACACATTTATTATTACAGGATAAGGTCTGCATCATATTGTGATTTTTTTCACTTCCTGCATACCTTGACGGCTCATTCGCCTAGCACCTATCACCCGTGATGTCTTTACATGGCAAAACGCTGTTTCATGATGGTGTTATGGGATGTAGCTTCATATGAATTATTTACATGACAAAAAGATACAATTACAGGCTTTGTCTAATAGCCTTACTCTATATATTCCCACTCGCACTTTTTGCCCAAACACAAATACAGGGACAGATTACGGATGCGGATAATCAACCTATTTTCGCGGCTAGTGTACTACTAGAAGGATCTACTATAGGAACAACAACAGATAAAGATGGAAATTTCCAATTGGAAGACATTCCAACTGGAAAAGCGACATTAGTAGTCCGCGCTATAGGTTACTTACCCATCAAACAACCTATCCATCTCACCCAAAACAACACACAACTCCCCATTATATTACAAAAGGACAATCGCAATCTAGATGAGGTAGTCGTATCGGGAACACTGCGGGAAGTTTCCAAATTAGAAAGCCCTATTCCGGTCGAGGTATATTCTGCTAAATTTTTCAGGGCTAATCCGGCACCGACAATTTTCGAATCGCTCCAAAATATAAATGGTGTACGCCCACAGATCAACTGTAGCGTGTGTAATACCGGCGACATCCACATCAATGGCCTGGAGGGCCCGTACACCATGGTACTGATCGATGGTATGCCCATTGTTTCCGGTCTGTCCACTGTATACGGGTTGAATGGGATCCCACAAGCTTTAATCGAACGCGTAGAAATAGTCAAAGGACCAGCTTCCACATTATATGGTAGCGAAGCCGTGGGCGGTCTCATCAATATCATTACGAAAACACCCGACAACGCTCCATTATTTAGTTTAGAGACCTTCGGCACCACCTGGCAGGAATACAATCTAGACCTCGGAGGCAAGTTTAACGTAGGTTCTGCACAGTCGTTGTTAGGTGTAAATTACTTCAACTATTCGAATCCGTTGGATAAAAACGGAGATAATTTTACGGACGTCACCCTGCAGGACAGGATATCCATCTTTAATAAATGGAATTTCGCCCGTAAGGACAACAAAACGTTCTCGCTGGCCGGACGGTACATCTATGAAGACCGCTGGGGTGGAGAGATGAACTGGAGTAGGCAATATCGTGGAGGTGATGAGGTATATGGCGAAAGCATCTATACCAAACGATGGGAGGTAATGGGTGTCTATGATTTACCCGGTAGCGAAGATCTCTCCTTCTCCTTCAGTGCCAACGGGCACGACCAAAATAGCGTTTATGGCGATACCGAGTATATGGCGGACCAAAAAATTGTGTTTGGTCAATTAACATGGCGTATACAACTTAAAAATCATGATTTATTGACCGGACTCGCTTATCGTTACACCTATTACGACGATAACACACCTGCAACGACCGACGTATCACACACCCATTTACCGGGGCTATTTGTGCAAGATGAAATTACTTTACATCCACAGCACAAGCTGTTGCTCGGCGCACGATACGATTATAACTCTATTCACGGGAGCATCTTATCACCGCGTTTGAATTATAAATGGAACTCCAAGGATAAGAGCCAAGTACTACGTATCGGTGTAGGGAATGGCTATCGTGTAGCGAATGTGTTTACCGAAGACCATGCGGCTTTGACCGGTGCGCGCGATGTGGTGTTCATTGGGGACCTGAAACCCGAAACTTCGTGGAACACCAATGTTAACTATGTCAAGAAGTTCTACGCAGATAATGGCGCTATATTTGGTATTGATGCGACTGCATTCTATACGTATTTCACCAATAAAATTATCCCCGACTATGATACCGATATCAATAAAATCATCTACTCCAATTTAGATGGACACGCCGTTTCACAGGGTATTTCGGTCAACTTAGATTGGGCACATCCAAGCGGTTTTAAAGCCATGGTCGGCGGAACTGTAATGGATGTCCACAGTGAAGAAGAGGGCGAACGGGAATGGCAGATGCTGACGGAGAAATACATGGGTACTTGGACTATTGGCTATAACTGGAATCGTTTAGGATTAAGTTTTGATTACACGGGTAATGTCATAGGCCCTATGCGTTTACCTGTGTTGGGCGAGGATGATCCTAGACCGGACGAGTCGAAAGCATGGAGCATCCAGAATATACAGGTTACGAAGCATTTCCGTAACGGGCTTGAAATTTTCGGTGGTGTAAAGAATTTACTAAACTGGACGCCCACTAAAGGGATTCCTTTTATCATCTCCCGTGCCCACGACCCGTTTGAAAAAATTGATGATCCGAATCTTCTACCGTTTGACCCTAGTTACGTTTACGGACCAAACCAAGGGATTCGTGGATTCTTAGGTGTCCGGTATAATTTGTTCTAACTTCATCACCATATGAATATGATAGCAGGATTCGGTAAACGTTGTAGCGTATGGCTAGCCATTATGGGACTGTTCACGTCGTTTTGTAACGCGCAGATCAATCCTGTAGGCATCGAGAAGGTGGATAGTCTTATGACACAGCACGCGAAACCTATACTGATCCTGCTATCTACGGATTGGTGTCAATATTGCCGGATGCAGAAAAACCAGCTACGCAAGAACAAGGATTTTGCAAAAAAAGCCGACTTATTCTATTATGTAGAATTTGATGCAGAAAGTAAGGATGATATTTTGTTTCAAGGCAAGAGCTATACGTTCAAGCCGACGGGTAAAAATACCGGAACACACGAACTCGCCCGGACATTAAACGGCCCCGGAACACTCGCTTTTCCAAGTTGGGTACTTCTTGACAGAAACTATCAGGTGTTATTCCGTCATGGTGGCGTATTAACACCTATCCAATTAAAGAAACTACTAGATGCTATCGGTGATATGAATCCCTAGCTACTGATATAGTTTTGGAGCTGGTCAATGGTCTGCTTTTGATCTTCGATGATATGTTTCACGAGGTCACCGATAGAAATCATGCCGACCACCTGACCACTTTCTACGACAGGCAAATGCCGCACGTGGTTATTGGTCATCAGTTCCATGCAATTCTCCACTTTTTCGTCGGTTGTAATCGTGCGTGGGTTAGGTGTCATGACGAGCTGGACAGGTGTCTCTTTGGACGATTTTCCTTGCAGGATAATTTTCCGGGCATAATCCCGTTCGGTGAAGATACCCACTAATGTTTCCTGTTCCATAATCAACAACGCACTGATGTTTTTTTCCATCATCGTTTGTAAAGCGTCAAAAACGGAGGTGCTTTGGCTTACAGCGTACACCACAGCGCCCTTTGTCTGGAGGATGTGTTTTACGGTTTTCATATTATTATCAATTTATAATGGCTGATGAACAGGCTCCTAATCGTATCAGGAACGGCTTTCCAAAATACCGTAGCACGATAAAAAAGCGTATCGACAACGGCAAATTGGGATTACTGTTTAAAGATAACGGTTTTGTTTCTATTAAAAAAATAGCGATCAAAATACATACGAGCTGACGATATCACTATAGGTTATCTGCGGATTTCGACCAATATAGGCTACCCGAAACTCATATTCCTGTACGGGCTCCAACCCGGTTATCGTCACTTTGGATTTCGAGCTCAACACCGGTTTCCAATGGCTATCGCTGTTCTTCTTCCGGTATTCAAATCGATAGGCAAGCACCCGTCTCCAGCCGTTCACCTTGAGATCCGCGACACCGGAAATTTGTGCATTGACCTCGACGATAAAAATTTTCGGTTTGGGGGCCGGCTCCAGCACACGCATACCTCTTTTGGAGGGGATAAAACCTGCGGCCAAGATCATGGCCTCATCCCCCGCTGCCTGACGTTCTACATAAAGTGACATACGGTATACCTCCCCTTTCAATGTGGCATAAGCCTGATTTTTGATGACGACCATCCGCTTGTCGCGGTATGCGGCATCGGCCTGCGTCCGTTTGAATTCCGAGAGTAGCTGTTCCAAAACATCCCGTTCTGGTTCTACATCCGGGAATAAAGCTATGTTTTCTGTTAATTTAACCACGATATTTTCAACAAACTTTACATACGCTGCTTCGCTGTTGCCCGTCGCGCCGGTTTTTAATGTTGTTTTTGCCATGATGAATGTTTTTAAAGATTAAAAAAATAATGTCTATGTTGACCAACAGACGCAAATATAGGAGGGCACGGTACGAAACAGGGGGTCAAATCGTGCCAAAATTTTTCACTTTTTCGGAAAATTTTGTCGCAATTTGACCCCCTACCTGCTAAAAACCCCTAATTTTATGCCCGCACAGCTCAGAAACAGCGTTTTTAAAAGTTTGGCAAATTTACTTTTTCCCCTAAAAAACTTCTTTTTTGCCTACAAAAAGATTCTTTTTGCTTAACAAATAAACGTCATGGTTTACAAACAGGTTTATATGCCGGAAATGGAATCCTTATTGTCAAACAAAATATGCTTATTGCCAACAAAATGATTCTTTTGGTTTAACAAATACCTGTTGTGGCATACAAACGGAATCCTATTCCAGAAATAGAAACGTAGTTGTATAACAAAACTTCTATGCCATACACAAACATATTCTTTTGGTTTAACAGATAATGGTAACTATACAAATTGATTGTCTTTGTATAATTTTATTACTTTTGCTGTAGCATTACGCGATAGACCTGCGTTCTATCCTTTAGAAAAGACAAAAAGAAAATAACAGATGAAAACTCTATTTAAACCATTAATTGTATTAGCATTTGCGGCAGTTGCGTTCAGTTCTTGTATGAAAGACAACAGTGCTGAAAATGAAGCGGAACAACGCCAACAAGAAGAAGCTATTGCAGCTTCTTTAGCTACGGATAAAACCAAGATTGAAACCTATTTAGCTGCAAATCCATCGGAAGCACCGGAAGGCTGGCAGGAAGATAAGACAGAAGTTACCTTGACACTGATAGGGAAAAAACCTTTAAGAGGATTTTGGTTTGAAGTATTAGAGACACCCACGGAAGAAGATGATGAGGCTTATAAATATGAATTTTCCGGACAAGGTTATAAGGCGCCAAAAGTAAAATTAACGTATACGGCTTCCTTACTAAACGGCACCGAAGTACAGTCGGAAGTAAATGGTGATTTTGATTTTGCCACACTTTCCAACAACAATAAGATATATAATGAAACTTGGTTCTATTCTTTTTTTCCAAAATCAATCCGCCTAGATGGTCGAGACATCGAGGTAGGTGGTTTAACGGCTAAAGGTTTGAAAAAAGGCAGTAAAATTCGCGTGGTAGCTCCTTCGATTTGGGCATTTCGGAGTCAAGCGGTAGAAGACATCCCTGCTAACTCACCATTAGTCTACGAGTTTGAAGTATTAAGCATCGAATAATAAAACAATCACAAATACACGTATACAGTGGGCGTGTTCAAAAAAGCTTTTGGACACGCTCTTTTTTAATCAAAACAATGAATAACCTATCAAAATTTCTTTTTTTCTTTACGCTGGTAATGGTCGGCGTCACATCTTGTAGCAAATCCGACGATAATGGAACCGATTGGGCAGAAGAACAACGAATTAGAGATTCCATTAACAATGCCCGTATAGAAGCCTTACTAAAAGAACAAGCGCCGAGGCTGAAAGATTTTGCAGAAGAACATATCCCGGGAGCAGTATTAGATGATTCTACCGGCATTTGGTTCAAAATCCATGAACCGGGAGAAGAGGGATCATATATCTATCGAGTAGTTCCTAGTTCCATGGGAGGCTTAACACTTGCTAGACCGACAGTAGAAGTAAAATATGTTGGTAGATTATTGAACGGAGATATATTTGACGAAACGTCTGCCGACGATCCCGAAGATAAAACCCGTTCTTTCCAACTTGGCGGGCTTATCCGGGCATGGAACCTTGCTTTCTATCCAACAAAAATACGCCAAGATTCTCGAGATTTTGAGATCGGCGGTCTTACCGAAAAGGGGCTACAGAAAGGTGCAATCATCGAATTCGTTGCGCCATCACCTTACTGTTACGACAATGCGACCTCGGATGATATTCCGGCAAATTCGCCGTTGCATTTCCGTATAGAGGTCGTGGATATAAAATAATTTATTCGCTATACGAAACCGAAGCCCGCTGATTCAAATCGCGGGCTTTTTGCTTGCCGTTCAAAAACCTCAATAGATTTTACGCTATAGCCCATTCAGAAAATCTTCCGCATCACGGGCTTGTTTTTTACCCGCCCGGATAAGTTTCATCTCCTCGACAGCTTCCCGAATCTCACTCATAAGCTGCGCCTTTGAATCAGTAAGCTGCTTGGTTTTCACATAAGGCAACTCTTTAAGCACTTCTAATAAGTGCAATGCTTTGCTATCTTTTATGTCCAATAGTACTTTCATAATCATTCCAAATCTTGTTGCAAGAGCTTAAATATTTAGCATATATCACTAAAATTTAGTCTTACGCAAATATAACGAAAAGAGTTCTGCAAAAAAAGCTTCTTCCCATTCTACAGCCTTCCACCTTTTCGCTAAGAGATTTCGTGTATCCGGTCGGTTTTCTTATTTTTACTTCCAACAAATCCATGCACAATGAAGATAGCGCTTGCTCAACTAAACTATCATATCGGGAATTTTGCCGCAAATAACGAAAAAATTATCCGTCATATTACGCGCGCCAAAGCAGATGGTGCTGATTTAATTGTTTTCGCTGAACTCGCCGTAGGTGGTTACCCTGCAAAGGATCTGTTGCGAAACACCCAATTTATTCAACAGTGCACCGATAGCTTGCAGGAAATTGCACAAGCATGCCAAGGCATTCATTGCGTCATTGGCTCGCCTGTGGCAAATATGGATCCAGAGGGCAAACCACTTTACAATGCCGCCATCGTACTCGCGGATGGCCAAATTCAACACATCTGTAAGAAAAGCTTATTACCGGATTACGATGTGTTTGATGAATACCGATACTTCGAACCTAACCGTTCTGCCTCTTGTATTGAAATCGCAGGAGAAAAGGTGGCACTAACGGTCTGCGAAGACTTGTGGGACGACGAGGTATCAAACTCCTATGTGGGCGACTTAATGGCGGAATTACGGAAGGAAAATCCCTCGCTTATTATCAATATTGCCGCCTCCCCTTTTTCGTATACCCATTTCGACAATCGGATCAATGTATTAAAACGCAATGTCATTAAAGCAGGATGTCCATTGGTGTATGTCAACCAAATCGGTGCACATACCGATATTATTTTTGATGGACGTTCGTTGGCGCTGGATAGAAATGGTAACATACTGTCCGCGTTAGAAGGCTTTTCGGAAGATTACACCATAGTGGACATGTATGCCCAATCGCAAGCTACTTCTAAAGACTTACCGGTAGAAAACCACGATAAACCGTCGGAAATAGCGTTAATCCACCAGGCGCTCCTTTTAGGAATTCGAGATTACTTTCAGAAGTCTGGTTTCAAAAAGGCTGTCCTGGGCCTGTCAGGAGGATTAGACTCGGCAGTTGTGGCTGCTTTGGCCTGCGAAGCACTAGGTGCAGAAAATGTCCTTGCCGTCCTGATGCCATCTGTCTATTCCAGTGACCATTCCCTAAAAGACGCTTTGGATTTGGTCGAAAACACCGGTTGTTCCTACCAAATTATCCCTATAAAAGACGTTGCAGAGGCTTTTGAACAAACGCTCTCCGAGCCGTTCAGGGATCGCGCTCCTGATCTTACGGAAGAAAATATACAAGCCCGTATTCGAGGAACGATCCTTATGGCTCTTTCTAATAAATTTGGTCATATCCTATTAAACACGTCCAATAAGAGCGAAGCAGCCGTTGGATATGGAACATTATACGGCGATATGGCGGGTTCTTTGAGCGTCATTGGTGATGTTTACAAAACCCAAGCCTACACATTGGCCGGTTATATTAACCGTGAACGGGAAATCATTCCGGTGAATACTATTGTTAAACCACCTTCGGCCGAGCTACGTCCAGATCAGAAGGATTCCGATTCCTTGCCTCCTTACGATATATTGGACAGTATATTGTATCAACTTATTGAACTGGAAAAATCAGTGACGGCAGTCATTCAATCGGGATTCGAGGAGACCTTGGTAAAACGTATTGCCGCGTTACTAAACAATGCCGAATTTAAGCGATTTCAGGCGCCGCCTATACTTCGGGTAAGTCCCAAAGCTTTCGGTAGCGGACGGGTCATGCCATTGGTAGCGAAGTATTTTTAATCTTTTTTGAGGGAAAAAAGAACATAAAATTCTTTAAACCTTTTATCAATTCACCTGTCTAATAAAATAAAATGGGGTTATTATGAATACGATAAAATATATTTTCCTATTGGGTGTTGTGGCCATTCTTGCTTCCTGTGCTTCTGTGAAGTATAATACCACGCGGGTTCAGCACCAAGATTTTGGCCAATACAAAACGTATAGTTGGCTTCCACCGGTGGATTCGCTATCTAAAAATTATTTCAACAATGATATTGCCAAAAGCAATATCCTGAATGCTGCCAATAAGGAATTGGAAGCATTGGGTATGCAATATTCCAAAGACAACCCGGATATTCTTTTTCGCTATGTCACGATTGTGAATAACAAAAGCCGTATGGTATATAGCCCATCGTACGGATGGGGCGGCTGGGGTCCTTGGGGTATGGGTTGGGGCTGGGGAATGGGCTGGGGTGGTTACAGCTATCCTGTAGGTCATGAAAAATACCGTTATGCCCACCTCATTATCGAGGCAGTGGATAGACGAACCAACAGTGTTGTATGGCAAGCTAGGGGTTCATCTGAGGTTAAATCTCCCGAAAAGACCATTAATAAACTTCCACAGATTGTCAACGGAATATTCAAACAGTATCCGATACAGAAATAAAAAAGAGGCGATGCGCAGTAGAGTGCATCGCCTCTTTTGTTATAATCCAAACACCAACACCTGATCCAACACAACACCCTCATCTAACGCGGAGATTCTAATTCTTGCTTTATCTTTTCCTTGCAAAGGGAACCTTATCTTTCGAATAGCTTGATTACGCAGCACATTCATTTTCCACTCTTCGCTACGCCCCACAGTCTTATAGGATATTTCCTGTGTAGCGGTATCACCCAGCGAAATGGCGAAACGGATATCCCCTCCCTCTACGGGATGGCTCGGTAACAATCGTACTTCCACGAGAACAGAATCGCCTTGTATTTCCTTCAAATCATAATATAATTCTTCGCCTTTGGCCACGGAAGCTGCTTTCCCCTCATAACCAAGTCCTTCTAGAGGGGTAGACTTGCCGTGTAGATCTGCTCCATTCAACGTCAGGTTTGGTTTAATATGGCTTATCATAGGTTCAGTCGCCTGCTCCTCCTTCACACGGTGAAATACCGGCAAATTTCGAGGTTTATAATCCATCATACGATTCCACTTTCCACCATGCAGGTTGTTATATTTATCCGTTAGCGCTATGATACGATCAAAGGCATCATGGCTTTCCTTCCAGTCGACTTTCCCATGACGCGCTAATTGGGCATGTAGCATCTTATGGTTCATTTCCGCTGCCCCTTGAATAGGATACGCTATTAATTGAAAAAAAGCTTCTCTTTTGTTCTGTGGAATAAAATTTTCTATCGCGGATACCGCTGTCGAAAGATCTCTGTAGGATTGTAACCGGTCACGCACTTCTTCTTCACTCCAAGGCAAATCACGCACCGTTCTGTAATACGCACGGTCTGCTTCCTCCTCACGCGTATTGCCCATAAATTCCGGTTTACGGATATGTGCTAATCGGTAGTGTTCTTGCATCATGGGCAGCAGTTTTTCACCAGTCTCACGTCCAAACTCACGTGTCAACCAATCTCGAAGATGTTGGTTAACCCCCTTATTGTTGATTTCCTCTATATTCCACGCCATATCCAGAAACAGCTCTGTTTGATATTCCCCCGGTTTGATATCACCGACATTTACAATCCATATTTTACGAACATCATGTTCATAAGCTGTTTTCATCTGTTGATGGATCAATGCGGGACTCGCGGTGGATAACCATAAATAGTCGTGGGGACGTCCCCAATAGGAAATATGATAATATACACCGTTTCCACCACTTCGCTGTTTCTCCTTCGCATCAGGGAAATGCGTAATGTATCCATAGTTGTCATCACACCACATCAAGGTGGCGTAGTCAGGCACCTTCATACCTGCTCGGTACACGTCAAGTATTTCCTTATAGGGGATCACAACCTGCGGAATCTGGGACGGATCAGGGTTAATATACGTCTTCAACAATGCCGTTTGATCGACGATAACTTTATCTATAGCATCTTTATATTCTGCAACACCTTTTACCCCTTCCATAGCGCCATCATGCTTACCGCGCATGCCAAGTGTAAATATATTATTTGAGCCACCCAGCTCTTTTAGACGGTCTGTCCAATACGACACGACATTTTCTTTATTGCTGATATAGTTATACCGTCCTTCTCCCACGATATCCCATTCTGTGGCACTGTTTCTGGCTAAGGGTTCGCAATGCGAAGAACCGATATAGATGCCATATTTTTCAGCAGCTTCCCGATTGCCCTGCACAAAATAAAACGGAACCGTTACTTCATGCATGGCCGGCCAGATGGTATTCGCCCGTAACCGCAATAAGAGTTCAAAGATTTTGCTATAGGTCTTCGGACCTATGGTCTGCATTTTTTTTGTTTTGGCAGGATCAATACCCTCTTTTATTTTCGCTTCGGGTTCAAATGTATGGGCGCTCCAAGGCGTTAAACCCCAATCTTCGTCGTTTAGAAAAATCCCTCTGTATTGTACATTAGGATATTGCGTATCTTTAAAATCAGCTGGCAAAATAACATCCGATTTGCGTTCAGGTGCTGCGTCGGCCCACCAGACCCAGGGCGATACACCAATTAATCGGGACAACTCCAACACGCCATAAGCCGCTCCATGTGGATCACTTCCAACCACAAAAAGGGATTGTGTGTTTCCAACTCTTATCGCTTGTATATGGAAAGCTTCCCTTTGTCCTTTAATCTCAGATATATCAATTTGATTTGCAGCCAAGAGCTGATCAAATGACTTGCTTTCTCCCGGAATACCAATGATCACTGATCCGCTCGCTGGCTTATCAGTTAATCGGAACGGCTGCTCGGAGACACTTTTCGAATCTTCCACAATCAAGTCAATTGCCGTTTCCACCAAAGATGCTGTACCACTATAATGCAGGGAGGCACCTTGTCCGTCGGCTATTAGTTTAAATCCATCCTGTGCATAATTGCTAAAAGCAATAAACAAAAGGAAGAACGTTCCTATTACTCTTTTCATCATCATTAAAATTATATTTTATAATGGCGGGATGCAACCTGTGCCATTATGACTATTTCTTCAATTCATTTTTTAACTTCCCGTATACAAACTCTTTATATACCACTTTGTTTTTAGACAACTGATTATTGCTGCTGGCGTATAGCCCCACTCCTAAACCATTGAATCGATTAATGGGGCTGTCTGCCAATGTCGTCAAATCCTGTATTTTTCCAATGGGTTCCATCTGTGTTTCGGACGCTCCAAAATAGAACCTTATATCCAGGCCCGTTACCCTCACCTGAAAATATACATCGGCTTTATCGTACGGAACCTGTTCAACCAACTGTCTCTCCCCTTCAGTTTTTCTATAGAGCGCTATCGTTGATTTTTCCTTAGCTAAGAAATAATAATTGTCAGTCGTTCGATATAGTATAAGTCCAGCATGTTCATTAGCTAATGTTGTTTTCATAGACAATTTAGTCATTGCCTGAAAATAATGATCCGTCACCCGTTGAAGCAATATCGGAACAGCAGATAAGCTGTCTACAGATTCCTTCATCAATTGCATCTCTAATTTATTCCCAATAATTTTATAAAACGGATATTGAGGAGCACGAACAGCATACCAGCTTTTATCCCAATAATATGGTACTTTTTTTTCATCCCAAGGCGTCCAAGGTAAATTTGGACGTTGTTGTTTTAAAAGGACTTTACCATACCCCGCATTAAATATTGGAGTAGCACCTTCGAAATCTACTTTGCATAGAAAAGTCTCTCTTCCTAGGGGCACTTTATTACTAACAGTACGTTTTCCAAGCATGACCGACCACCATTCTCCATGCTGCGTTTGTACCAGATCCGCATGACCGATAGCTTGCAGCGGATAATCTTTACCTAAATGTCGATGGGTCAGTACAGGATTAATTTGATCAGCCACATAAGGTCCAAAAATAGAATTGCTATGATGTACCGTAACAGAATGGTTCTCGTCGGTACCACCTTCCCCGATCATCAATAAGTAGCGACCATTCACCTTATAGATATGTGGTGCCTCCGCATATCGGGCATTATTGGCATGGCCGTGGATCAACATTTTCGGTTCACCCACCAACTTTTGTTCTTCTAAGTTTATCTGTTGTATCCATATTGTGCATTTACCTGGCCAACTATCACTATACTTAATATCCCATCTATTTCCTGTATAGTAGCATTTACCGTCATCATCCCAGAATAAACTAGGATCAATCCCTGGGGCATTCTCTAACCAAACTGGATCAGACCAAGGACCAGCTGGATTTCTTGCTGTAATATAGAAATTTCCGCCACACGTATTACATGTTGTAATAATATAGAATACACCATTATGATAACGAATAGTGGGTGCCCATATTCCATTTTTCTCTACAACAGAACTCATATCCAGCTGATCTGATCGTTCAATACCATGCCCTATCAACTTCCAATTCGTCAGATCTTTACTATGATAAATCGGTAACCCAGGATACCATGCAAACGAAGAAGTGACTAAATAGTAATCATCTTCTACTCTACAAATAGATGGATCTGGATTAAAACCAGGCAATATCGGATTACGGAATGTTTCCGGTATATCCTGGGCATTCGCCCAGGTAAGGCAACAAAACAAAATAACTGTAAAAACTTTCTTCATCGTATTCTCTTATTGAAAATGACATAAACAAAAACTCTCTTGTATTTATTATCTCGAATGACAAACATAGGCGACATTCAGACAAAAGCATGGTTATTTTTAATTAAAAGCCAGGTAAAAATGCTTCAATCTGTCCACAATACGAGAGGCAATGATATCTTGTCCCTCTTGGGACATATGTACTCCATCTTCAGCATAGTAGTCCAACACCCCTTGGAGTGGGGAATAGATATCTACAAACGTAAATCCGTTCTTTTCGGCGGTAGTCTTAAATAAGGGAAGCAATTGCGCCAGCCTTTCATTTCCGCCTTTATATTTCTCTTCGATATTATCCTTTCGAATCGGCGGAGGACTAATATAAACAAGATGAGAACCACTTGCTACGACCATGGGATGATTCTTGATTTTCTCCAACAACACATCTAGATTGGGATTTACCTCATGCTGTCTCCCAGAAAATTCGCTCTTTGTATCGTTTGTTCCCAACGAGACCACGATAACATCAAGTTTCTGACCGTCTAATTGTCGTTGTGCTTTATCTAGATAGGATATAATATTTCGGAGCGCATTAAGGCTTTCCTTGCCATTGTTATCAAATCCAATAGTTCGTCCGCTTTGAGAGATATTCATAACTTGTGCTTGTGGTAGCATTGCCTGAAGTCGGTTGGACCACCCCTCTTTGTTTTTTGCGTTGGAATCTCCGATAGTCAGGATGTTATACTTTAAATCGCTTTTTTCTGCATACGGGATCAATCCTAGCGCTTGCGGTAGCTGTTCATGTGTCCCTTCGAAAACATAAAGTGTAATATCGCGGTCGCTTCTCTTTAAATGAACGGTTCTCCCGTAAAGCGTTCCATTTTGCCGTTTGGGAGGACTTGTTCTTTTGGTCAGCAAGCTGATGATTTCTGAGAAGGAAACAAGTGCGGTGTCTACCGAAGCCTTCATCATGATAGCATCCATATCTGACGTGTTGTACTTAAGCTCTCCAACAAGCCTGTTGTACATCTGGATGGAATGGGTGATAGGTACAGAGCCCGTATAGCCATCATGAATTCCTGCATAAATAAATAGCTTCGCGTTTCTTCGTTTTTCCTTTGGAAATACCTGTCCCAACGGCGAGCGCTTTAGTGCCTCTTCTTTATTGTAACCTTCGTGATTCGAAACTGCTTTTAAGATATCATCGGCATATTTTTGCTTTCGTCCCAACGATTCCCAATACCATGCATTAATATCTGAAATAGGTACCCATGCCGAAAATGATTTTACGGTATAGTTGATATTCATATACGATAATAGTGTGGCATAGCCTCCTCCCGAAACGCCCACAATATGTACCTCGTTCGGATCGGTGTTGGTATGCTCGATAGCATATCGAATAGCATCTTCAATATCTGAAATGACTAACGAACTACCGACCGCTTCAGGACGGTCGTTTTTTCCACGAAAATCGGGATGAATATAATTCCAGTTGCGGGCGATAATCTCATCCGTAAGTGGATCTTTTTGGCGATACGTACCACTCCATGTATGCAGGCTAACTATGAGCGGTTTGGGACTATCACTCGTTGATGCATAAAGATAGGCCTCCTGCAAAGCGCCGTCTGTACTCGATGGTATCGCTATTTTCTGGAAAGCTGCTTTCCAACTATGCTGCTTCGTTTGATCCCATTGTGGGTCTCCCTGTGCCTGTGTATCCAAAAGGAAAAAACACAGATATACGATTGACTTCCAATATCTTAAATTCAATATACCCTTCATAATATATATATCCAAAAGCTCGCAATATTAAAAGCTATTCTGCCACAAACCCTTCTACATTTTTTGTCTGAATTTCTTCTTCGGAAGCATGACGGAGGGTCACATTTTTTAAGTGGATATGACGTACCGGCAAATCCGCATTTCCGTTTATCTTGCTTACAAACTTGGCCTCCGTTGCTTGTACGTTTTCTAAGTAAATATCCTGAATTGGGGTCAATTTTCGAACTACCGTGGGTACCAAAGTACGCCACTGATATAAAACATCCGTATCAATTCCCAAAATACCTTCCCGGATCGCATTAGCTTCAATATTTTTGAAATATACCTGCTTAACATGACCGCCCATCCGCTCATTTGTTTTGATAAACAACAGGTGCATCAGTTTCTCGTTATCATCTGCCACTTTACAATTTTCGACATAGACATTTTCGATACCTCCCGATAACTCACTGCCTATCGCGACTAATTGATGGCCGTCTTTCACGAGACAATCTCGGATAACGATATTCTTAGATGGCGTTTTCAGTCGCCAGCCTTCCGGATTCCTCCCCGATTTAATGGCAATGGCATCATCTCCCTGATCGAATACGCAGTTCTCAATCAGTACATTTTGACTCATTTCCGGATCAATACCATCGTTGTTATGACCATGTGCGTACACATCAATACCACGCACGATAATATTCTTAGATAAATAAAGATGTACGGTCCAAAATGGGCTGTTACGGATCTTGATATCTTCTACCAATACATTCTCACAACGGTTAAACTGTATAAACTGCGGGCGCATATTGGACGTGTCGTTGACCATGTTTCTATCTTCTACTGGCACGCGATCTTGTGCCCAGTTATATAAGCGTTTGATACTTTCCATGTGTGCCGATGGACGCGGGAACCATTTACGCCATTGACTAATATCTGCCCTAACCTCGCCTTTTCCCGTAATCGCAACGTTCTTTGCCTCGAAAGCATAAATCAACGGCGAATAGTTGTAGCATTCCAACCCTTCCCAGGTGGTAAATACAGCCGGCAAGTAATCTTGTGGATCGGGAGAGAACAACAATACGGCACCTTCGGAAAGGTGGAGATTCACATTGCTCTTCAAATGGATTTTCTTGGTTTTCCATTCGCCCGCCGGGATAATCACATTCCCTCCGGCAACGGTAGCGGCAGCTATAGCTTTTTCAAGGGCTACAGCATTTTTTTCTTTGTCTCCCGGTTCTGCACCGTAATCTGTAATGACAAAATCCGCAACCCGTGTAAAGCTCGGTGTTTTGATCTTCGGCATCTTAAAAGGAGCCTCCACGCTGACTTGTTGTAAGGTTACTTGGCTTTTCTGTGCAGAAAGGTGTTCTGCAGTCAGGAATAGAAACAACAGCACCGTCATCGTATATGTATTCCACATTGTACTCATCATCATTTAAATTTATTATTCGACTACTATTTTGTTCAAAGCAACACTATAGCCTGTACTACCGTAGTTGTTTCTTCTTTTATCCGCCCAGTTTCCACGTTCGCCCATTACGGTAACGATTATAGTATACGTATCTTTCGGTAATGCCGGGCTCACAAATTTGAGCGTTTCGGTAGGATATAAACAATACATATCGACAATAGATTCTACGACCGTGTTACCTTTTGGATCCCGTATGCAAACTTTTGCATACCCACCGTCCGGCCGCGCCAGACCGTATAATTTTAGACCCGTTCCGGTAAACGTGTACGAAAAATGATCGTCTTTATTATCTGACAGATAAATCGCCATGCTGTCTGCTTTCCAATTGCCTTGGAAACTCACCGCATCCATATCTTTCAGTTCGATCTCCGTTCCTTGGGTTTGCACGGACTTATGCTGCCCTGTAAACAAATCGATGGTCCAAGCGTCTCGATAAGCCGGAATAGATAAGTGCTCGCCATTTATCTCCAAGGGTTGCCATACATAAGTAGCCGCCGAATTCTGCTTCGGAAATGACCAACGATCGCCCATATACATAAAAGTAGTATCCTGTGTACCCATAATCGGTAATACAAAGGAACACTGGGAATTCCAGGTCAGGCTACCTTCCGGCGCAAACAAACCTTGTTCTGTCCATGGGCCAGCGATGTTCCGTGCGGTATGATACTGATTATCGTTACGCTCCCAACTGGTTAGGTTTGAACTCAGCAAGAAGTACACCCCATTTTTCTTTAACATCGCGGGGGATTCACCCATACCCGGAACACGGCTAGCGACTTGCTTGTCAATCCCACGGTAATCCGCGGTCAATTGATAAATATCGCCATGATGAACCAATAGATAACCCGTTCCATCTTCATCCTGAAACACGCCCATATCCCATCTCCGGATCGGCTTTCCTTCGTACAGGATGGGACCTTGAAACGTATAAGGCCCGGTGATATGTTGTGCTGTTGCGTACCCGACGTATTGATCTTTGTAGTTCAAGGAATCGACGTGCATAAACATAACATACTCGCCCGTAGCCGGCGATTTCATCACCTTGGGTCGTTCCCCAACACGGTTCTTGCCTAATTTCCCTTCTTCCTGCAACGGAAGTGCCATGCGCTCAAACGTCCAGTTATAGAGATCCGCCGAGGAATAGCAGGCGAAACCGTTAAACACATTCGCCGAATCAGTCTTAAACTCGCCGAACAAATAATATCGACCATTATCTTTGATGACACCTGCGCCATGTGCACTCACGGTATTCCCATGTTGGTCAAACCAAGGCACGCCCGAATAAATCGCTTCGTAGGCGGGTTGCTCAAAACGAGTTTGCCCGTAGCTACAAACGGCTATACAGGCAAACAAGAAGATTGTCGTTAGTCTTTTCATGGAATCTATAAATTTATATAATAATACCACGGGTTGCAACCCGTGGTAACCTGTGACCTCACAGACAATATTTAATACCCGTCATTCTGTGGATATTCACCCGTATCCCTATCGATTACTGATTGCGGAATTGGTCTCAAATAATATTTGTTATCCACTATTCCTGAAGGATTCGCCATTTTTGTCAATATGTTGTGTTCAAAAGCCCTCTCTAACTTTCGGGTACGTTTTAAATCCAGCCATCTTTTATACTCTCCTGCCATCTCTCTTGCCCGTTCATCTAATATAAAATCCAAATCAACATCTGCAGCAGTGATAGCAAGACTTTGTCCTGCTTTCGCCGCTCTCTCTCTAAGAACATTCAGTTTTTCTACAGCTTTGCCCGTTTCCCCAGCATTATAGTAAGCTTCTGCGGTAATTAAGTATGTTTCTCCCAGTCGAAATAAGAATACATCTTTTGTACTGGCATAAGTAAATTCATTGTTATAGGGAAGACCTGCATCTGGTGCATAAAACTTATTGATCATCGGGAACTTTTCTGCACCTCCCACATTGCTGAATGCCTGCTTCCACCGCTCAAAACGGATTACCTCCACACGAGGATTATTAGCCTTCAAATTTGCTTCATCTGTTGACGTGAATGGTTGGTCAGGAAAAGGAAAATAATATCTTAAATCCCCTTTTCTTATGTTTCCTTCATCTTTTGTTGCATAAAGTTCACTAAGAAACGTCGCTTCATACCGGGCGTCCTTCGCTGTGTTGAACAAGGTGTACAAAAATTGCGTAGGCATGAAATCTGACCTCCTCCTATTATAATCTGTCACGGCACTAACTTCATCAAATCCCTGTTCTCGCCAATAACGCCATCCAAACATAATATTCTGCGCGTTGCCATTATAGCCCGGTTGCGGTCCATACTGCACCGAAAAAATAATTTCCCGATTTTTTTCATTCCCTGGTTCAAAGACTTCCGCAAAAGAAGGCTGTAAACTATAAGCAGAACCATTAATGAGCTCCTCTCCTATCTGTGCTGCCCGAACAAAATCTGCGTCGCTACCGAACGATTTATATCCTTTTGTTAAATAAAGTAAGGCATGCAACTGCTTTGCTGCTCCTTGTGTAACTCTTCCAGCTTCCACTTTGGTCGGATCAGCTTCCAATGATGGTATAATGGCCGATAGCTCATTCGCTAAAAACTCGTATACCGTTTGTTCAGATACGGGTTCAAAATGGGTTACAGGCTCTGTAAATTCTTCTTCGACAATAGGCACCGCACCAAAATTCTCCACCAACAGATAGTAATAATAAGCTCTCAAAAAACGAACTTCAGCTGTTCTTCTCGCTTTCAGCTCCTCTCCTAAATCGGGAATTGCATCTGCTCTGTGAATCGCCGTATTACAGCTCTGAATTCCACTGAAAGCAGCGGAGAAAAAAGTATTAATAGGACCATTATCGGGTGTCAACGTACGGTATTCATTGAGCTGTTCTGCTGGCACATCGTTCGCCGAACCACTTACCAGTTCAATTTCTCCACGTGTACCAATATCTGTTCCCCACTCAAACAAACTGGGGTTGATTCCATAGATATCTCGCAAGGAAGCATAACAAGAGTTAACCAAGGATTCATAACCGGCAACATCCACGTAGTAGTTCTCTGCCGTTATTCCGCTTATATTCTTTTCTTCCAAGAATTTCGCACAAGAAGAAAAGGCAGCAGACAATATAAAAATGGATATGAAAAGATTCTTTTTCATCGTCGTTTTAAAATTAAAATGAAACATTTACCCCAAAAAGATAACTACTCGTGCTTATAGCCGTCCCATAGGTATTTTGGGCAGCCCATTCGGGATCATATCCTTCATAGTCGGTAAACAAAAACGGATTAGTCGCGGTCGCATAAAACCGCAAACTATTAATCTTATATTTACTAATTAAGCTGGTAGGAACCGTATAACCCAATGTTATATTACTGATACGCACAAAATCTGCTTTCCGAAAATAAGCGACGTTTACAAATGTACCGGGTGTGCCGGGTTGAAAATGCGTCTGCGACGGATTATCTGGCGTCCAATAATCAACATTCACCTGATTATAAATCTGATTGTAATTCATAAAACTACTGTTGAACGATGAATTAAATTGTTCTCCCCGACGAGTATAGGCCATTGCATAAAGATCGATATTACCATATCGAAATGTTGTCGCAAAAGAACCTGTCCAAGTGGGCACACGCTTGCCAATAATTTGCCGGTCCTCCGCATTGATGACCCCATTATTATCAAGGTCTTTTACACGCACTTGCCCGGGTAGCTGGTTATATCCCGCCGCGATATCACGTTCCGATTCTTGCCAAACTCCATCAAACACATAATTATAATTTACTTGTACCGGATGCCCAATAAAAAAAGCGTTTCCAATATCATCAGCTTTCCCATTGGCGGTTTCGAGGATTTCATTCTTATTCGCATCGAATACAAAATCCGTCTTCCAAGAAAATTTATCTGTCTGTACGTTCACCGTAGTCAATCCCACTTCTAGACCACGATTTCTGAGTTTTCCCATATTTGCACTTACCGATTCCCAGCCTGATGGTGCTGGTAGATTGCGATTCAGTAATATATCGTGAATTTTGCGATCGTAAAGATCAATCGTTCCGTATATCCGATTCCCTAAAAATCCGAAATCTAAACCTAGGTTAATTTCCTTGGTCGTTTCCCAAGTCAGCAATTTATTTGCAAGCCTATTAGGAGAATATCCCTGAACCAGTGCATTTCCAAAAAAATAAGTCGATGCTCCCAAAGTTGCCTGCGTAATATAGGGGTCTACTCTGTCGTTTCCGGACGCTCCGTAGCTTAATCGAAGTTTCAGATCATTAATCGCACCTATTTGTTGTATAAATTCTGTTTGCGAAATACGCCATGCGGCCGATGCGGAGGGGAAAAAACCCCATTTATTCCCTTCCGCCAGTCTAGAAGAACCGTCCCATGTACCCGATAACGTTAATAGGTACATATCATTGAAACTATAATTCACCCGTCCACGGACAGAAGCCAAGGTGTACTGCACAAAATCTGAGCGAACCGTTGGACCGCGAAAAGTGCCGTTAAAGTCTGTATTTGTTGCAGACCCAAAATTATACCACAGCGAATTATAAGGTAAGTTATAAACATCTATTCCGCTAGATTCGGTCCGGTCTTTTTGCATACTTTGTATAACCGTTGCCGTTAATTTATGACCTCCTTCCAACGTTCGCTCATAAATTGCCTGGTTATCCCAAAGCCAGTTAACCTGTTCACTTGTGCTATTATTTCTTGATGAATTATAACCGCCATTTCCTGCCCCTTCTTTTGATTCCGAACCAAAATACCAAGCAAACCTATCGGTATTAAGACTGGGTGAAAAAGTTGTTTTCAGCGTTAAGTAGGGTAACGGCTTTACCTGTAAGTATATCTGCCCGAATGCCCTGATGCCTCGGCTATCCCGTATATCATTGTCAGCATCAAATAAAGGGTTGGTCACGCCGTCGCCTCCAAGAACACGAAAAACAGGGTTGCCATCGCTATCATAAGGTGATACCGTGGGCGGTAGTCGATAGGCTGAACGCAACGTTTCGGAACTTCCTAGATTTTGTAAATTTTGCGCCGCATAAAAACTCATTCCAGCCATCCATTTCTCTCCGATGTTCTTGTCTATATTTCCACGAAAGGAATACCGTTTAAAATCCTCTGGACTCACATTACCGCCCTCTTGTAAAAATCCAAGTCCTAACGAGAAGCGGGTTTGTTCATCTCCGCCACTAGCGGAAACATTATGGTTCATCTGCCTGCCATCTTTAAGAAACATTCCCGGCCAATCGGTAAAACGACCTGCGTCGATATTTGCCCATTGCGGTGGTGTAAAGAAAGCATTGTTACTACGGGAAGTATCCCGTCCTGTTGCCAAAAACTGATCGGTACGATATTTTACATATTGTTCTCCGTTCATCATATCCGGCAAATTTGTAGGTTTTCTCGCTCCGGCATAGCCATCGTATGCAATCGTCGTTTGCCCTTGTTTTCCCCTTTTAGTGGTCACAATCACTACCCCTTTGGCTCCACGGGAGCCATAAATCGCTGTTGCAGAAGCATCTTTCAAAACGTCTATTTTTTCGATATCTGCCGGATTAATATCATTCAGTCCGGACGTGGTCGGTATTCCATCGATTACAAACAAAGGGGAGTTAGAACCTCCGAAAGAACTTATACCACGGATATTAATATTATAACCCGAACCGGGTTTGCCCACATTTTTGACAACGACTGCACCTGGTGTTTGTCCTTGCAATGCTCCTGTTGCGTCGGCTGTTGCAGCTCGGGCAATAGTCGTCGATTCCACGGAACTAATAGCCCCTGTAACATCCGATCTCCGTTGGGTTCCGTAACCTACGACAACGACTTCCTCCAAATCAGCGTTGACGGAACGCAGTTTAATCTGTAATTCCGTTCGCCCATTCAACGGAATCTCCTGCGTTTCATAACCCACCATCGTAAAAATCAACGTGACGTTATTATCGGGTACTTGAACGGTAAAATACCCCTGCTGATTTGTTGTCGTACCATTTGCAGAGCCACCCTTCACCACAACAGACACTCCCTGTATGGGGCCGATGGAATCTGATACCACGCCAATAACCGGTTGCTGTTGTTTACTTTCTTCCGGTATAATTTTAACGGTAACAGGTTTAACGCGTGGTTTCTCCTTCACCACAATTGTTTTTTTACTTACAGTATATACCAGTGGTTGATCTGCAAATACAAGTTTCAAAGCATCATCCAATGATGCATTTTTTAGATTTAACGATACACGCTTCGACTTGTCAATCGTCAATGGGTTATAGAGAACGTGATATCCGCTCTGCTTCCCGATAGTTTTTAAGGCTTGCTCCAAAGAAGAATTTTTTAGGTCGAGCGTAACCCGTTGTGCGTAACCTGACGCATGTAAACACATCGTTCCGAGCACCATAAAGAATGCTATCAGTTTCATTATTTTCCAGATTTTTGCACCTCGCCTACGGACATATA
>PJTZ01000190.1_pt1 | contig 24648 bp, 22 predicted proteins | sample 1512131 | NCBI WGS metagenome assembly PJTZ01 (sample SAMN08177679, study PRJNA422409) | Soil metagenome, whole genome shotgun sequencing project. | reverse complement strand
GCCGATACCCGCGCCGACAATCTTCTCGGTCCGATCCCGCCGTCCGCCCAGAATGTCGCCCAGCAGATAGCCGCCGAGCGCGCCGCCCGCTCCACCAATGGCCGCCTTGGAAATCTTGCGCTCGCCGGTCATCGGATCGGTCGTGCAGGCGGAAAGGGTGATCGCGGCGAGGCAGGCTGTGCCTACAGTGCGGATCAGGAGGGAATGGCGGTTCATGACAAGTCTCCTCTGTCTCGTTCCTGCTGTGCGACGGCTCTCGCTTGGCCGGCCACACGAAGGGGGAGGCCAATAAGGACGGCAAGCTGAACGCGAGAAGAATGATCTCGATAGCGAAACGTTCCCGACCATTTCGCTTTCGGTGCGCTGTCGAACTTGTCCAGATCAATCAAATGCGGCAAAAGAGCGCGCTCAACATGCAACCCCTTCCCCCCACACCCTCACTCCCATGGCTCGATGCCGCGATTGTGCTCGCCCTGGTGGCCTTCAATGGCGTCTTCGCCATGTCCGAGCTTGCGATCGTTTCCTCCCGCAAGCCGCGTCTTCAGGCGATGGTGAAGGCAGGGAAGCGCGGCGCGCATGCCGCGCTTGAGCTTGCGTCAGACCCTGGACGCTTCCTTTCGACCGTGCAGATCGGCATCACAGGCATCGGCGTTCTTTCCGGCGCCTATTCGGGTGAGAAGCTGGGCGGCCCTCTGGGGCAGATTATCGCGAGCTACGGGATCGAGCGGAATCTCGCTGAGAATATCGGGTTCGCCATCGCCATCATTCTGACCACCTATCTCTCGCTCATCATCGGTGAACTTGTCCCCAAGCAATATGCGCTCCGCAATCCAGAGCCGATTGCCGCGCTCGTTGCCGCACCAATGAACTGGCTCTCGCGGGTGACCGCGCCGCTCGTCTGGTTGCTCGAAGGTTCCAGTGCAGTGATGTTCAAGCTGTTCGGCGTCAAACCCGCCTCGGCGGACCATGTCACGGCGGAAGAGCTCCATCTCATCGTGGCGGAGGCGAGCAAGTCCGGCATCATCGAGGAGAGCGAGCGGGCAATCATCTCCGGCGTGGTTCGCCTAGCCGATCGTCCAGTGCGCGAAGTGATGACACCGCGCACCAGTGTCGACTGGATCAATGTCTCGTCCTCCCCGGAGGAATTGCAGGCCGCGCTTCTCGCGACGCCCCGCACCCGAATGCCCGTGGCCGAGGGCGACGTGGAAAACATCATTGGCATCGTGCAGGCGCGCGATGTGATGACCGTGCTGATGCGCGGCGATCCCATCGATTTGCGCGCGATCATGCGACCAGTTTCCATCGTGCCGGATCAGGTGGATGCCATGGACGCGCTGGAAGTGCTGCGGCTCGCGGAAGTGCCGATGCTGATGGTCCATGACGAGTACGGCCATTTCGAGGGACTGGTGACGCCGACCGATCTGCTCGCCGCGATTACTGGCGACTTCCAGTCTGATCAGGATCCCGGCGACGAGCCGTTGCTGGTCGAGCGGGAGGACGGATCGCTGCTGGTGTCCGGCCAGATGCCCATGGACAGCCTTGCCGAGCGCCTGTCGATCGATCTTCCCGACGACCGGGACTATGCCACGGTGGCGGGCTTTGCGCTCTACACCATGCGCCGTCTGCCGGAGACGGGCGATCTCTTCGAGGATCAGGGCTGGCGTTTCGAGATCGTCGATATGGACGGCCGCAAGATCGACAAGCTTCTGGTGTCCGAAGCGGAAAACCAAAGCGCCACCTCAGCGTAAGATCGATTAGATCAGGCTCAGGTCCAGAAACTGGTTGAACGCTGACTTATTATAGTCGCCAAACGCCTCCGCATCCGTGAAGCCGCGCCTCCGATAGAGGGTCAGTGCCGGATCGAAGGCGGGGCCGCTGCCGGTCTCAAGTGCGAGACGAGCAACGCCCATTTCCCGTGCTTCCTCTATCAGATGATTGAGCAATGCCCGAGCGACGCCACGTCGCAGAAAGTCCGGATGCGTGCGCATCGATTTGATTTCACCCAGTGCTCCATCGAGGCGACGCAGCGCGACCATGCCGGCAAGCCGATCATCGATGAAGGCGCCCCAAAGCGTGAGCTCGGGATCGGCATAGCCAGCGAGATCGACGGCGAAGACGGCGTCTGGCGGCGAATGCGCCTGCATTCCCGCGAGGTGAAGCGTGATGAGAGCGGCGACCTCCGCGTCATGCGCGGAAATCGGGGCGATGGACATCACGCCGTCTCGCCTATTGCTGGCCATAGCGTTCCCAGAATGTCGCCATGTCGCCTGCGGCGAGCAGGCGGGCCTGCGCGGGCCAGTCGTCTCGGGCGATACGGCCACGAAAGACGCCAAGATGCGAATCGATCCGCTCGATATCCTCTGCGGACCAGTCGGCGATCTGGTTGAAGCGGGTGATACCCAGACTGCCGAGCAGAGTGTTGAGCTGGGGGCCGATCCCGTTGATGATCGTGAGATCGTCCGGCGTATCATGGATCGGCTGCAGCGCGGTGACGTGCTGCGCAAGGGGAGCAGGCTCGTCTTCGGCGGGGAGTGGGGCCGGGTTAGAATCGGCCGACAACGGGGACACCAGCAGCATGGGCTCTTCCTCCTGCTGCTCCGCCTCACTGGTCGCTGAACTCTGCGGTTCTGCGCCCGCGGGCGGGGCGAAAGTCACCAGCGCACCGCTGTGGCGAAGTCCGTCCTGCGGCCAGACGATAGGTTCATCCAGCGCAGAGCTGCGAGATCCCCAGACCCACCACGCCGTCGCGAGCCCGATGAGAAAAGCGAGGAGCAGCCAAATCCAATAATAGCCGATCAGCGCAAGCATCGCTTCATTCTCCTCCGGCCAGTTTGCGCCGTACTATCATTTGGAGCCGCGCCTTTTCCAGACGGCGGCGCCCACCACTAGCCCGAGCCCGAATGTGAGAAGATGGATGAAGAGCGTCTCGAGCAGCAGCGGCATCAGGAGCCTCCCTTGACCAGCGTGAAGGTGACACGCCGGTTGGCCGGGTCGCGTTGGCCGTGGCCTTGCAGGGGAACGCTGGCGCTGTATCCCTTCGTGACCACTCTGTTGGCCGGAGCACCCCGAGCGAGCAGATCGTCGCGAACGCGGTCTGCACGTTCCTGCGCTATCTCCCGATTAACGCCTTCCCTGCCGCCGCCGCCGCTATGACCGGCAACTTCGAGGACGGGACCCGGGCACTGCCTGAGTGCCGCCGCGACATCCCGGATGATCCGGTGCGACTGCGGGTTGAGCCAGGCGCTGCCCGACCGGAAGCTCAGTGCGCGCCCGTCCACGGCTTTGTCGATACTCTTCTGGCACGTCGCGACATCAGGCGTTTCCGCTGCGGGCGCGGCATGCGCGTCTGGCGCTACGCTGTCGTTCCAACGGGCGTTGGATATACCCGGCACGGTGCGCAGGATTTCGGAGGCCATGCTCCGCTTCGCGCTGGCCGAAGTGCCACTGAGCGTGGCTACACGAGAGAGCGGGTGCGTCTGGAAATCGACGGAAACATCCGGGAGGCCGCCGGTTGCAAGCGCAATGGCGGCACGCTCGCGCAAATCCTGCACGAACGCCGCACCATATCCAAGCGGGCCGTGCGCGACCCAGCCGAGCAGCATGGCAGCGCCGGCCCCGATCGCAATCCTTGCCGCATCAGTCATGAAGGTGCCCCGGTCCCCCCATTCAGAACCAGAGTGATGACTAACAGCCAGCTTAACACCGGGAAAGTGGTGGATTTCGCGCCCGTTTCGTTTCGGGACTGGCGGCCCGCTATGTTTGCGGATCGGCCCGCGCGATCTCGCGCCAGCCGATGTCGCGACGGCAGAAACCGCCATCGAAATCGACCCGGTCTAGCAGCGCATAAGCCTCGTCCCGTGCCGCGCCGATCGTCGAGCCGGTCGCGGTCACGTTGAGTACGCGTCCGCCCGCTGCCACGAGCGCGCCATCGCGTAGCGAGGTGCCGGCATGGAAAATCATCGTGCCCGGCGCATTGTCCGTTTCCGGCAACGTGATGGGCGCCCCCGGCTCCACCTTGCCCGGATAGCCTTTAGCCGCCATCACGACAGTCAGCGCGGTGTCCGGCGCGAGGCGGGGCGGGGCGCGCCCGGCCAGCTTGCCTGTGGCGACGGCTTCCAGAAGATCGACCAGATCGTCCTCCAGTCGCATCATCAGCACCTGACATTCCGGATCACCGAAGCGGCAATTATATTCGATGAGCTGCGGCCCTTCCGCCGTCAGCATCAGGCCTGCATAGAGAACGCCGGAATAAGGCGTGCCCCGTGCGGCCATGGCCGCCACGGTTGGTCTAACGATGCGCGCCATCGCTTCCTCTTCGAGCGCCGGCGTGAGCACCGGCGCCGGGCTATACGCGCCCATGCCACCGGTGTTCGGCCCGGTATCGCCTTCGCCCACGCGCTTGTGATCCTGCGCTGAGCCGAAGGGAACGACGCTCACCCCGTCTGTCAGCGCGAAGAAACTCGCTTCTTCGCCAATCAAGAACTGCTCGAGGACGACCTCCGCACCTGCCGCGCCGAACCCACCGCCGAACATGTCATCGATCGCGGCCTGCGCGTCTGCGTCCGTTTCGGCAATGACGACACCCTTGCCCGCTGCCAGACCGTCCGCCTTGATAACGACGGGGAGGCCGAAGCCGGGGAGTGCAGAGAGCGCCTGCGCTGCGCTGGTGCAGCGCAGGAAGCCAGCCGTCGGAATATTCGCTTCGACACACAGGTCTTTGGTGTAGCCCTTGGAGCCCTCAAGCTGCGCGGCGGCGGCAGATGGCCCGAACACGGCGAAGCCGGCGGAGCGCAGCGAATCGGCGAGCCCGTCGACCAGAGGCGCTTCCGGGCCGATGACGATCAGACCTATGGCGCGGCTGCGGCAAAACTGGATGACTGTGTCGTGATTGCGTGCATCAATATCGACCAGCGTCGCATGGGCGGCTATGCCCGGATTGCCCGGCGCGGCATAAAGCGCGTCGCAACGCGGTGATTGCGCGAGCTTCCACGCGAGGGCATGTTCACGGCCTCCGCTGCCCAGCAAAAGGATATTCATGGTCGAGACTCCCGCCCGGTTCGATGCGTCCGGCCGTCTGCTAGCGCAGAGCCCGGAAGGGGACAATCTCGCGCCGCTCTCCATCACCGAGATTTCCGGCATGTTGAAGCGCATGGTGGAAGATCGCTTCGGCCATGTCCGGCTGCGCGGGGAGATTTCCGGGTTCAAGCGTGCCGCCTCGGGCCACGTCTATCTGGCTCTCAAGGATGAGAACGCCGTGATCGACGGCGTGATGTGGAAGGGCGGGGCGCAGCGCCTCGCCTTCGCGCCGCAGGACGGGATAGAGGTGGTCGCCTCGGGCAAGGTCACGACCTATCCGGGCCGCTCCAAATATCAGATCGTCATCGAGACGATGGAACTGGCCGGTGAAGGCGCGCTCATGCAGCTTTTCGAACGGCTGAAGGCGCAGCTTGCGGCCGAAGGCCTGTTCGACCCCGCGAAGCGCCGGCCAATCCCATTGCTACCCAGGGTCATCGGTGTGGTGACGTCTCCGACCGGCGCCGTTATCCGGGATATTCTCCATCGCCTTGCCGATCGCTGCCCTTCGCATGTTCTCGTCTGGCCCGTCCTCGTGCAGGGAGAGGGCGCAGCTGGGCAGGTCGCGGCGGCCGTGCGCGGCTTCGGTGCGCTGGCACCCGGCGGCCCGGTGCCCAGGCCCGATCTCATCATTGTGGCGCGGGGCGGCGGATCGATCGAGGACCTTTGGGCTTTCAACGAGGAAGCGGTTGTGCGCGCTGTTGCGGCCTCGCCCATCCCGGTCATTTCCGCCGTGGGCCACGAGACCGACACGACGCTATGTGACTTCGCGGCGGACCTGCGCGCGCCAACCCCCACCGCCGCCGCTGAAATGGCCGTGCCTGTGCGTGTCGAGCTCCTCGCTGGTCTGGCCGAACTGGGCGCGCGGACCCAACGTTGCGTTCACCGCCGGCTCGACCTTGCGCGCGAGCGGCTGGAGGTGCAGCGGCGTCTGCTGCCTCGGCCGGAAACGCTGCTCGAGCCTCAGCGCCAGCGCGTTGACGATCTGGGCGAACGCTTACGGCGCGGACTTTCGCTTCGCGTGGCTCATGCCCGGCGCGATCTGGCGGACGCAGGCGGCGCGCTGCGCCCAGCGCTTCTGCATCGCCGGCAGGAGCGGGCGCGCCATCAGCTTGAAGTCGTGCGGCTGGCGCCTGTGTTGCTGGAACGTCGCCTCAAGGATGCGTCCGATCGCTTCACTGCGCTTGGCAGAGTTGCCCAATCGCTCGACCCGACCCGACCCATGCGACTGGGGTTTGCGCTCGTCACCGGGCCGGAGGGCGGTCTGCTGCGTTCCAGCGCGGCGGCGAGGGCCGCAGGACGGGTGATGCTGTCATTCGAGGATGGCTCCGTGCCTGCGACGGTGGACGGTGCCCCGCCACGTGTGTCTCGGCCTGCGAAGCCGGGTCCATCCGGTGATGGGCAACACGATCTTTTTGGCTGATCGAGCCGTGCCATTTCCGCGATCCGCGGCCTTGCGCAAGGGGCTGGACTTGCTCATTCTGTGGCGATGATCTGGCGCTTCCTGAAATCCACCAGCGGCACACGCGCACCTTTCGTCCTGCTTTTTTTACCCGCTGCCTGTGTGCCGGCGACAGCGCCGACGGGTTCCGGGGCAAGCCGCGTGGCCACGCCGCCCGTCACAGTAGCGCCGCCTTCGCCTTCGATTGATGGTGCAGACGCCGGGCGGCCCGAGGCGCTCGAACTGACGGGCGTGCCGCGTCAGGGCGGGATTATTCTGGGCCGACTAGCGCGCGGCGCCCGGGCGCTGACGCTCGATGGCGAGGACGTGCCCTATGATCGCGAAGGGCGCTTCATCATCGCCTTTGACCGCGACGCGGGCGAGAAAGCAAACCTGGACCTGCGTTTCGCGGATGGCCACACGGCGCGGCGTACACTGAGCGTGGCGCCCGGCGCGTGGCGGATCGAGCAGGTGAATGCCAATCCCACCGGCGGCGCAGCGACAAGCGAGGAATTTCAGGCGCGGCGCGCGGGCGAGCTGGCGCAGATCGCGGCGGCCCGCGCGACGACGAGCCAGAGCGATGGATGGCGTCAGTCGTTCATCTGGCCGGTCAGCGGCCGCATCTCCGGCGTCTTCGGCTCTCAGCGCGTCTATCGCGGGCAGCCGGGCAGCTATCATAGCGGTCTCGATATCGCGGGAGGCGCGGGGGCCGTCTATGTAGCGCCGGCAGATGGGGTGGTGACATTGGCGGTCACGACGCCCTTCACGCTGGAAGGAAATCTGCTGATGATCGACCACGGCATGGGCCTGAACAGCGCGTTTCTTCATTCACAGCGTTTGCTGGTGAAGGCGGGGGATGTGGTGCGGCAGGGCCAGCCGCTGGGGATTGTCGGCGCGACCGGACGCGTGAGCGGCCCGCATCTTCACTGGAGCATGAAGTGGAACGCCGCGCGGATCGATCCGCTGCCTTTGCTGCCGCCCCGCTAAAGCGCGTTTAGCGACTGGTCAGTTGACGCGCCGAACGCGAAAGGCGCGGCCGCTCTCTATCTTTCCGATGAAGCTGCCCATCGCCGCGCGGCGGATCGTGATTGTCTGGCCTGCTTTGGGGTCGCGGCCGATGACCGGCTCCGTCGATACCCATCGTGCGCCATCCTCAAGCACGAATGCCCATTTGCCCTGATCCAGCTCCCGCGCTGAGGTGAGTGCCGCTTCGATGTCCGTAAGTTCGTTGGCCTGCTCGTCCTTACTACCGCCGCCGAAAATAGGCAGCGCCCCGATATTCAGCCCGAAAAGAGACCGGCGCGTTTTTTGCGTCGTTTCCCGATCGAGAATGACGATGTCCGTCTTCGCGGTGGCTTCAGCCAGCGCCGCGATCTGCGTGTCGTAGCAGGCAAGCCTTGCCTCCTTGTCGGTCAGGGCGCGGCAATCGATGAGCCGGCTGATTGCAGGTGGAAGCGCATTCGCAGCCGCTGCGGGCAGGCTCGTTCCTGACGCCGTGAGCATCGCAACAAGGATGGCTAATCTGTAATCCATTTTTGCTCTTCCAGGAAATTGGATCGGACTGTTTGTGGATAATCCACAGTCCATGTAAAGCAATACTCTGTATCGATAGAGAAACAAACTGTAACAATAAAACAAAAATGCAAATGTCGCCAAACTTGGTGAGTAGATTATATGTCCGGGCAAAATTTTATGAAATAAAGTTATATATTACGCTACGTATTTCTTATAAAATAGGTCAGTTAATGTGGCATAAATGTCGCAAATACTTCGCAAAATGCGATTCTGGTTTCGCATATCCTTTACACAAATGTGACGTCCGCGCAGTTTGCACCGCAGCACGGCGGGGGTGTACAGCGTGCCGCGTACCGCCCTTGCGCGTTCGGGTGACGAGACAATCGTCGCCGTTCATCACTCCAGAGCAAGGGACTGGATCTGTGAAAACATTCTCGACAAAGACGTCGCTCCGATTTGCGACCGCTTCAGCAATCATGGCGATTGCGCTGACTTCCAACATGGCGAACGCACAGGACGCCGCCGACGAAGCCGGCGACTCCATCATCGTCACCGGGTCACGCATCGCGCGCCCCGATCTTGAGGTCGCCAGCCCGGTCCGCGTGCTGGGCAGCGAGGAAATCATGCTGCGTTCGCCCACTACGGCCGAAGAGCTTCTGCGTGACCTGCCTTCGGCTCGTCCGAACCTCGGTCCCGGCGTCAACAACGGCAGCGACGGTAGCGCTTCGATCGATTTGCGCGGCATTGGCCCGAACCGCACGCTGGTTCTGCTCGACGGCCGCCGGCTCGTGCCGTTCGGCCTTGATGGCATCACCGATCTCAACACCATTCCCGTCGCGCTCGTCGAGCGCGTCGATGTCGTTACCGGTGGCGCGTCTTCGGTTTACGGCGCGGATGCGGTCGCGGGTGTCGTCAACTTCGTGACGAAGCGCGACTTCACTGGCATCGATCTTTCGGGCAGCTATCGCATCACCGGTCGTGGTGACGCTGCCGCCTATCAGGCGGATCTCGTCACCGGTGCATCGTTCGATGACGGTCGCGGCAACGCGGTGCTGGCCTTTGGATACACCAAGTCCTCGGCGCTCAACCAGAACAAGCGCCCCTATGGCGAAGCGGCGCTCAGCACCGTGAACGGCCAGCCGCAGGGTTCGCAAACCGCAGTCCCCAGCTTCCTGCTTGGTGCAGGTCTCGGCGCGGACCAGGATCCGATCAACGGCTCAGTCTACGACGTTACGCTCGGTCGCTTCCGCGCCGCGGGTCAGAACGACCTGTTCAACTTCAACCCGGACAATCTCTATCAGACGCCGCTGGAACGCTACAACATCTACAGCTCGGCGCGTTATGAAGTGACCGACAATATCGAGCTTTACTCGACCGGCACATTCACCAGCACGAAGGTGAGCATCCTTTCGGCAGCGTCGGGCACGTTCACCAACCCCTATCGCATGCCGCTCAGCAATCCGTATCTGAACGAGGCGACGCGCAATCAGCTTTGCGGTGCGACGGCTGTTTCCTTCTTCGCTCCGGGATCGACCACGCCAACCACTGGCCTCACGCCGGCGCAATGTGCCGCAGCCGCGACTGCGACGAGCGTAAACGATCCCAACTATCGGGAAGCCGCCGTCACCATTCCGCGTCGTTTCGTGGAATATGGCCCCCGCTTCCAGAGCGTCGACACCACGCAGTTTCAGATTCAGGCCGGTCTGCGCGGCAACATCACCGAGACGATCAAGTTCGACGTGTCGGCCCAGTTCGGAGAAACCAACCAGAACCAGACCCGCGAGAACTGGGGCTCCTACTCCCGTGTCCAGCAGTCCCTGCGTGCGTTCAACACCACCACCTGCGCTGATCCGGCCAATGGCTGCGTTCCGCTGAACCTGTTCGGTCCGGCCGGCAGCATCACGCCTGCGATGATCGGCTTCTTCGATCTCGACAGCTACATCCGTCGCACGGTGCAGCAGCGCGTTGTGACCGGCGCCATTTCGGGTGACCTGTTCGGTATTGCCAGTCCGCTGGCCGACAACCCGATCGCTTTCTCGATCGGTGCCGAATATCGCAGCCTCAAGGCGGAAGCGAACCCGGACGGTGCGGCGCGCATCCAGAGCGAAGTGCTCGGCACCGGTGCCCGCGTTCCGCAGGATGTCGGTCAGTACAGCGTGAAGGAAATCTTCGGGGAACTCATCGTTCCGCTGATCGAGGACAAGCCCTTCTTCTACAACCTGACAGTCGAAGGCGGCATTCGCTACTCTGATTATACCACGACGGGCACCAGCACGACGTGGAAGGCCGGCGGCAGCTGGGAGCCATTCCAGGGCCTCAAGTTCCGCGGCATGTATCAGCGCGCGGTACGCTCGCCCAATATCGACGAGCTGTTCCGCTCGCCGGTGACCGGCTTGTCGAGCTTGGCGACGGACCCCTGTCAGGGTGCCGCTCCGACCGCCAATGCAGGTCTCGCCGCACTTTGCGTCGCGACTGGCGCACCTGCCGGTGTGATTGGGGCGATCCCGTCGCCATCCGCCAACCAGATAAACGCGACGAGCCAGGGTAACCCCAATCTCGACGTGGAGCGTGCGCGCACAATCACGCTGGGTGCGGTCTTCCAGCCGAGCTTCGTGCCGCGTCTGTCGGTCACGGTCGATTATTTCGACATCCGCGTGACGAACGCGATCACGCAGCCGGTGCAGGGTGATATCCTGAATGGCTGCTACAGCACGGCGCTGAACCCGAGCCAGAGCTACAACAGCTTTTGTCAGCTGATTGGCCGCAATCCGATCAATGGCAGCCTCAATGGCGCGGGCGAAACGGCAGGCGTGATCCTGGGCTTCTCCAACCTGGGCACGATCGATACGTCCGGTATCGACCTCGGCGTCAACTACCGCGTGCCGGTCGGCAATGGCGCATTGAGCTTCGGCTTCAACGGAACCTGGCTGGATCACTACCACTTCCAGGCCAACCCGTTGGCGGTCAATCGGGATTGCACCGGCTACTATAGCCCGAACTGCACGAATCCTCGTCCGGAATATAAGTGGAATCTGCGGACCACCTATACCACCGGTCCGTTCCGTGCCTCCGTCCTGTGGCGTCACATCAGCGGTGTCGACATCGAGCCGTTCACGCCGGGCGCCGTTGCTGGTCAGACGACCCCGAATGGCCCGAACCCCAGCACGGTGTTCGATGCCTATGAGTCGATCCCGGCCTACAACTACATCGACCTCAATGTTGGCGCGGAAGTCAGCGACAATCTGGACCTGAGCCTGCTCGTGTCCAACCTGCTCGACAAGAATCCGCCGATCGTCGGTTCGGGTGCGGGTGGCACGTCGTTCAACAACGGCAACACCTTCCCGACCACCTATGATGTGCTTGGCCGCACGTTCATGGTGACGGCGCGCCTGAAGTTCTGATCTGAATCTTCAGGATGCAGAGATCGAAGGGCGGCGGATCGAAAGGTTCGCCGCCTTTCCTCGTCAGGTTCGGGCGAATGGGGGTTCACAAGCCCATGCGGGCCGTCTTGCTCAGCCCAATTGCTCGGGTTCGCCCATAGCGCCGAGCACATGGCTGCAACCCAGCGTGCGTGCTTCATCTGCCCCGTCAAGTGCGGCGACGGTGATCCACCCCTGCGCGCGGAGGGCGATGGCTTGCTCAGGATCATGTCCGACGGGCAGGAAGCAGCGCTTGCGCTCCGGCACGGCGAATCCCGCATCGACGAGCGGATCGACGTAGAGCGAGAAGCCAATGGCGGGCTCGCTGGTGCCATCCGGCCGGACGACGTCATAAGTGCCGCCTCGCCCAATCTCGCCGACGAAACCGTCCGCGAAGATCGAGAATCCCAGCCAGTTCTGATAGTCGAAGCCGTGGCGTTCGGTCGGGTCGAGCGTGAGGGTGAGATCCCAACCGATCGGCTTCGCGATCTCGCGCAGGGCGGCGATCCGGCCAGAGAGCGCATCGCCAGCCGGCCCGTCATTGAAGGCTTCTAGCCGCTCCATTGCTGCATGGAACGGGCCAGTCGCCTCGATAAGCGCGAGATAAGGCTGTGCCGCCAAGCCAAGCGCCGCGACCGCGCCGGCATCCTTGGCGTCGAGCCGGTCACGCAAAGCGTCGATTTCTTCGGCCGGTACGGGGATCGGCCCCGCCGCAAGCGTCGTGACGAGATCGGGGAGGGTGAAGTCGATGGTGATGCCGGTAATGCCCGCGCGCTGCAGCGCCTCGATAGCAACATTGACGATCTCGACCGCCGCGCGGACATTCTGCGTGCCGATGATCTCGGCGCCGACCTGCATCCGCTCGCGCTCGGGGTGAAGCTGATCGGCCCGCAGACGCAGCACCGGACCGCCGTAGCAGAGACGCAAAGGACGGGGCGCGCTGGCGAGACGGGTCGCGGCGATGCGGCCGATCTGCGCTGTCATATCCGGGCGAAGCGCCAGCGTGCGACCGGAAGCAGGATCGAGCGCGCGAACCAGATCCTCCGGCGGCGTGAGTTTCAGCCGCTCGGTCAGAGTGTCCTCGAACTCCGCCAGCGCCGGCATGACGCGGGCGTAGCCATGGCCCGCCACGGTATCCAGCACGTCGCGCACCAGTCGTGCGCTCGCTTCCGCCTGCGGCGGCAGACGGTCGGAAAGCCCCTCGGGCAACAGGCCGGGCGTGATCGCATCGCTCATGGCTCGCGCTTTAGCGCATATCGGCGCCAGCGCGAGGGGGATTTTGGGAATGCGCCATATGGAGGTCGCCGGCGATTGCGTCCCTTCCCGAAAAGGCTAAACCACCCCGGTGCCTATCGACCTGACCGCTCCCTTGCCCGCCAGTTCTGCCCTTCGCCAAAGCCGGTTCCTGACATGAGTGCCACTTATTGGCGCGCTGCCCGGGCCGACAAGGCGAGCGTCATCATCGACGCGGAGGATTATTTCCGTTTCGCACGGGATGCGATGCTCAAGGCACGACGGCGCATCATGCTGATCGGTTGGGATTTCGACGCGCGTATCGCGCTGGTGCGCGGCGACCGGCTTGAGAACGAGGAGATAGAGGCCCCGGCGACGATCGGCGATCTGGTCTACTGGCTGGTCGAACGTAATCCGGATCTCGAAGTCTATTTGCTCCGCTGGGATCTGGGCGCCTTCACGTCGCTCTTTCGAGGCAAGACCATCTTCACTGTCGCCAAATGGATGATGCATCCGCGCATTCAGGTACGGCTCGACAAGCATCATCCGCCCGCCGCTTCGCATCACCAGAAGATCGTGGTGATCGACGACGCCTTTGCCTTTTGCGGCGGAATCGACATGACGGCGGACCGCTGGGATACGCGCGATCATGCCGATGAGGAGGCCTGTCGCATTCGCCCCGGTGGAACCCCGGCGCCGCCCTGGCACGACGCGACGACGGCGCTTCAGGGGCCGGTGGCCGCAGCGCTGGGTAAACATGCGCGTGACCGATGGAAGCGCGCGACCGGCGAGCAGATCGAGGGTTTGCGGGGCAAGCATGATTGCTGGCCGGACGATCTGCCTGTCCAGTTCACCGATGTGGAAGTGACCATCTCTCGCACTGCGCCCCGCATGGACGACCAGCGCGAAGTGACGGAGATCGAGGCGCTCTATCTGGAGCAAATCGCTCGTGCAAAAAATTGGATATACGCGGAGAGTCAGTATTTCGCATCTCGGCGGATCGCCGAGGCGATTGCGCGCCGACTGGACGAACCGGATGGTCCGGAGATTGTGATCGTCACGCCCGAGTCAGCGTGGGGCTGGCTGGAGCCTCTGGCCATGGACACGGCGCGCGCACGGATCGTCCAGGCCCTGCGTCAGCGGGACAAGCATGGCCGGCTGAAGATCTATCATCCCTACACGCGGGACCGCGAAGCGATCTACGTCCACGCGAAGATCTTCATCGTGGACGACACGATCCTGCGGGTCGGCTCCTCCAATCTTAACAATCGGTCGCTGCGGCTCGACACCGAATGCGACGTCGCGATCGACTGCGCGGCGCAAGGCAATACGGACTGCACGAAGACAATCGCGGCGATCCGTAACGATCTGATCGCCGAGCACACCGGCACGAGCGTGGACAAGGTAGAAGCGGCGCTCGCGCGATCCGGCTCGCTGATTGAGACGATCGAGACCTTGCGATTTACGGGCCGCCGTAACGCCCGGAAACGTCGGCGGACGCTCATGCCCTACAAGGTGCCAAATCTCTCATCGGTCGAGGCATGGCTGGCCGACAACCAGATTCTCGATCCGGAAGGGCCGGACGAGATGTTCGAGGCACCGGACCGACGCGGTCTGTTCCGCCGGTTCGGCCTCTGGCACTAGGACGAAGGACAGCCAGCGCTGACGGACGAGTCGGTCAGCGGCCCAAGTCGGGGCCGGCGCCGACCATCGTCAGCGCCGGCCGCCTTCAAAGATCAGAAATGCAGACCCATCACGGTCTTGACGCCGGGCAGGCTAGCAAGCTGCTTTTGCACTGCGTCCGGGATAGGCGAGTCCACGGATAGCAGCAGCACAGCTTCCTCGCCAGCCGCACGGCGGCCGAGGTGGAAGGTGCCGATGTTGATGCCCGCCTCGCCCAGCGTAGACCCGAGCCGGCCGATGAAGCCCGGCGTGTCCTCGTTGACGATGTAGAGCATGTTGCCATCCAGATCGGCCTCGACCTTGATGCCGAACAGCTCGACAAGACGCGGCGCGGAATTACCGAACAGCGTCCCCACGACTGACCGCTCGCCCTGCTGGGTCTTCACCGAAACGCGCACGAGCGTGTGATAGTCGCCCTCACGCTCGGTCTTGATTTCGCGCACCTCGATGCCGCGCTCCTTGGCGAGGAACGGGGCGTTGACCATGTTCACCGTGTCGGTCTGCGTCCGCAGGAAGCCTGCGAGGACGGCCGAGATGATCGGCTTCTGGTTCAGTTCTGCGGCCGCGCCTTCCGAATGGATGGAGATGCGCGGGATAACGCCGCTGGAAAGCTGGCCGACCATGCTGCCCAGCTTCTCGGCAAGTGCCATATAGGGCTTGAGGCGCGGGGCTTCCTCGGCGGACAGGCTCGGCATGTTGAGCGCGTTGGTGACGCCGCCGGTCATCAGATAGTCGGAGAGCTGCTCGGCGACCTGAAGCGCGACGTTCACCTGCGCTTCGCTCGTCGATGCGCCAAGATGTGGCGTCGAGATGAAGTTCGGCGTGCCGAAGAGCGGGCTCTCCTTGGCAGGCTCCTGCACGAACACGTCGAGCGCGGCGCCGCCGATATGGCCAGAATCCAGCCCTTCCTTCAGCGCTACCTCGTCGATCAGACCACCGCGCGCGCAATTGATGATGCGCACGCCCTTCTTGGTCTTGGCGAGGTTTTCGGCCGAGAGGATGTTGCGCGTCTGATCGGTCAGCGGGGTGTGCAGCGTGATGAAGTCGGCTTTGGCAAGCAACTCGTCGAGCGTCGCCTTTTCGACGCCCATCTCGACTGCGCGCTCCTCGGTGAGGAAGGGATCAAATGCGACGACCTTCATCTTGAGGCCCAGCGCGCGGCTGGCGACGATCGAGCCGATATTGCCCGCACCGATGAGGCCCAGCGTCTTGCCAGTGACCTCGACACCCATGAAGCGGTTCTTCTCCCACTTACCGGCCTGCGTGGAGGCGTCGGCCTCCGGCAACTGGCGGGCGAGGGCGAACATGAGCGCGATGGCATGTTCCGCCGTGGTGATCGAGTTGCCAAACGGCGTGTTCATCACCACGATGCCCTTTGCCGAAGCATAGGGAATATCGACATTGTCGACGCCGATGCCGGCGCGGCCAATCACCTTGAGATTGGTCGCCGCGTCGATGATCTCTTTTGTCACCTTGGTCGAGGAGCGGATAGCAAGGCCGTCATACTGGCCGATAATGGCCTTTAACTCCTCCGGCGTCTTGCCGGTGATTTCGTCTACCTCAACGCCGCGATCGCGGAAGATCTGCGCGGCCTGCGGGTCCATCTTGTCGGAAATAAGTACCTTGGGCATGGAAATATCCTTGTATCTGAAGTCATCCCCGCGAACGCGGGGATCCAGAGGCAATGAAGTGCTGTGTTGGTCTGGATTCCCGCGTTCGCGGGAATGACGACTAAAAAGTCAGGCGGTCGCCAGCGCGGCCTTCGTCTCGGCATAGGCCCAGTCGAGCCATGGGCCGAGCGCTACGACATCTGCCGTATCGACAGTCGCGCCGCACCAGATGCGAAGGCCCGCCGGGGCATCGCGATAGCCCGCGATGTCATAGGCCGCGTGTTCTGCTTCGAGCAGGGACGCCATCTTCTTGATGAAGGCTTCGTCGGCACCCTCGACCGTCAGGCACACGCTGGTCTTCGAACGTGAGGCAGGATCGGCCGCGAGATGGCCCAGCCAGTCGCGCTCCGCCACGATCTTGTCCAGCGCGGCGGCATTCGCATCCGAGCGCTTGATGAGTCCGGCTGCGCCGCCGATCGACTTGCCCCATTCGAGCGCGAAGATCGCATCCTCGACCGCGAGCATCGATGGCGTATTGATCGTCTCGCCCTTGAACACGCCCTCGGCGAGTTTGCCCTTGGCGATCAGGCGGAAGACCTTGGGCAGCGGCCAGGCGGGCGTGTAGCTCTCCAGCCGCTCGACAGCGCGCGGACCGAGGATGAGGACGCCATGGCCACCTTCGCCGCCCAGCACCTTCTGCCAGGAGAAGGTCGCAACGTCGATCTTCGACCAGTCGATGTCATAGGCGAAAACGGCGCTGGTCGCGTCCGCGAAGGTCAGACCTTCACGGTCGGCGGGGATCCAGTTCGCGTTCGGTACACGCACGCCGGAGGTCGTGCCGTTCCAGGTGAAGAGCACGTCGCTGGCGAAATCGACCTGAGTGAGATCGGGCAGCTGGCCATATTCGGCGCGGATGACCGTGGGATCGAGCTTGAGCTGCTTGACGGCGTCCGTCACCCAGCCTTCGCCGAAGCTCTCCCATGCGAGCGTCGTGACGGGGCGGGCGCCCAGCATCGTCCACATCGCCATCTCGAAAGCGCCGGTGTCTGAGCCGGGGACGATGCCGATGCGGTGGGTCTCGGGCAGGTTCAGCAGCTCGCGCATCAGGTCGATGCAGTAGGCGAGGCGGGTCTTGCCGAGCTTGGAGCGGTGAGAGCGTCCGAGAACCTCGATGGCCAGCTTTTCAGGGCTGTAGCCGGGAGGCTTGGCGCAAGGGCCGGACGAGAAATGGGGACGCACGGGCTTCACGCCCGGCTTGGTAACCTCAGTCATGTAATGCTTCTCCTCGCAGAGAGCACGCGCGGCGTTGGGACCGCGTGGCCCGCTGGCCGCCCTAGAGATATGATTGGGAGAGTCAAGCCGCTCCTACCGGCACGCCCTCCATCCAGTTGCGCCACGCTCGGCCTGATCAAGGTGGAAATGGTCGGCGTGAGCCACGTTGTAGTCGGGAGAAAGCACCGTCGCGAACAGTCTGCAGGCGCCGTCGCGCACCTCGCGCAGGAAGGCGGCGCTGGCATCGTCGCGCAGCCAATCGGTCTTCACGGAAACGCGTTTGCCATTGGCGAGTCGGAAGCCAGCGATATCCACGGCGTCGGCTGTGGAATGCTCCGACCAGTCGCCTTCGCTCCGCCCGTAAAGCCGGCGGCAGCTATAGCTCCCGAAGTGATCGATGGCAGTGACCGACGTGCCGAGATGCCTGCGCGCCGCCGGCTGCACGATGTCGCGCTCCCACACGAGCAGCGCCGCCGCGACCGGACAGGAGACGCCTAGGCCGCCAGGACGCCAATCGACCGGCATGACTGCCCCCTTGAGCAGTCGCACGCCATCGTCATAGCCACACTGGCCATCCTGCCGTGGCGGCAGCTCCGTGAACCGCGCGCCTGCCTTTTCGAGGAGCGCCCGGCATCTGGGTGCATCGGAGGTGAGGCCAGTGAGCTTGCGCCCCGTGAACAGCCCAATCGGCGCGTCGAGATCGAGTTGCGTCCATGGCATATGCTGCGGATTGCGCCGGTTATAGCCGTAGACGAGCAGGGCAATGATTGCGACGATACCCAGAATGACGATCAGCCGGAGAGTTCGGTGAAGGGTCCGCATATTCCGATGACGTATCAGGCGTGATGATGTTCCCGACGTTTCATGACGCTGCGCGATTCGATTCGGCGCGAAAGTGACTCGGTCTGTCGCGCCTCTGACTTCTGGTTCATGGCGTGTCCCTTCGTTGCGTCCATGGTCGAAAGGATGAACGGACCTGATCGATCGCAAATGTCAGGGATGCTGGCGGCGCTGGCGCTGGCCAGTTTGCTTGCGGCATGCGCCGGGCCGGAGCGGCGTCCGGCGCGGGTAAGCGCGGCCCCACGGCCCGTTCCCAAGACTATGCCGACCAGTCCCGGCTACCGCCAGTGTGCTGCTGATCTTTCCCGCGCAGGGGTGCGCTTCCAGCCGCTGCCGGTCGAGCAGCGTGGCGGTGGCTGCACGATCATCGATGCGGTCAAGCTGCTCGATATTGGCGTGCCCACGACCAGCCTGGGGGCGATGACTTGTCCGCTGGCCGGTAGCTTCGCTGCCTGGGCACGCTATGCCGTCCAGCCGGCGGCCCGCCTCTATCTGGGGAGCGAGGCTGTCCGGATCGAGACCTTCGGCACTTATGCGTGCCGCAATGTGCGCGGCACCGGCAACAGCGGCAAACTCAGCGAGCATGCCCATGCCAACGCGGTGGATGTGGCGGCGATCGTGCTGGCGGACGGGCGGCGCATCAGCGTGCTTGAAAACTGGAACGACGGCGGGCCGGGATCGCAATTTCTTAAGCGATTGCGCGAAAGCGCGTGCAAGCGATTCCGGACGGTGCTGAGTCCCGACTACAACGCCGCGCACCGGGATCACCTTCATTTCGACAATGGCGGCAAAGGCGGCTTCTGTCGCTGATAGCGCCCTCCGCGTTGTTTTAATCGCAACCGAATTCGTCTAGCGCTGACCCAATGACCAATCCCAAAATTGTCGCGGAACGCAAGTTCCGCCCCGCCAAGCAGGAAGCGCAGGATGCCTGCCGCAATGTCGAGACGCCCCAGACCCAGAGCGAGTCTTATAAGCTCGCTTTTCAGGACAATGAGTTCCTGCTGCGGGACGATCTCCGTCCCATTCGTTTCCAGCTTGAGTTGCTGAAGCCAGAGTTGCTGCTCGACGAGGCGAAGATCGCATCCACATTCGTTTTCTACGGTTCCGCTCGTATTCCTGCGCCGGCAGCCGCGCAGGAGCGCGTGGCGCTGGCGCGTACTGAGTGGGACCAGCGTGTAGCTCAGCGTCTGGCCGAAAAATCGAAATATTATGAGGAAGCTCGGGCGCTTGCTCGCATCGCGGCCGCTTATCCGGTCGATGCGGATGGCAAGAGGAACTTCGTCGTCTGCTCCGGTGGCGGTCCCTCGATCATGGAGGCGGCCAATCGCGGGGCGAGCGATATCGATCAGAGCTCGATCGGTCTCAACATCACCCTGCCGCACGAGCAGGCGCCCAACCCGTATGTGACGCCGGAACTCTCCTTCCAGTTCCACTATTTCGCGCTGCGTAAGATGCACTTCACGCTGCGAGCGCGGGCGCTGGCTGTCTTTCCAGGCGGATTCGGCACGTTCGACGAGTTCTTCGAGCTGTTGACGCTCATCCAGACCGGCAAAATGAAGCGCATTCCCGTCCTGCTTTTTGGACGGGATTTCTGGACGCGGGTCGTCGATTTCGAGGCATTGGCGGAGGAAGGCGTGATCGGCCCGGCCGATCTCGATCTTATTTCATGGGTCGAGACAGCGGACGAGGCCTGGAGTGTCGTTAATCGATTCTACGATGCGGGCGGTCCCGGAGAGGGGCGCTAAACGCCAACACATGGCTGGTGCGGCGAGCGTGCCGCACCATCAAATGACGAAAGCCGGATCGCTATCGCGTCCGGCTTTCATTGTAACTGGCTAATCCGTAGGCGAATCGTCGACCGTCTTACTCGGCAGCGTTGTCCGCAGGCGCTTCCGCATCGCCTTCGGCGGCGTTCTCGCCTGCAGGTGCTGCTGCATTGTCAGCTGCGGCCGGGGCTGCATCCGCCGCTGGGAGCGGCAGGTTGGATCCCTGTGCGTTCAGATAGGCAATGAGATTGGCGCGATCGACACCATTGCCGAGGCCAGCGAAGCTCATCTTGGTGCCGGGCGCGAAAGTGCGCGGGCTGGCGAGCCAGTGGTCCAGATTCTCGAACGTCCAGCTGCCGCCCTTGGTCTTGAGCGCCTCGGAGAAGGCGAAGCCCTGCTTGCCGTGGCCAATTTCCTCGCCGACGGTGGCGTAGAGATTGGGGCCGATGCCGTTCGCGCCGCCCTGATTGATGGTATGGCAGGCCGCGCACTTGGCGAAAACCTTTTCGCCCGCCGCGACGTCCGCGCTGGCAAGCAGAGTGTTGAGGCCGGGGCCAGCCGCGGCGCCTTCGCCCTCGGCTTCCACGCCCTCGATTTCATAGCCCATTTTCTCGGGGCGTTCGCCATGTGTGAGCTTCGAGCTGACGATACCGCCGCCAAGAGCGATGATTCCGGCAAAGAGCGCCCATCCCGCAGTGGTATTGAAACGATCGCTCATCCGCCTTGTCTTCCCTCATTATCGGCCGTTCCATGGCGCAACGCACCAACGGCCTCGAGCCCCTTTTGCCGGCTCCAATAATGGCTGGTTGCCATGGGCGCAAGCCATGCAGTTGGCCATTTGCTTGCGTCATCGCCGACTTACCCCTAATCGCTGCCGCCCGATGGAGAACTATCCTCTTCCCGCACGCCGTCTGGTTGGCCAGATGGCGGAGGCCGCAGCGCTCGCTCCCGAGCGTGCGCTGGCCTATCAGGGTGCGCCTGGCGCCAACTCCCACCTTGCCGCGCTGGACTATGCTCAGGACGCGCTGCCGCTGCCGTGCTTCAGCTTCGAAGACGCGATCGACGCCGTGCGCGACGGGGTTGCCGGGCGGGCGATCATTCCCATCGAGAATTCGCTGCACGGCCGCGTGGCGGACATGCATTTTCTGCTGCCGGAGTCCGGTCTCAACATCGTCGACGAATATTTTCTGCGGATCCGCCATTGCCTGATGAGTGCGGACGACGGACCGCTGGTCAGCGCGTTGAGTCACGTCCAGGCGCTGGGGCAATGCCGGCATTATCTGCGGGCGCGCAATATCCGGCCGATTTCCTACGCCGATACGGCGGGCGCAGCCGCGCTCGTGGCCGAGGTGCGCGAGCCCGGCGCAGCGGCGATCGCGCCACGGCTCGCAGCCGAGCTTTATGACCTGCATCTTCATGCGGAAAATATCGAAGACAGCGACGATAACATGACTCGCTTCGTCGTCCTTGCTCGTGAGGCGGCGGTGCCTCCTCCCGGCGTGCAGGTGATGACCAGCCTGCTCTTCGAGGTGAAGAACGTGCCCGCAGCGCTTTACAAGGCGATGGGCGGCTTTGCGACAAACGGCGTCAACATGACTAAGCTGGAGAGTTACCAGCGCGGCGCGACCTTCGCCGCGACGGAGTTTTTCGCGGATATCGAGGGAATGCCGGGCGATCCCGCAGTCGATCGCGCACTCGATGAGCTGGCCTATCACAGCAAATGGGTCCGACTGCTGGGCAGCTACCCACAAGCTCGTCCCCGCACCTGACGCTACGGAAGCGGGTACAGCACCCGCTGCCTCGCTGCCTAAAATTTGAGCATGTGCCCCCGGCTGCTTAAAAATGCAGCGCCCTCATGCGTGCCTTTCGCGAAAGAGCCGCAGTAACCCTTCGGTAATAAACTGGCACGGTCCTTGCTGAGTGTCCCCCGCACACCAAACAGGGGGCGACATGAAACTCATCATGGCAATCATCAAGCCGTTCAAGCTCGACGAGGTGCGTGAAGCGCTCTCCGGGCTCGGGATCGCGGGCATGACAGTCAGCGAGGTGAAGGGCTTCGGGCGGCAGAAAGGCCAGACCGAGATCTATCGCGGCGCGGAATACACCACCAACATGGTTCCGAAAATCAAGATCGAGATCGTCTGCGATGACGGCCTGGCGTCCCGCGTTGTCGAGGGCATTCAGCAGGCCGCGAACAGCGGCGCCATCGGCGACGGCAAGATTTTCGTCCTCGACGTCGGTCAGGCCGTGCGCATCCGCACAGGCGAGACCGGCGAGACCGCGCTGTGAGAAAGGGGCAAGACATGACGCTTACACGGAAATTCTGTGGCTTGGCGGGGGCGCTCGGCCTCTCGCTGTTCGCCGCGGCACCGGCTTTTGCCGCCGCAGCGACGCCGACGATCAACACGGGCGACACGGCCTGGATGATGACTTCGACGGTCCTCGTTCTCGCAATGATTCTCCCCGGTCTCGCGCTGTTCTACGGCGGCCTTACTCGCTCGAAGAACATGCTCTCCACCATGACGCAAATCGGAGCCGTGGCATCGCTGGCCATGCTGATCTGGGTGATGTGGGGCTACACGATGGCCTTTGGTGAGGGTGGCAATGCCTTCATCGGCGGCTTCGGGAAGCTCTTCATGGCTGGCGTCACGTCGGACTCCGTATCCGGCACGCTGCCGGAATTCGTGTTCGCCTGCTTCCAAATGACGTTTGCCGCGATCACCGTGGCTCTCGTCCTGGGCGGCACTGTTGAGCGCATCAAGTTTTCGGCCGTGATGGTGTTCGCCATCGTCTGGCTCACGATCGTTTACTTCCCGATCGCGCACATGGTCTGGGCCGCAGGCGGCCTGTTCTTCGACATGGGCGCGCTGGATTATGCCGGCGGCACGGTCGTCCACATCAACGCGGGCGTTTCCGCGCTGGTCGCCGCCATCGTGCTCGGCAAGCGCCGGGGTTATCCCAGCGAGCCGATGCCGCCGCACAGCCTCACGCTGACCATGGTTGGCACTGGCCTCCTCTGGGTCGGCTGGTTCGGCTTTAACGCCGGCTCGGCGCTCGGTGCCAATGGCGGTGCGTCGCTCGCCATGATCAATACCTTCGTCGCCACGGCGTCGGCGGGCTTGTTCTGGATGCTGACCGAGCGTGTTCTGGGTCACAAGGGATCCGCTCTCGGCTTCTGCTCGGGTCTCATCGCGGGTCTTGTTGCGGTGACCCCCGCTGCCGGCAACGTGGGCGTATTTGGTGCAGTGGTGCTGGGCGCGATCGCCTCGATCATCTGCGTCTTCGCGGTCACCAAGCTCAAGCCCGCGCTTGGCTATGACGACTCGCTCGATGCCTTCGGCATCCACGGCGTGGGCGGCATTGTCGGCGCGATCGGAACCGGCATCCTCCACGATCCGTCGCTCGGCGGCCCGGGCGATGGTTCCGTGACCATGGCGGCGCAGACGATCATTCAGGTCCAGGCGGTTGTGACCACGATCGTTCTGTCCACCGTCGGCACCCTCGTCGCCATCTTCATCGCCAAGGCGATCACGGGCCTCCGCGTCAATCCCGAAGTCGAGCAAGAAGGCCTCGACCTCGGCGAGCACGGCGAGCGCGCCTATAACTGAGATCAGGACGGGGCGGCCTAAGGCGCCGCCCCGCCTCCCGATGTTCCTCCTGCGAACAGTCCTGGGCCGGTGTCGAAAGATGCCGGCCCTTTTTTCATGAGAGCAGGGCAGCTACTCTTCGGTGCGGGACGTGTCGTTCCGTATCAAGAAGGAGGAGAGGCCATGACAAGCGAACTTTCGGCGCTGGCCTGGGGATGTGTGCTCGGGCTGATCCATATCTTCGCTGCAGCACACCTGAAGACGCGGCAATATGGTGCGGCCTGGAATGTCGGCGCACGCGACGAGGCGCTGCCGCCCCCCGCGCCGCTGACCGCGCGGCTGGTCCGCGCACAGGCCAATTTTCTGGAAACTTTTGCCATCGTAGCGGCGGCGATCCTCATCGTCACGACGGCCGGCCTGTCCACGGACACAACCCGGATCGGCGCATGGCTCTGGCTCGGCGCGCGTGTTGCGTATCTTCCGCTCTATGCGGCAGGTGTGCCGGTGGTGAGAACCGTCGCGTTTGGGGTGAGCCTCATAGGCTTGCTGATGCTTCTGTGGCCCGCGCTCAGCCTGACGCTCTGACAAGGAACGGCGCTTCGCAATCGGACGCGATCTACGCGGGCGTGGCCCGCTAAGCAGCTAAGAAGGCCAAGGCCAGAGCGCCTCCACATAGGGGTGTGGAGACGCTCTGGAGCGCGCTAGGAGGGCTTCTGCGCGCTGGCTTCCGGGCGGGGAGTGCCGGTGGCGAGGGGGCCGCTTTGCCACCCGCCTCCCAGAGCCCGAAACAGATCGACTTGCCGCTCGGCGATATTGGCGTCGGCAAGAGCAAGAGCGGCTTCCGCATCCGCAAGCGTCCGCTCGGCATCGAGCGACCCAAGGGCATCGACGGTGCCTTCGCGCTGCTGGGCGCGGGTGATGCGAGTGGCGCGGGCAGCGTCTTCGCGGGCCTGCGCCAGCGCCTGACGACGATCGAGCGCCCGGGCATAGTTGGAGAGTGCGGTCTCCGTCTCCTGCAAGGCGCCGAGCACAGTACCGTCAAAGGTCGCAAGCGCCGCCTGACTGTCCGCCTCCGCACCTGCGATCCGCGCGCGGGCAGCCGTCTGATTGATCGACCAGTTGAGCAGCGGACCCAGCAGCCAGCGGAACGGGCCGCCGGTGAAGGCATCGCCGAAGCCCAGGCTGGTCGAGCCAATCGATCCGCCAAGG